>Ga0233442_1000607_pt1 | contig 33740 bp, 29 predicted proteins | sample SI_123_September_3_FD_182789 | JGI IMG/M metagenome (GOLD analysis project Ga0233442, IMG submission 182789) | Seawater microbial communities from Saanich Inlet, British Columbia, Canada - SI_123_September2016_150_MG | ecosystem: Environmental > Aquatic > Marine > Inlet | place: Canada: British... | reverse complement strand
ATAAAGCTTTAGAGGTTGGTTACAATCCGGAGATGATTCTTGCAGGTCGTAGACTGAACGATAGTATGGGCTCTTATGTGGCAGATCAAGTGTCAAAACTCATGACTAAGAAGCGCATTCACGTTGTGGATGCAAATGTATTAATCATGGGTCTGACATTCAAAGAAAATTGCCCTGATATCCGCAATACTCGTGTAGTAGATTTAGTTGAAGAATTTGAGAGTTTTAATTGTAATGTAGATGTGTATGATCCATGGATTGATAAGGATGAAGTTATACATGAATATGGCTTTAAGCCAATCGATCAACCGGTAGAAGATAAATATGATGCAATATTGTTAGCAGTTGCACATGATGAGTTTAAAGAATTATCATTAGAACAAATAAAAGCCTTTGGCAAGGACAATCATGTACTTTATGATATTAAATATTTGCTTAAAGCTAATGAAGTAGACGGAAGACTGTAAATGACTAAATACGAACAACTACAAGAATATTTAAAAGATAATCAAAGCACCTGGTTAGTTACTGGTGTTGCTGGTTTTATTGGCTCTAATTTACTAGAGAATCTTCTAATCCTTAATCAAAAAGTAGTGGGCCTGGATAACTTTGATACTGGTCATCAACATAATATTGATCAAGCAATCCAAGATGCTAATAATGCCACTGGTAATGACTTAAGTAGTAATTTTAAATTTATCAATGGCGATATAAGAGAGTTGAGTGATTGTAAAGAAGCGTGCAATGGTGTTGATTATGTTTTGCATCAAGCAGCATTGGGTTCAGTTCCTAGATCAATCGAAGATCCTATTAATACTAATAGAGCAAATATTGATGGCTTCTTGAACATGCTAGTTGCCAGCAAGGATGCCAATGTAAAAAGATTTGTCTATGCCGCATCAAGCTCTACCTATGGAGACCATCCAGATCTACCAAAAGTAGAAGATAAGATTGGTAATCCTTTGAGTCCTTATGCAGTAACTAAAGTTGTTAATGAGCTTTACGCAAATGTATTTGCAAAAACCTATGGATTTAAAACCATAGGATTGAGATACTTCAACATCTTCGGCAAAAGACAAGACCCTAATGGCGCCTATGCAGCAGTTATACCAAAATGGGTATCAGCTATTCTAAATAAAGAAGATGTGTTTGTTAATGGCGATGGTGAAACTAGTAGAGATTTTTGTTATATTGACAATACAGTGCAGATGAACTTATTGGCAGCCACTACTGATAAGGATGAGGCTACTGATCAAGTATATAATGTTGCTCTTAATGATAGAACAAGTTTAAACAAACTTTACCAAATGATTGAGGAAAGATTAATCCAAAGAACACAAGGGTTAGAAAAGAAAGGACCGATCTATCAAGATTTTAGAGCTGGAGATGTTAGACATTCTCAGGCTAATATAGATAAGGCGCAGGCATTATTAAATTATCAACCAAAGTACATGATATCCGAAGGGATGGATGAGGCGATGGATTGGTATATAGAGTCTATTGTTTAAAAATTTTACATTTGGAAGGAATTATATGAAAAAAAAAATATTAGTGACAGCTCCATTGGATTTCTTGGAGGATTTAAAACAAACTATTGAAAATGAATTTGATTGCCATTATTCATATCAATCAACAAAAGATCAAATAAAAGAGATATTGTCAAATAATAGATTTGAAGCATGGTTGGTGGCCCCATGTCCTACATATTTCGTTGATAGTGAATTAGTGGATTTATGCCCTACATTAAAAATAATTTCAACTCCATCAACTGGAACAAGCCATATAAATGTAGATGAAGTGAAAGAACGAAATATTCAGATTTTTGCCTTAAAAGGCACAGATGTAGTTGAGAATATTTTTGCTTCGTCAGAGTTTACATTTAATTTACTTATTTCTACAATCAGAAAGACGCCTTATGCTTTTCAGGCGGTTAAGAGTGGAAAGTGGAGGGAGGTAGAAGGAAAGTATAGAGGGAGAGAGCTTAATGGCTTAACTATTGGTATTATAGGTTTTGGAAGGATTGGGGGGAATCTAGCAAAGTATTGTCAGTCTTTTGGGATGAATATTCTGGCGTATGACCCTTATATTAAGATAAATAAAAAAGATGTTGTTCAGTGTAGTTCATTACAAGATTTATTGTCCAAGGCTGATATTGTTTCTCCATGTGTTCATTTGGATAAGGATACTTTTCACATGATGAATGAATCGACATTCAGTCTTATGAAAGATGGTTCGTATTTCATTAATACTGCACGAGGCGATGTAGTGAATGAGAGTGATTTAATTGATAGTCTAAAGAATGGAAAAATTTTGGCTGCTGGTGTTGACGTGATTAGCAATGAATATCTTGGCAATAAAGACCTTCATCCTCTGATTAACTATGCGAAGGAGAATGATAATCTTATAGTAACACCGCACATGGCAGGACTTACCTATGATTCAGAAAGGAAAGCTCAGACGGCGGCTTATATGGCAATTAAAAAATGTTTAGGAGAATAGTTTATGTTATTTATAGCTGAAATTGGAATGAACCATAATGGTAATTTAGATCTTGCATTTGAATTAATTAAACAAGCTAAATTGTCTGGAGCAGATATTGCTAAGTTTCAATTAGGTTGGAGAGATGGAGAAGGTGAAATAAATCAAATAGGGTTGAGAGAATTGGAGCAATTAAGAGACTGGTGTGATTATTTCGACATAGAATTTATGGTATCAGTTATTACAGATGAAGCTTTTAATTTGGCAAAAAAAATAAACTTAAAGCGATACAAAATAGCATCTAGAACAGTGAAAGATAATATTCAATTGGTAGAGAAAGTGATCAATGAAGGGAAAAATACAATTATTTCGCTTGGAATGTGGAATGGTGATGGATTGCCAATTATGAATAAAAATATAGATTATTTGTGGTGTAAATCAAAATATCCAGCAACCCCATGGGATTTGATTAATATGCCAAAGGACTTCAGTAATAGTCCATATACTGGGTATAGTGATCATTCTATGGGTATTGAAATTCCGTTAATTGCGATTTCTAGAGGTGCTTCAATTATAGAAAAACACTTCACACTAGATAGGTCAGACACAACCATAAGAGACCATGCGTTGAGTGCAACACCTGATGAATTTAGAACATTAACAGCGCTTGGAAGAAATATATATAAGAATTTAATTATAGGAGTGTAAATTTTTCTAAAGACTATGGTCGTTATAAGTAGTTCGTACGGAGATATACTATAAATGAAAAATAATGAAATAGAATTTGCCGCAATAATAGTGGCAAGGTTGAGCTCAACTAGATTGCCTCAGAAAAATATATTGCCAATTGTTGGAAAGCCAATGGTTCAGTTATTAATTGAGAGGGTGTCAACTTCAAAGAATATTAACAAGGTAATTATTGCAACTAGCGATCTACCCTCTGATGATCCACTACAGGATGTTGCGGATAATATCGGCATTCCTTGTTATAGAGGGCCGTTGGACAACATCATGGAAAGAATTATTTTGACTGCAGATAAATTTAAGATATTAAATATTGTGGAGATCCTTGGAGATAATCCACTAGTGCATTCAGATATTATTGATGATGTAATTGACTTGTATAAAAAAAATGATTGCGACTATGCTGCAAATATAACAAATGAGTATGGAAATACAGGAAAAAATCTCCTAAAATTTTCAGTTGGTTTAAGGGTTCAAGTATACAAAACAGAGGTTGCAAAGCGCTACCGTGAATATCCAGAATGGATAACAGAACACAAACACCCTACCTCTTTTATATTTGAAAATCAGTCGGACTTTAGGCTAGCTTTTTTAGAAGCCAAGGGTAAATGGTCTTTTATGAATCGACCGCATTTAAATTTCGCGGTTAATTATGAAAAAAATTTTTCTCTTGTTAAAAAAATATTTGAGGCCAACTACAATAATTGTAGTAATTTCCCATTAAATGAAGTTTATGATCAACTTGACAGAGATATTAATTTGTATTCTTTGCTTGGGGCAGAGAAAATATCTGATTCTTTCTAAAACAAAACTCTTAAATCATGACTCAGAAATTAGTTAGCATTTATATTGTAAATTATAATTATGATCAATATCTTGATCAGTCGATTCAGAGTGTGCTAAACCAAGACTTTGACAATTATCATTTATTGATTATTGATGATGGATCAACAGATAATTCTTATGAAGTGTTAGAAAAGTACAAGGATGTGAAAGGTATAGAGGTGATTTTTCAGAAAAATAAAGGACTTTTGGTTACTAATAATATTGCCCTTAAATTGAGCCAAGGAAAGTACATAATACGTTTAGATGCTGATGACTATCTTGAGTCTAGCGCATTAAGAATAATGTCCCAACAATTAGAGGATAAGCCAGAATTGGCTTTAGTTTTCCCAGATTACTGGAATGTTAATGAGGAAGGGAGAATTCTTGATCAAATACGTCGTCATGATTTTAGCAACGAAGTTACTCTTTTCGATATACCTGCTCACGGTGCGTGCACAATGATTCGACGCGAAGTATTGCAAGATTTAGGGGGTTATGATGAGAATTTCACAAGGCAGGATGGTTTTGATTTATGGTTAAAGGTTGTGCATAAATTTAAGGTTTCCAATATCAATAAGCCGCTATTCTATTATAGACATCACGGCAGTAATCTAACAAACAATGAAGAGCTACTTCTTGAGACTAGAGCTGAAATTATTCGTAAGCACGTACAGGTGAGAAAAATTAAAGATGTAAAGGTTTTGGCGATAATTCCATTACGAGGCAGTCAAATTGATATTAGAAGCTTTCCACTTGAATCTCTAGGGAGTAAAAATCTCATTGATTGGACAATTGATTCAGCTCTAGAAAGTACTGAGGTTGATGAAGTGGTGGTTACCACTCCCGACAAAGAAACTATTGACCATGTAAAAATTACATATGGTAACCAGGTAATATTACACCAACGAAACCCTGAGCTTGCATCTATAAATACCGATATTTATTCTACAATTTCAAATGTTCTAAAAGAGATTGATAATAAACCTGATTATATCCTTGTGTTGAATATTGAAGCACCATTCCGATCTGCCATGTATATAGATAAGTCGGTGCATGTAATGCAACTCTTTGACGTGGATATTGTGATAGGAGTGCAGATGGATGATAACATGTTTTTTGTACATGATGGAAGTGGACTTAAGCCTTATTTGAAAGATGAAAATACAAGACTTGAAAGAGATAATCTTTTTAAAAAAGTAGGTGGAATTACACTTATAAATCGAGAATTTTTGGAAAAAAGAACAAATATTATTGGTGGATTTGGTGGGTGTATTGGACATATAAATTTAGATCAAAGATCGGCTTTTGTTATTAATACTGAGCTTGACTTGAAAATTGCTAGAGCATTAGTTGGAGATATATGATAAATAAATATAAACCAATAATAAAAGATAGGTTTAAAGATGATTATTTTGAGAATCGAATTGGTAACGACCCATTAAGAAGTAGGCAGTTTAAACTAGATTCTAGATTCATCAAGAGATATGTATGGGGCGGAAATCTTTGTGATGTGGGATGCTCAACTGGAGAATTTATACGAGCCATAAAATTTCCAGGCGTCTCGTATGGTATGGAAATTAATGATTACGCTAAAGATCTTGCTAGTGACGTAATATCATTCGAGAAGAATATATTTACTGATGAGTTATTCTTTGATTTGGTTGTTTTTAGAGGAACTATACAGCATGTAGATGAGCCATTTCATATGATTAAAAAAACCTTTTCCGCTCTAAAGCCTGGTGGGTATGTTGTGTTTTTAGCTGTCCCTAACTCTAACTCTCATTTTTTTCGCGCAACTAAGACACTACCATTTTTAGTTCAACATTTAAATTTTTATATTCCCGATGATTTAACATTTCCAAATGCTTTGAAAAACTATGGATTTACTGATATTGTAGTAGAACATCCCTATCTTGACACTCCATATGTTAGTTTTATTGCAGATCATATGAAGTTTATTGTTAATTTTCTGACAAGAAGAATGATATTTAAGCATGCCTTTTGGAAGAGCTCTATGTCTATTGTAGCAAGACGACCTGAATGATAACTGGCAAAGAGATTCATAATCTAGCACGTAGATTGTGGCGTATTAATCGTTCTATTACTGGGGATGGGAACAGGTTAACCTTGGATATATTAAAAGAAATATGTCCAGAAATGAAAATCTATGAAGTTCCATCGGGCACGAAAGTATTTGATTGGACTGTTCCAAATGAATGGAATGTAAAAGAAGCTTGGATTAAGGATCCATCTGGTAATAAGATCGTTGATTTTGAAGAGTGTAATTTACACCTAGTTGGATATTCTATACCTGTACACAAAACAATTAATCTTAAACAGCTTCAGAATCATCTACATTCTAGGCCAGATCTCCCAAGTGCTATTCCATATGTAACCTCCTATTATAATCATTATTGGGGTTTTTGTCTTTCAGATCTACAAAGGAGATCTTTATGTAAAGGGGAGTATGAGGTGTATGTAGATTCAGAATTAAAGAATGGATCGCTAACCTATGGAGAAATTTTATTAGAAGGGGAAAGTAAGCAAGAAATATTTTTATCTACATATATTTGCCATCCAAGCATGGCAAATAATGAGCTTTCAGGGATGACAGTTACAGCTTACATTGCCAAATGGCTGGCCTCATTAAAACAAAGACAGTATAGTTATCGTATAATTTTTATCCCTGAAACGATCGGCTCATTAACTTATCTGAATAAAAATCTAAAAAAGATGAAAGATAACATTATTGCCGGGTTTAATGTATCGTGCGTTGGAGATGATAGAATGTATTCTTACCTCCCTTCTCGTTCAGGTAATAGTTTAGCTGATCAAGTTGCTAAACATACACTGAAGTTTACTTCACCTGATTATCGTACATTCTTATGGAATGACAGGGGTAGTGATGAACGGCAATATTGCGCCCCTGGTATAGATTTGCCAGTGGTTAATATGGCACGCACCAAGAGTAAGGAGTATCCTGAATATCATACATCATTAGATGATCTAGATAATGTAGTAACTCCTACTGGTTTACATGGTGGATTTAAGATGATTTATAAAGCTATAAAGTCGATTGAGTCTAATTGCTATCCGCAGGCAAGTGTACTGGGAGAGCCTAATCTTGGAAGTCGCGGTCTTTATCCAACACTAGGAGCTACAAAAAAAATAGACAGCGTTCATACTCTAAAAAATATTCTTACCTATTCTGACGGAAAGACAAGTCTGTTGGAAATTGCTGAAAAGTGTGACGTGTTTATTTTAGATCTATTACCTACAATTAAGATACTTAAAGAGAGGAATCTTTTAACTATTCATAATAGTCCAGTGTTTAATTTCCCAAATTCCATAAATATGCCCGAAGCACCATGAAATACTTTAAAGAGATTTACTTCCTTTTGGGTAATGACAAGAAGAAATTGCCAGCGCTGCTGGCAGTATTTTTTCTTGTTGCCATGTTGGATGCAATAGGTATTAGCCTTATTGTTCCGTATATATCAATAATAGTGGACCAAGAGTCGATAAATCACAAATACATTCAGTATTTAATTAATAATTTTAACTTGCCATCCGATCAACAAGACTTGGTAGTTTTAGCAAGTTTTTTATTAATATTGATGTTTTTGTTTAAAACAATTGGTTCGATATTGACTGCTTATATTATTGAAAAATTTTCAAATAATATTCAACTAAGGTTGAAAAAAATATTAATGAAATCTTATCAAGGCCTTCCTTATACAACCTACTTAAAGAGGAATAGTGCTGACTATATAGTCTCAATTTCAAGTTTAACTGCGCATTACTCAAACAGGGTTATTCTTCCATTATTACAAGCTTTAAGTAATTTTATATTAAGCATAGCAATTATAATAACTCTTGCAATTATTAACTATAAAGCTTTAATTTTGGTCTGTAGTATATTTTTAATAATTGCTTATGGATATGATTTTTTATTTAAGAAGTATTTAGGAATTCTTGGTGCAAAAGTTAATAAAAATTCTTCCAAAACGATCCGGGCAATTCATGAGGGGATTGAAGGATTAAAGGAGATACGAATTCTTGGTAAGGAAGGTTATTTTTATAGGATAATGGAAGAATCATCAAGAGTTATTGCTGATTGTAATACCAAGTCTACGGTTGTAGCTATTGCGCCAAAGTATATCATTGAATTTGTAGTAATCACACTCATCGCATCAACTATTTTATATACTACAGCTTCTGGAGTAGATATAAGTACTATTGTTCCCGTTATGGCGGCATTTTCAGTGGCAGCATTAAGATTTATACCTATAATTACCATAATAATTTCTAGCGCTAACTCCTTGCGTAAAAATAGAAATAGCGTATCAAGACTCTATAAAGATATTAATGAACTGAGCGAGTTTAAATATATAGAAAATATTATTAAAAAAACTAGAGCTAAAAATATTGGGACCTTTAGCTCATTAACATTAAAACAAGTTAGCTTTTCATATCCAGATACAAAAAATGATTCATTAATAAGTGTTTCCATGGAAATCAATGCAGGTGAATCTATTGGAATAATTGGATCCTCTGGGTCTGGAAAGACGTCATTAATTGATGTCATGCTATTTTTACTTAAGCCGAGTCTTGGTAAGATATTTTTTAACGGTGTTTTAATGGATGATGTGGTTCATGAGTGGCGCAAGCAGGTAGCATATTTACCACAACAGGTTTTTCTTATTGATGGTACGTTGCAGCAGAATATTGCTTTAGGTGTTAATCATAAAGATGTGAACCATCAATTAATAGATAAAGTAGTAGTTCAATCAAGATTATCCGAACTTGTAGGTCAGTTGCCAGATGGTATAAACACAATGATTGGTGAAAGAGGTGTACGAATATCTGGAGGCCAGAGACAGCGAGTAGCACTTGCTAGAGCTTTATATCACGAAAGAAACGTCCTTATTATGGATGAGTCAACAAGCGCTTTAGATAATGAGACCGAGAGTGAGATAATTAAAGAAATTGAACTACTTAAAGGCTTAAAAACCATGGTTATTATTGCTCACAGGTTAAGTACATTACAACACTGTGATCGTATATATAGATTGAAAGATGGCAGACTACTTGAAGAAGGGACATATAGTGATGTTATCGAATCTTCTAATAAGAAGGCTAAATAATGATCGCTATTAATATTATTAAAAAAATTGAAAATTTTTACAATGCAGTTCCTATGTTATGGGCAGTTAAAATTATTTCTTTTTTTTTTGGGTTAAGGTGTTTTGATATAATAAATAAAGCACCTCTTAAGGGGTGTCGAGAAAAACTATTGAGAGCTGAACTAAGACTTGGCTATGAGAGTAATTTTAATAGGATGCAGTTGAAGACAGCATATGTATACCGCATTAAATACTTTATTGCTGTATATTTAGGTGTAATTACAGGAGATCGCAAGAAAGCTAAATTGTATTTAGATATAGTTTCAAAGCCAGATTTTATTGATGCAATTAATCTAACTTCTGAATTAAGAGATGCATTGCACGCTCTAAATGGTAATAGTTCAGCACTTATAGAAATCAATTTTAAAAATAGAATGCCAATAGGGCGTACACTTGTTTGCGGACCTAAACTGGACATTTTTAGAATAAATTTTTCTAAGTTTGACACACTAGTATTCCTAAAGCCACCACCAGAAGGTCTTGATACTCATAACCTTAGGGTTGTACTTATTCTTAATAATTTTTGGGTGAAAAATAGAAAAAACTCTATATTAAAGTGGATATTAAATAATCCAACTTCAATAGTTATCTCGCCAATTGACATAAACTCGGTATACGTAAGAGATCCAGAATTCAATAATATGCCAAATTCACTTCTTGGCGTAAGTCCGATGGGAATGCAGAGGGCAATTATCATTTTAGAGAAAAAATTTAATATACAGGAGTTAATGTTAGATGGATTTGATTTTTCGTTGTCTCGATCCCCTTACAACGTATCATATCCATCGGCAATGTCTGAAATTTTTGGCACTCAAAATAAAGCTATAATTTATACAAATAAGGGGCATGATTTTGTTTTTAACGTCCTCCTAACACGTGAATTGGCACGAAATTTTATTCATATCAAGGGTGATGTTATCAAATTAAGTAATAAGAACATTGGGGAGTTGATGAATATTTTCCATAGCATTTATATATGAATTACGGAGTAAGACAATGAGTAAGTTACACCCATCTGGTGAAATACTAATTAATGAAAAGAGAATTGGCAAAAAGCATCCAGTCTACTTTATAGCTGAAATAGGGTCTAATTTTGATGGTGACTTAAATCGAGCAAAAGATTTAATATATATGGCAAAAGACGCCGGCGCAGATGCGGCAAAATTTCAGCACTATACCGCCAATTCCTTGGTTAGCGCCAGTGGGTTTGAAAAAATTGGTAATAAAAATTCACACCAGTCAGCGTGGTCTGATTCAGTATATAAAACTTACGAGAATGCTTCTTTAGCGGCTGAATGGACGGGTGAATTGGAAAAGACGTGTAAAGAGGCGGGAGTGGCATTTCTCACAAGTCCATATTCATTTCCTTTGGTAGATTTTGTCGATCAATATGTTCCGGCGTATAAGGTTGGTTCTGGTGATATAACCTGGATAGAAATCATAAGACGCATGGCCTCTAAAAATAAGCCTATTATATTAGCTACTGGCGCCTCTAGTATGAGTGATGTGCATCGCGCAGTAGATGCAATTTTAGAAACAACTTCAGATATAATATTACTTCAATGTAATACAAACTATACAGCAAGCCAGAAGAATTTCCCTCATTTACAGTTAAATGTTATTCCAGAATTTGAAAAAAAATACCCAGGAATAATCACCGGCCTAAGTGATCATATGCCAGGACATGTTCCTGTATTGGGGGCTGTGGCACTTGGGGCAAGTGTTATAGAGAAGCATTTTACAGATTCAAATGATAGGCCTGGCCCAGATCATTCCTTTGCGATGAATCCAGAATCTTGGAAAGAGATGGTTGACAGAGTTAGAGAGTTAGAATTATCTTTGGGTGATAATTGCAAGAAGATTGAGGAAAATGAGCAGAATACAGCCATTGTCCAGCGTCGAAGTGTATGTGCAGCAAAGAACTTATCATCAGGTACAAGAATAAAAGAACAAGATTTAACTGTATTAAGGCCATGTCCATTAGATGGAATTCCTCCTTTCGAACTGAGTAGTTTAATTGGTAAAAAGTTAAAGAGAGGCGTTTGTCACGGCGAACATATAAAGCGTGAAAATTTAATTTAATATATAAAATAAGGAAGAATATTTAATGATAGCTAAAAACTCTAGGATACTTATTACAGGTGCATGTGGATCAATTGGTTCAGCAATGGTAGAAAGGTTACTTGGTGATGGACATGTAGTTTGTGCCTTTGATCAAAGTGAGGATGGTCTTTTTAAATTAGATCAAAAGTTCAGATCTAAATATAAGGATAATTTGAAATTATTCGTTGGAAGTGTTAGAGACGAAAAAAGGCTGACACAAGCGTTTGAAAATATTAATATTGTTTTTCATTGTGCGGCGCTTAAGCATGTTTACCTTTCTGAATATAATCCTTTTGAAGCAATGCAAACAAACATTGTAGGGACGAATAATGTTATTAGCGCGGCGATAAAAACTAACGTTGACCGAGTGGTATTCACAAGTAGTGATAAAGCTGTTAATCCATCAAGCACTATGGGAGCAACTAAGCTTCTGGGTGAAAGAGTTATAACAGCTGCCAATCATTATGCTGGAAAGCATAAGACAAGATTCTCAAGTGTTAGATTTGGAAATGTTTTAAATACTAACGGGTCTGTATTGCATATTTTCAGAAAACAAATAAGCAGTAATTTGCCATTAACAATTACTTCTGAAGATATGTCGAGATTTTTTATTACTATGGATCAATCTATAGAGCTTTGTTTACATGCTGCAAATAAAATGATAGGTGGTGAAATATTTGTAATGACTATGGGGTGTTGTAATATTATAAGCTTAGCAACAGCGATTTGTGCCAGTAAACCATTGAAGTATGAATTAATAGGAAATAAATCTGGTGAAAAGTTGTACGAAGAGCTAGTGACAGAGAGTGAGTGTCAGCGTACAGTTTGTCAAGGTAGTGTTTACACCATTGTGCCAGATACACTTGACATGATGCCTGCCGAAATTGTCAAAAAATATGAAAAATTTTATGGTGATATCCCTAAACTTGCTGAGCCGTTACGATCTGATAAAAACATGTTAACTACATCTGAAGTATCTTTTATGCTTCAAGATAATGACCTACTCTAAAGGTGGATCCAAAAGTATTATGAAAATTCCATACACATTTTCAGATAACAATGCACATTATGCATATCTAAAAGAATCATATAACAAAGTAGGCAATCAAACATGGGAGAATGATGATTTTATGGATTCATCACTTGATGTTTCTAGAAATTTATTTACTGAAAAAAGCCTAGAGTTAGGTATTCCAGAGCCAAAAAAACTGGAAGTTTACGCACTACTTTCTGGGCTACCTTTTAGTAAAAAAATTATTAACAAGTTGGTTTCTGTTCAACATGATATTGATAAAGTTTTAGACGGCGGACTTAGGTACTGGGTATTGCCATTAAATTTTGGAGTAGAGTATTGTGTTTTTAAGTGGCCAGATGAGGTTTGGAAAGACAAGTCAAGAATTTTGTCTATTAATAAAGAGCTTTCAATGTTAAATTGTTCATCATTTCAATTTTTTATTCATGGAATCCAAATCAATCCAGATGGTTGTATTGTTGCTAAAGGCTATGATGAAGGAGGGATGATTTTTAAAACTCGTGAGCAATTAAAAGCCAATTTAAAATTCCTTCCCAAGAAGCAATCTGGCTGGGTGCATATTCCTATAGGGAGAATTTTAGAGCCAATAGGAGTGAAAAATTTTTTAGCATTAGAGGTTCTGATTAATAAGATGTTAGATACTTTTATCGTTTCAGATGTAATAAATTCAATGAAATTTGTACATGAGACTCGTTGGTACATGGAGAAAAAAACGATTTTAAAAGAGTTGGAATTAAATTAATTTTAAAAATAGGGATAGATATGAATTATACAATTGTTAAAGATGATATTGAGAGTATAGACTCTTGCCCAATATGTGAGTGCAGTGAGGTTATTCTTGTTGCTAGAGCTAAAGTGCTTAATGTGGAGTACTTTAGAACATGCTGTTGCGAAAATTGTGGCTTTGTATTCAGAGATAGAAGGCCAAAATTAGACTGGTTTATGAGAAACTGGAATTTAAGAGATGAAACTCAAGTAAATAATAAGATTAATTTTATTAATGAAAAAATAGAAGATGATAGAGTGCAACGGTATCTTGAAACAGCTCGCTTTTTTTAAAAAGTTTTAAGTTCCCATAAAATTATTGACATTGGTTGTGGAACTGGAACGGGATTAAAATCCTTTGAGGAAGAAGGATTTGAAGTTACTGGTATAGAGCCTGACTCATCGCGTGCTAGAGTTGGAAGAGAGCGTTATGGCGTAAAGATAATTGAAACAACTGTAGACGAACATAGCTTAGAGTCTCAAACTTATGATATTGCGACATGTCTTCATTCATTAGAGCATTTTCATTATCCACACAAAATCATGGAGAGTATCACTCGTTTAGTTAAAGATGGTGGATATGTTTATATAGAAGTACCAGATTTTACGGGATTTGTAACTGATTGGAATGATGCTATTTTTTTAGCACATTTAAACAATTTTTCTGAAAACAATCTCATTCTTCTGGGTTTAAAGGTTGGCTTGAAGCCTGTTTTCCGAACTTTCCCAAAGTCCTCTGGTCTAACACATTTGGGAATTCTTTTTTGCAAAGATGGTGATAATAAACATAGAAAAGAGAAATATTTAGAATCTAAAGCTGTGCTTGATCAATGCTTATATGCTAAGAGTGTTTATAGCAATGGTTTGATTGATAACTCTTTAAAAGAAAACAAAGTAGCTACGTATAACGTGCCTCAAATTAACGATATTAGTCTCTCTTATAAAGCATCTTTAGAAACGAAGGCTTTGGTTGAAGACAACTACCTTGCACGAAGCATAAAATATGATAAAAATAGCGGTGAGTTTATTATTAAAAACCCATCAGAAGCTGAATATACGAAAACAAAAGAACAAAGAGCAAAGAAAGGTTGTAAAAATAACATTATAGAGAATAATGTTATTTCAGAGATAGAGTATAAAATGTATTGATACTTTTTAGTTTAATGATTAACTTATTGGGTTGCGCTCTATTTAATGAATATAAATTTCTAAGTTAAACTAAAAATGGTTAACATGAGTATGATTCAAAAAAGGTAATTGTTCGGATTACACCTCTACGGAAACTTTTTTTGGTACGTTTAAAACAGAACATGTAAATCATAAGTATTATAAAATATTCAAGAGGTACGATTAAGTTTGTTTTAATACACTGAAGAGTTTTATAATCGTATATACAGACACTCACACTTAGATCGCATATGTGATGAGAGAGAAGTTGCTTCTGTATCTTTAATTAATATATTTTCTATTTAATGGGTAAGTGGTAATTTATGCATATTAATAAACTTTTGTCGCTTAAAGGTAAAATTGCTGTTGTAATTGGCGGGGCAGGAAAGATAGGTTTCCCTATGGCAGAAGCGCTTGCTGAAGCAGGCGCTTTAGTTTATATAGCTTCTAGTCATGAAGATGGTTATGAGGAGGCTGTGAAAAAACTATTAGATGCTGGACTACAGGCACGCGGAATCCGATTAGATATGTCAGATGAAAAGAGTGTTTTACAGGCTCTTGAGATGATTAAAAAAAATAGTAAGATCCCAGATGTTTTGATTAATGCAGGTTGTAATCGTCCCATGCGAAAGTTTATGGAAGACAGTGTCGAAAATTGGGATCTTTCCATGTCTGTGAATGCTCGAGGTATTTTTGTTACTTGTAGGGCGTTTGCTAATGCAATGGTAGGCCAAGGGTCTGGTAGTATTATTAATATATCTTCAATTTATGGCTTAGTGGCGCCCGATATGAATATTTACGAAGGGTCAGATTTTGAAACTGAACCTGATTATCCTTTCATAAAGGGCGGGGTAATCATGTTTTCTAAGTATTTAGCATCTTATTATGCAAATCGTGGGGTTAGGGTAAATTGTATAGCTCCTGGTGGTTTTTTTAACAATCAGCCAGAGCCATTTTTGACTAAGTATACGGATAAAGTGCCGTTAGGACGTATGGCCTGTCACGATGACATGAAAGGTGCGGCATTATTTCTTGCATCAAAGGCGTCAGAGTACATAACTGGCCATGTACTGCCAGTGGATGGTGGCTGGACCATTACTTAAATAAATAGCAAGGATGGAGATATAATTTGAAAACTGTGATTATCGTGCAAGCTCGTATGGGCTCGAGTCGATTACCGGGAAAGATATTGGAAGAGGTAGCAGGGCAGCCTCTATTGATTTTTCAGTATGAAAGATTAAGTAGGTCACTTAAAGCAGACCTAATAGTGGTAGCTACAACTACAAACCCATTAGATGATAAAGTGGAATCATTATGTAATCAGTTTAGTATTCCATGTTTTCGAGGGCCGGAGCAAGATGTTCTGCTGCGTTACCGAAATGCTGCAGAGGTTTTTGAGGCCGATGTAATAGTGCGTATTAATGCAGATTGCCCGCTTATTGATCCAGTTGAAGTTGACCGGGTAATTGAAGCATGGTTTGAGCAGCAGCCTAGCTTAGATTATGCTAGCAATATATTAGAAGAAACATTTCCGATGGGAATGCATATAGAGGTTTTTTCGCGCGCTACTCTGAATCGTGCAGAAAGTAATGCCTCTAGTTTGGAAGAGCGAGAGCATGTAACTCCTTATATTTATAGAAATCCAAGTATTTTTCAGCTTTATAGTGTCATAAATCCGAAAAATTTAAGTGATTATCGTTGGACTGTAGATTACCAAGAGGATCTGGATTTTGTTCGTAAGGTAGTCGAGGCTCTTGAGCCAAATAATCAAGAGTTTGGAATGATGGATGTGATCAACTTACTTAATGAGTATCCAAGATTAATGAATATCAATAGTCAATATAAAAAAAGTCAGAATTTACTGTGATGCTATCTAAAGAGGATGCTAGATTTTTTAATTCTGAGAGTGTGCAGTTAACAGATGAGAATATCCTTAGCCTAAGGTTTCTTTATGAAAATCTTCTTGAGTCTAAAGGCAATCAAAATGTGAAATCATTAGGCTCAATCTTTAAATTTTGGCTATTTAATTTACAAATATCATTGACTTACAATGAAAAAATTCCAAAGAATACGTTAAATCTATATTCATATTTTAGTCAATTTGATAGTTTGAATTATAAAAGTGTGAGTAGTCATAAATTAAACCCTATGCCTATTTTATGGAAGAGGTTGATATTGTCGGTATTAGTAAGAATGCCAATCCCATATGGTGTTTTTCAAGGTGGAAGGTTAAATAGATTTGGGTGGTTTTTAGAGTTATTAACATATTACAAAATTCGTTTTTCTGGTCATATAGTTGATAAAGAATTTAGAGATGAATTTCTTAAAAAATCTAAAAAAATTGTTAATAAGTCTACTAATGATCTATTGAGACATGCATTGCCTGAGGCCTTTTTTCAAATCCAAAAATCTTTTTTTTTATTTCCTGATAAAGTTTATGGATCTAGCTCATGTATGTTTAATGATGCCTATCTAGATCTCTTTTTTATAACAAAAAAAATTCAATATACAGTAATTACTCATGGAGGGTGTAGTGGGGAATTTTGTTTGAACGAGTTTGACAGTTTTGATGAAGATCTTGGGCATAAAGTACTTCATTGGGGTCTAGGAGAGGATAATATAAGGCAAAATAGATTTGCTATCAGACCCCCTAAAAGCAAATACGTTAAACAGGCTGCAGTAGTAGAGATCATGAAGTATAATAAATTTAATAGTGCTTACTTCCCAGAATCAACTTATGATTATTATAGTGAGATTGGCTCATTATCAGAATTGCAATCATTTTTTACTTCTGATTTTCCTTTGTACTGTTTAGGCAACCCTAAGAATTATAAAAATATAAATGTCAGTCACAATAACATTTTATTTTTGAGTAGCATGATGGAAACGGAGAGAAATCATACACTTTTTATCCTTAATGCTCCAGGACATACCTTTATTTATCAAGCAATATATCAGTGCCTTCCTTTTGTTGTAATTTTTGAGCGACATTGGAATTCCATGTTTACTAATAGATATCTTCGGTTTTTATATGGACTTAATAAATTAGGACTTTTTTATTATAAAGATCAAGAGTTAGAGATTAATAATTGGTTACGAGAGCTTGCCGCAGGTAAAAAATATTCTAAAGAGTATTTTGAATCTGCACGACAACTTCTTGAAGAAAATATGGATTAACCATACGATTCAGGACAGAGCCAAGTAAATTTGCAAAAGAGATAAGATGGAGAGATAATAGTATGAATGAATCTGTAAGAAAAAAAATATTCCAATTGGGTAAAGGAGTAAAAAAGAAAATCTTCAGGTATTTGAACAATCTCAATACGCCTGAGTTCCACCTAAGCTTTCTTGATGATGCAGGGTTTCAAGAATGCTACTTTATTGATTGTGGAGCGAATAACGGTTGTTCTGTACGGAAGTTTCGCAACGAGATAGATTTGGATAATCGCTACCATATTTACAGCTTTGAGCCTAATCCAGCATTTTCTGACTGCTTCGATAAATTTGAAAATCACACTTTTATTCCCAAAGCAGTTTGGACAGAGAATGGTAAGCTGAGTTTTTACGATTCTCTTCAGAACGATAAATATGGAGGTACGGTTTGTGATGGCAAAAGCAGTGGTAATGTGGACTACAGTCACCCATTAGAGGTTGATGCTATAAATTTTCCAAGTTGGGTCATGTCGACTTTTACAGATAAGGATTTTATAATATTAAAGCTGGATATTGAGGGTGCGGAATATGAAGTACTCACAAAAATGCTTATGAATGGGTCGTTGGATAAAGTAAATCTGCTGTTCATTGAATGGCACGTAGAGAAAATTGATGTTGATATCAAAGTACACAAAAATTTAGTCCAGGCCCTGAAGTCTCGAAAGATTACCCCTTATGATTGGCATGCTGCTGAGTATATATAGAAACCAGTCGAATAGAGGATATACTGTTAGTGCCTTTGCTAGCTAAGACTCCTTCAAAGCTTTTTTTTGGCAGCTCGAAGCTTTCTTATTTGATGAAGAAAGAACATGTTTCTGGTGCTTATGGCTTGGAGGGGCGGCCACCCTTATCTGGATTGTTATGTAGTACAGCAGTTTTTGTCGCTTACAGAAAAGCTGAATAACTCCAACTACAAATTAGTGCTTTATAATTATCTGACAGAAAATAACTACCCTTTTGAAAAAGATGTTAAGGTTGGGTTTAAATTGACAAAAAAGAAAAAATCATCGCGCCTCCTAATTAAGATGACCGTATTGAGTGTGATAAATTTTTATAAAAAGTTAAAGGGAAGGTGAAAATATGAGTGAAAATTATTCTCGTAAGGGGTACACGGGGGGTCGGCCCGATATTTTAGCATTACTGACTAATTCCGTGGAGCGTGTGCTTGATGTCGGTTGTAGCACCGGGACACTGGGTCGCTCTATCAAAGAAATACACGGCGCAAGGGTTACTGGTATAGAGCTTGACAAGAGGATGGCCTTAGTGGCCAAAAATCAATTAAACAGGGTCTTAGTAGGAGATGCAGAAAAAATTTTTGAACAAGGTCAATTGAAAGATGAAAAATTTGATGTTATTATTTTTGCCGATATTTTGGAGCATTTGATTAACCCTTGGAGGGTGTTGTCACTTGCTACTGAGCATTTGAGTGAGCATGGAATGATAATTGCTTCTATTCCCAATATCCGATTCTTTAATAGTCTTTTTAATGTGGCTGTGTTGGGTAGGTGGCCATACCGTGACCGTGGAATTCATGACCGTACGCATTTGCGATTTTTTACTTTAAAAAATATACAGGAATTGTTTGATCAGGCTGGACTTGTGATTGAAAATCAGACTGCTAACTATCGGATTATTGAGCGTCCTCATGGCGTTAATCGTTATGCAAAATATTTAGCCTTACCAGGAGTAAGGAATTTTTTAGCCTATCAATACCTGATTCGAGCTAAAAAAGTAGATTTATCCAGGAAGTGAGGTGAGTAGAGATCATAAAGCGTACCAATTTTTAGAGCATTTTTCTAAATATTCTGTAAAGACAAATAAAAAATATGTTTACTATACGGCAATTTTTGGTGACTATGATGGATTAAAAAAACCAGATTTTTACAAGAGTGAGCGACACGACTTTATCTGTTTTACAGATAATAAAAATCTGATTAAAAAAAATAACGGCTGGAGAGTGATTCTTGTGGATGTATATTACCGAGATCCACGGAGGACAGCTAAAATTTTTAAAATTCTAAATCACTACTTTATTCAAGGTTGTGAATACAGTATTTGGACAGATGGAAAAAATGAACTAATTAAGGATTTTTCTCCTTTTATTGAGAAATGGAAGGGTGTTGAATTTAAGGCCTTCCCTCATCCTTCTAGAGTCTGTGCCTATAAAGAGGCTAGAGTTTGCGTTAAGGAAAAAAAAGATCTTCCCGAATATTTGGAGCCGCAGATGGAAAAATACCGGCTTTCTCGGTTTCCTGAGAATCAGGGGTTGCTAAATGGCTCTTTACTTATTCGCAACCATCAGTCGAAAAAAGTGTCACTAGCCATGGAAGCGTGGTGGGAAGAGATTGATGCACATAGTGTTCGTGATCAATTAAGTTTGCCATATGTGTTATGGAAATATGAGATTGAAACGCCGGAAATTTCTGAAAAATCGCAAGATTTTATTATTAACTATGGCCACAAGAAGCATCTTTTTTATGATCAACACGGAAAGCCATTTTCGAATAAAAAGAATTGGACTTTCATCCCTATGGTATTAAAAAAGTTAAAAAAATTAATTCTAAAGTAAGGCTATTGCACTTACCCCTCCCCTTAGTGCCCGATTCACTAAACACTGAAACAAAAAAATTAAAGCATTCAATATGGTTGATAAACACACTGTCAGTGTAAAGAATAATTTGGTAATTAGAGTGGAGGTCTAAGGCTATCAGATGCCACAATGGGCTAGAATACACACCTTAGGTGCTTTATAAGTAATAAGTTATTGAGCCAACTAAGTAAGTTGATACAGGATACTTGTATTTAAGCCATTTAATGGAGCTGTAAAAAAACGAATGGTTAAACATCTATTTTTTTTTTTGATTCTGTTGAACATATGCAAAATTTAACTACGTCAGCGGATATGGATATATAATAACAAATGACCTAAAAATATTAATTTAAACGAAAATAAATATTAAAATTAATAGCTTAAAAGTTGAATTAGGCTGTTCAAATTTTTTTATTTATAAAATAGGATTAAACCTTAATGAAAGACTTTAAAGGGCAAAAGACACACACAATTAAATTAGTTAAGCCTTTGACTGTCTTTCAATATTCTGCAGTCGAAATTCTTGATAGTGTAGTTGGATTCCGATATCTAAATAGCGAAACTTATCAGGAAAATTGGAAGCCTTCTGTTTTTAATATACGCAGGTTGGTCGAATTGGGTTTGGAGCGGGACTCTACTCCAGTAAAGTCTATTAAATCGAATTTTTTAACATTTAATATCCCCTCATGTGTAACTGAGCCTAAGCTAATTGTTGACAGCTACTACTTATGTTAATGAATAATGTTCAATATTTGATATTATCAATATATATACTTAATTTCCACTTGTTTATAAAAACCCTTAAATCCTTAAACAATTGAAAGTATCGATTGCACTTGCAACCTACAATGGTGCTCATTACCTGAAACAGCAGTTGGATAGTATTCAGGCGCAGACGCACCTTCCTGATGAATTGGTAGTGTGTGATGATTGCTCAGAAGATAGTACAGTTAAAATTCTGAAAGAGTTCAAAGACACGGCTTCTTTTTTTGTAAATATTATCCAAAATAAGTCTAATCTCGGGTACACAGGCAATTTTGAAAAGGCCATCTCTTTTTGTACTGGCGAGCTAATTTTTGTGTGTGATCAGGATGATTTTTGGTTCAGAAAAAAAATCGAAACCATGACTATATACATGAGGACCCATCAAGAAGTATTTATTGCAATCAATGATGCCGAGGTTGTAGATATGTATCTCCACCCAACAGGAATAACTAAGCAACAACAGATTAGAAATCTTTATGGTGACACGGACAGATTTATACCAGGTTGTTGCAGTGTGTTCCGTTCTTCCTGGAAATCATTATTTCTTCCATTTCCAGCTGAATATGAGGCATATGATGGCTGGTTGCACTATATAGGAAAAACTCTTGATTGTAGGGCGGTGGTCAAAACCCCACTTCAATATTATCGAATTCATGATAAAAATACTTCTGATTTTGCACCTAATTCAACTCATAAACTAGGGGTTTCGGATAGGGTTGGGTATATCTGGGGTCGTATTTTTAAGAACCAAAAGAGACTTAAACTGGAATCACTTAAAGTTCAGATTGAAATGCAAAGGCTTCTATTGGATCGCATTAAAGTGATATTAAAAAATTCTGACGAACGACTTTTTTACCCTTGTACCCCCTTGTTTGTGAAAAAAATAGAATGGAGGACTTCTATTCTTAAACTCCGATTCAAAAATATTCGCTATCTAAGTCTTATTCTTACAGGTAAGCTGGTTATAATATTGATTTTAAAGGGGCGAAAAAGTGGCTTGACTTGGAAGGGGCTTATCTCGGACTTGTTGACAAGGTAAGCTATATTACAACCTCCGTCTATTATTTAACAATCAAAGATACATGGGAAAATTGGTAAATTTATCTACACAAAAAAGTATCGTAGATGCAATTTTAGATTTTTTTTGTAATCAAATAATATTTTTTTAATGTCGATTAATTTACTTAATGTAGTCTTATTATTTCTGGGAGGAGTGATTCATACCTTTTCCTATGGGTCGATCGAACCTTTGATAGTTGTAGCTTTTTATTTTATGACGGTGTATTTAGTTTTGATATTGACCCCACTAGGCTTAATACCTGAGCGGCGTATGTTTAATCGTGTGTTTAGTGTGGGCTTTCTAATGTCAGGTATTGCTGCGGTTTATGGCAATCAGTTTCACGATGAGTTGCAAATGCTAAAGGATGCTGGGAACTTTTTTGAGTTATCCGCTGGTGGGGCAGTGAGTCTATCACTTGCCGAGCTGAAAACACTATCTGAAGGGTCATTGGCGATTGTTATATGGCGCTCTATGTACGACTTCTTATCTATGATTGGGTTTGAAAAGGCGCGATATATTGGAATCTTTATCAACGTAACGGCTGTTTCCCTGAGCGGGGTTGTAGGAATCAAGATCGTTCGGAGAATATTTGGTAATGACGAAGATCGATTTCGTAGACTAACCATTCTTGTTGCCTCCTGTGGAATGTTCTGGTTATTTGCCGGTATCCATATTAGAGATTCTATTATTTTGTTGGCTGTTACTGCGCTCACTTATGCTTGGGTGAGATTTCTTACTAATCCAGGATTTGGCTTAAAATTACTACAGATAGTCTTCTGGAACTTACTGTCTATCGTTTACTTTGGTTTATTGCGCACTGAGTTCACATTTATTCCAGTTGCCATGACTGTGGCAGCAGTTGTGGCGATTGCCGTTAAGTATAGATCTGATCATTGGCGTTTTGCGTTGTATAGTTTAGCGATTGTTATTGTTATTGTATTAACTATAAATTATGTTGAAGATGTTATGTCTATTTTGAATTCCGGGCGATCTAGTTATGCTGAACAGTCGGCCCAGGATAGTGGTGCCAATTCCCTTGGCATGATCTTTATTGTCGATCAACCGATACCTATTCGTTTGGTGCTTGGTAGTATTTATCTGTTTGTTTTTCCAATTCCATTCTGGTCTGGGTTTTCATTCGAAAGTGCTTATGCTTTATTTAAGTCAGCAAATGCAATCTTTTTCTATTTTGTACTGCCTATGCTTTATTTGGCTCTCAAACAGCTAATTAAACACAGCTTTGTCCGTACTCCAGCCTTACTTTTTATAGTATTTCTCGTTTTTGGGTTTACGTTTTCTATTGCTGGAACAAGCCTTGAAACAAGGCATCTAGGTGTATTTTTAATTCCAGTTTTTGTTCTTGCAATGGTTCCTGATTTTCGTGTTTCAACACTTAGAAATAGTTACAAAAAATACCTTACAATTGTTCTTTTTGGTGTAGCATTCGTTCATATATCATGGATTATTATGAAGTTACTTTAGGTTTATACTGTATAAAAATTGACTTAATGCTAAGATTACACCTTTATTTTAAAATATACCGGTCATTCAATGAATTTTCTGTTTTGTAGTAAATATAATCTATTTGATATTGATAATAAGAAGGGTGGCGACCTTTCTAATATTCAGATTATCAAAGAGTTGTCAGTAGTAGGTAATGTAAGTCTAGCTATTGCCCATAACCCCTCCCCTGGTAAATATTTAAATTACATTAAGCAAGTTTTACTAATTGATGCACTAAAGTATACATGGCCATTGTTTTTAATTGTTCAACATATTAATAAAGTGAATTTGCGTGACAAACACTATGATTTTATTGTTGCCCCAAAAGGGGGGATTGTTGCCGCTTACTTGCTTTCTAAGAAGTATCATATTCCATTTGTGATTATTACAAGGGACTTCCATGAGTTACCATATTTTGGTCCAAAATATGGTAACTCATATTTAAGAAGCATGCTCAAATATTTATTATTGCATAAAGCATGGAGAAAAGCCTATGAGTCAGCTTATTGCATTATCACAAGTTCAAATTATTTGGGTGAAAAAATAATAAGCCACTATAAAGTAAAAAATCAAGCCACTCTTTACCCATTGGTAAATGGTCCAATCAAAACAAGATCCTGGTCGCCATCTTTAACAGCTCCTATTGGCATGATTTCCGGATCAAAATACAAGGGGGAACAAGTTGTGATGGAGTTAGCAAGGCGAATGCCCAGTCGTAAGTTTGTTATTTTTAATTCTGTCTTAAGCGTCTCCTTACCTAGTAATGTCCAGCGAAAAGGGTACACATCTAAAGAAGAGATATTTGGTAGCATTTCGCTATTGATTATACCGTCTGATGTAAGGGAGTCTTTTGGTCGTGTGGCTATCGAGGCTCATTTTTTTGGTGTGCCATGTTTAGCTCATGATATTGGCGGATTGAGAGAGGCTCTTAGCACCCCCCTACTTAGGGTTAGTTACAGAAATATTAATGAGTGGAATGATAAAATTGAGAAAATCCTTTGTAATAATCGGGTCTTTCGCTCTGCTGTTACTGACTCTATCAGTAAATCAAAAAATATCTTTATATTGGAGAATCATAGCAGGGTTTTACGTAGCATTTTCCGTCTTAAATGTTGATGTTGTATAGAGAGATAAAGTTTACATTGAGTATTTTTTTTAGAAATATTAAAGCCACTCAATTGCACACTTGTTGTTTGATGTCAATTTAGGCTTATTTTGGTTTTAATTTTAAAATTATAGAAATGAAAAACGTATTAATAATTGCCACTCATGGTTTGGGTGATCTTGTAATGTTGCTGCCAGTATTGAAGAGTTATGATTTTACTGGTTTACAGGTTACTATGCTTTTAAAGGGCAAGGCTGAACAAGATCTGCTTCTATCTACCGCGCTTTCTTTTAAAGTTGATATATTTCTTCTTTCTAAGTATGACTCTATACGAAAAAAAATAAATCTAATAAGGTGTCTACACTACCGTACTTTTTCGTATATCTACCCTCAAGCAGGAGTTTCACGAGCCAAGTATACCTTGTTATTTGTTTTGGTGAAAAAGGCTCGATATGCTAGTTATTATACTTTTCTTCGTTATTTATTATTTCACTGCACTGACAGGAGTAAGCATAAGGCGCTTGTGAATCATGATATTTTTGGATTAACAAATTTAAAATATAATTCCAGGGGAAGGTCTATTTATCCAGATTTGATATTTTCAAATAATGAGGATGTATCTTTTATTGGTCAGCCCTTCCTTGGTTGTAAGAAAATATTAATATCTCCTGGCTCTGGTAACTTAGAAGCGCATAAACGCTGGTCGCGTGATAAGTATGTGTCGTTGATTGATCGATTGCTAGGGATTTATAATGACGTCGCTATTACAGTCGTAGGGTCGTCTTCTGAGCTAGAATTAATTTCTTATATTGAAAGTAGGTGTGCTTCTAATATCAGGTTAACGTTCCAACCTGGGACTTTATCAATTTCGCAATTATTGTTATTAATTACTAAGGCCGATCTCGTACTTAGTAATTGCAATGGAGTGTCTCATCTTTCCGCCTTATGTCAAACACATGTTGTTGGCTTATATGGACCTACTGATCCAGAATTTACAGGGCCTTTTGGTGTTTCTTTTGATTCTGTATCGCTAAATTTAGATTGCTCGCCATGTTATAATAGAAACTACATGCAAGGCTGTGGCAATCCAGTATGCATGAATGACATACCTCTACACAAAGTGGCTAATGCGATTAATAATCACTTAGATAAGGTTAAAGTGAAAGAAGGTAATTAATCATTACACAGAGTAGTCTATCAATCGATAATAAAGAGCTTATATATGGCTATAATAGCACCTTGAATTCTAAATCAAAAATAAAAATATTAGTAGCCTTTGGCACTCGTCCAGAAGCTATTAAAATGGCGCCAGTAGTTCATGCATTACGTAAGAAGGTTGATGTAAAAGTATGTGTAACTGCACAACATCGACAGATGCTCGATCAGGTTTTAACGTTGTTCGAAATCACTCCTGATTATGATCTTGACATTATGAAGCCAGGACAAGATCTTTTTGATGTTACTAGCAAGGTGTTATTGGGAATAAAAAAAATTCTACAGTCTGTAAATCCAGATATTGTTTTGGTGCATGGCGACACAACAACTTCTATGGCGGTGTCTATGGCTGCTTTTTATTTGCGAATACCGGTAGGGCATGTAGAAGCGGGTTTGCGTACTTATGATATTAATTCACCTTTTCCAGAGGAATTTAATCGTCAACTTACATCAAAAATTACTGAGCTACATTTCGCGCCGACCGAAATTGCTCGCCAAAATTTACTTGATGAAAAGGTGTTAGACAGTCAAATTTTCGTAACAGGAAATACAGTTATTGATGCATTACTCTCCATGGTAGAAAAAGCAAGAGCTGTTAATTTTTCAGACAGCATTTTGGAAGGCGCTCCATTTTTAAAGCAAGCAAAGAGCGATATTCCCCGTATAGTTTTAGTAACAGGACATAGACGTGAAAACTTTGGACAAGGCTTTGAAGAAATTTGCCATGCATTGTACGATATTGCAAGTAAAAATCCAGATATTAAAATTATATATCCAGTGCATTTAAATCCTAATGTACGAGAGCCTGTTAATAAGATTTTATCTAATATAGATAATGTACACCTTGTTGAGCCAATGGAATATTTGACGTTTATTAAATTAATGGATTTATCGTATTTGATTTTGACAGATAGTGGTGGCATACAGGAGGAGGCTCCTAGTTTGGGCAAGCCTGTTCTGGTGATGAGGGATTCGACAGAGCGTCCAGAGGCTGTAGAGGCTGGTACGGTAAAATTGGTGGGTACAAATAAAAAGGCAATTGTAACAATGGTTAACCAATTATTAGAAAATAAAGAGCTCTATACGAAAATGTCTAGAGCGCATAATCCGTATGGTGACGGGAATGCCAGTCATACTATTTGCGACATCTTAGTTAGTAGGAAGGTGCCATGATTGTATCAATAATAGGTTTGGGGTATATCGGTTTGCCAACTGCAGCAGTGTTAGCCTCAAAAGACATAAAGGTCGTTGGGGTTGATGTGAGTCAACATGTAGTCGATACAATCAATCAGGGGAAAATTCATATTATAGAGCCTGGTTTGGATGCTTTAGTGCGTGAGGCTGTGCAAAAAAATAATTTAAAGGCAGTTATAAATCCAGAAAAGGCAGATGTATTTATGATAGCTGTGCCAACGCCTTTTAAAGGGAACCATGAGCCTGATTTGTCATATATTAGGCTGGCAGTTAAAGCAATTGCTCCAGTGTTAGAAAAAGGAAATTTAGTAATTCTAGAATCTACATCTCCCGTAGGTGCGACAGAGAAGATGATGACATGGATGCAAGAGGAGCGACTTGATCTTTCTTTCCCTGAATTTGGAAATAATAATTTTATAGCGGATGTAGCAGTGGCACATTGCCCGGAGCGAGTGTTGCCGGGGCAGGTGGTGCGTGAATTGATTGAAAATGATAGGATTATTGGCGGCGTTACAGATTATTGTGCAAAGCAGGCTAAAGACCTTTATAAGATTTTTGTAGATGCAGACTGTCTATTGACTGATTGCCGTACAGCAGAATTGAGCAAATTAGTGGAGAATTCTTTTCGTGATGTGAATATTGCTTTCGCTAATGAGCTATCTTTGATTTGCGATAAGTTGAGTATTAATGTATGGAAATTGATTGAGTTGGCAAATCATCATCCACGCGTTAATATTCTGCAGCCGGGTCCCGGTGTTGGTGGACACTGTATTGCGGTTGATCCGTGGTTTATTGTAGATTCTGCCCCCGATGAGGCAAAATTAATTCGAGTAGCTAGATTGGTCAATGATAATAAGCCTAATTTTGTATTGGGGAAAATTGATAAAGCTGTTAAGGCTATAGGCAAGAATAAATCAGATTTAAAAATTGCATGTCTAGGGTTGTCATTTAAGCCAGATATAGATGATTTAAGAGAGAGTCCTGCTTTGAGTATTGCAGGAAAAATAGGCTTAATGGGGTTTTCCAAAGTATTTTTAGTAGAGCCAAATATATCCAATATCCCTAATGAATTTAAGAGTGAATCGGTAAGCATGGCTTCAGCCAATGAGGCAATAAAATCTGCTGATATAGTTGTGTTGTTGGTTGATCACACTCCATTTCAATCAATGGATCTTGAGGTGCTATCGGGTAAGCAGGTTATTGATACGCGCGGCATTTGGTCTTAATAAACTATAATATTGGTAGCTATCTCATGGTCGGTAGTTGAAAGTCCATCATTATTATTAAAGAAAAAAACTAATCATTCACTATTGGAAAATCAAATAATATGAAGCAGATACTACAAAATCTATCAAACGGAGAAACATCACTAGTTGATACTCCTTGTCCAAAAAATATTAAATCAAACATATTAATTGCTACGAATAAAACAGTGGTTTCTGCAGGTACTGAGCGTATGTTAGTAGATTTTGGAAAAGCTAGCTATATTAATAAAGCGAGACAACAGCCTGACAAAGTAAAGATGGTTCTTAATAAAATTGTAACTGATGGTTTAATGACTACAGTTGATGCAGTAAGATCTAAGTTAAACCAACCTCTTCCGCTTGGATACTGTAATGCAGGCGTAATTTTAGAAAGTGATGTTGTTGGATTTGAGCCTGGTGACAGGGTTGTTTCTAATGGTAATCATGCTGAGGTTGTTCGCGTACCGAAGAATCTTTGTGTAAAGATTCCAGATAATGTTGATGATGAATCTGCTTCATTTACAGTATTAGGTGCGATTGGGTTGCAAGGAATTCGCCTTATTAAGCCAACCATGGGTGAATGCTTTGTAGTTACAGGGCTTGGGTTAATAGGGTTACTATGTGTGCAGATGCTCCGTGCCAATGGTTGTCGTGTATTGGGTATTGATTTTGATTCCAAGAAATGTGATATAGCGCAAAAATTTGGCGCAGAAACGGTTGATTTATCAAAAGGAGAGGATCCAGTAATTATCGCTCAAGGGTTTTCAAGAGGTCGTGGTGTAGATGGCGTGTTGATCACTGCAGCCACCCAGTCTGATGAAGTTATGCATCAATCCGCAGAGATGTGTCGTAAACGGGGTAGAATTGTACTGGTTGGAGTAGTGGGCTTGAATCTTTGTCGAGATGACTTTTTTCAAAAAGAAATTACTTTTCAGGTATCGGCATCTTACGGACCGGGTCGTTATGATTCATTTTATGAAGAAGAGGGAAATGACTACCCTGTTGGGTTTGTACGTTGGACTGAGCAGCGTAATTTTGAAGCGGTGTTAGATATGATGTCTTCCGGTGCGCTTGACGTAAAGTCTGTGATCACGCATCGATATGATATTGAGAATGCAATTGAAGCTTATACTTTATTGGACAGTCCTGATGCTTTGGCTATTGTTCTTAATTATTCAAATAAGAATCATAATCTCTTGGTAAATTCTAAAGTTGAATTAGCCAATCAAGAATCTAAAATCATCAAACCTAATACACCTTGTGTAGGGTTTATTGGTGCTGGTAACTATGCTTCAAGAACCCTAATTCCCGCATTTAAGGAAGCCGGCGCTGTACTTGATACACTCGTAACTAGTGGCGGCATTAGTGGTGTTCATCATGGCAATAAAAATCAATTTAATACAGCTTCTACAGAGACTGAGGATTTATGGAGCAATGATAAAATCAACACAGTATCAATTGTAACAAGGCACGATGCGCATGCACAGCAAGTTATTGACGCATTGAACTCTGGAAAAAATGTATTTGTAGAAAAGCCATTGGCTTTAACTCTAGATGATCTTGATAAGATTGATAAATCTTATAATAAGGCAAATAGTTCTAATACTGTTCGATTAATGGTTGGGTTTAATCGTCGTTATGCGCCACATGTTGTTAAGATGAGGAAATTATTAGACAGTCACCGCTCACCTAAGTCAATTATTATGACTGTAAATGCGGGTGCAATACCAGGAGAGCACTGGGTGCAGGATTCTTTAATAGGTGGTGGAAGAATTATTGGGGAGGGTTGTCATTTTATTGACTTGATGAGACACTTAGTTGGTTATAAGATTACTAGCTTCCAGGCTACGATGATGGGTAACGTTCCAGGCGTAAAGGTTAGAGAAGATAAGGCGTCAATTACACTTTGTTTTGAAGATGGGTCATTTGGAACTATCCATTATTTAGCAAATGGAGGGTCTGCATTTCCTAAAGAAAGGATTGAGGTTTTTTGCGATAATGCGGTATTGCAAATGGACAATTATCGAGTTCTTACTGGTTATGGCTGGCCTGGATTTAAAAAAATGAAGTTATTTAAACAGGACAAGGGTCAAAAAGCTTGTGCTAAAGCGTTCATTGATTCTATCAGTAATGGTACTGAAGCGCCTATACCGTATGAAGAGGTGATGGAAAGTTCGAGAGTTTCAATCGAAGTTGCAAACGCGTTACGTAGTTAAAATTAATGATAAGAAAGGTTAAATTATTATTCCATACGGTTAAGTATTTAAAATTTAGTCAACTCTGGAACAGGGCTAAGAGAAATTTTTCAACCCCTTGTGTAAATACCTCTAGTTCTCCAGGGCTATCAAAACCTAAGAACGAGTTTCAAACAGTCGCTTTATCCCAGCAAAAGATGCTAAATAGCAATACATTTAGATTTTTAAATGAAACCAATAGTGTTAAAGCGTCAGAGAGTTGGAATGATGACAATCTAGATAAATTATGGCTATACAACCTTCATTATTTCGATGATTTAAATGCTGTTAATTCAGATAAAAGGAAGGAATGGCACGATAGTTTGATCCAAAAATGGATTAAAGAGAATACACCCGGGTGCGGCAATGGCTGGGAGCCTTATCCATCTTCTTTGCGAATTGTTAATTGGATAAAGTGGTCTTTATTAGGCTCTGATATAAAGCAAGATTGGCATGATTCTCTAGCTGTACAGGTTAGATATTTGAGTCAAAATTTAGAATACCATATTTTAGGAAATCATTTATTTTCCAATGCAAAGGCTTTGATTTATGCAGGATTATATTTTCAAGGAATAGAGGCGGAAAAATGGTACAAAACTGGAATTACAATTTTCAATAAAGAGTTGCAGGAGCAAGTGTTGCCCGATGGCGGTAATTTTGAATTATCTCCAATGTACCATGCAATATTTTTGGAGGACTTGCTGGATATATTCAATATACACCAGGCTTTTAATAAACAATTTCCGTATGATATAGTAAATAAAATTACATCTATGTTTGACTGGTTGCGTGTAATGTGCCATCCTGATGGAGAATTGTCTTTTTTCAATGATTCTGCGATTGGAATTGCACCGAACTTAACAGAGTTAGATGGGTATGCTGAAAGACTGAAAATCCCTTTGTCTAAAAAAATTGATGAACTTACTCATCTTTGTGATTCGGGATACATCAGAGTTCAAAAGGGTAATCTAGTTGCATTACTTGATGTGGCACACGTTGGCCCAAGTTATATTCCAGGGCACGCCCATGCAGACACATTGTCTTTTGAGTTGTCATTATTTGGCGAAAGGGTGGTGGTAAATTCCGGTACATCATGCTATGGAGTTGGTGTCGAAAGACTTAGACAGAGGAGTACCTCAGCCCACAATACTGTTGTAATTAATGGAAATAACTCATCGGAAGTCTGGAGCGGATTTAGAGTAGCAAGACGTGCAAAGCCGTTTGATTTAGAAATAAATAAATCAAATAAACAGACTAAAATAAGTTGTTCTCATGATGGCTATAAGAGGCTTAGAAGTGGCCTTGTTCACACTAGAAAATGGACCTTCGACTCCAATCAACTAGTTATCCATGATTTTGTTAACCGTCCTTTCAAAGAGATTGAGGTACGCTATTACTTTCATCCTAAGGTTGAAGTCAAGTTAGATGTATCGGGTAAAAAGGGCACAGCCTCAATAAATAATAAAAATATGATTTCTTTCAAGGTTCAACAAGGGGTGGCTAGCATTCTAGATACAACCTACCATCCTGAATTTGGCCTTTCTATAAGTAACAAGTGTTTATTGGTTAAACTAGACTCTTTAGAGTCAAAAGTTTGTTTTTTCTGGTAGAGTTGATATGAAAATTATTTTTTTTACCTTTTACTACCCCCCAGACCTTTGTGCAGGGTCTTTTCGATCGGTGTCGTTAGCTCATGAGCTATCAAAGAAATTAAATAATGGGGATGAATTGCATATTATTACCACACATCCAAATCGATATGCAAGTCACAAAGTAATGGCAAAAGATCTTGAGATAGATGGAAAGATTACAATTCACCGTATAGCCGTTCTTGAGCATGAGAGCGGGATGTTGTCTCAGGTTCGAACATTTAGCGTTTATTTTCTTTCAGCGCGTAAATTGAGCAAAAAACTCAATCCCGATTTTTTAATTGGCACTACTTCACGTTTGATGACTGGAATATTAACCGGATATTCCGCATACAGACTTAATTGCAAGTATTTTTTAGATGTACGTGATATATTTTCTGAGACTATTTCAGATTTATTTTCACGTAAAAATAAAATATTAGGAGCTGCATCTAAATTTGTATTTTCTTTTTTAGAAAAGAAGTTGTTTAATGGTGCTGCAGGTGTGAATGTTGTATCAGAAGGTTTTCCTGAATATTTTAGCAAAGAAGGTATAAACGTTTCTAATTGGACTTTTTTTCCAAATGGAGTTGATAAAGAGTTTCAAAATTTACAATTAACAAAACAAGACAAGACAAAAATTACTAGAACAATTTTATATGTTGGAAATATTGGTAGCGGGCAAGCGCTAGAATCTATATTGCCAGATGTTGCGAAAAAACTTGGTGATAGCTATCGTTTTTTAGTCGTCGGTGATGGAGGAATGAGGGCCGCTCTTAGTAAGGATATAAAAGATAAAGATATTCACAATATTGAAATATTGCCACCAGTTAAGAGAAGTGAGTTAATTGGGTATTATCAAGAAGCTGATATTTTATTTTTACATTTAAATGATATTCCAGCCTTTCGTAGAGTCCTCCCATCCAAAATTTTCGAATATGCGGCATTCGGAAAACCAATTATTGCCGGTATAAGTGGATATTCTGCTAAATTCATGAGAGATAATGTCCCGCATGCCATTGTATTTGATCCTGGCAATGTAAATCAATGTGTGGTTTCTATTAGAAAAGGACAGTCTTTAAGGATTGATAACAATCAAATTGATATATTTATTAAAGAGTATGCACGTGAAAAAATTATGAAAGAAATGGCTAGTCATATTTTAACAACATTATGACAGTATCTCTCATTACAGGAGCCACAGGGTTTATTGGTCGAAAGTTAGCTAATGTTGTAGACGGAGAAATTCGAGTACTGTCTAGAGAAAAACACTCTGATTATGATACTATTGTTTGTGATTTACAATCAGAAGTTATTCCAGATCAGGCTTTAAATAATGTTAATACTGTTTTTCATTTAGCTGGATTTGCGCATGATATGCGTGATGCAAGTAAGATTGCAGGTCTTTACTATAAAGTTAATGTGAGAGCTACAGTTCAATTGGCTAATCTTGCGGTAAAGTCTGGTGTCAAGAGGTTTGTGTTTGTTAGTAGTGTTAAGGCAGGTGGGAATCCATCCCTTGGAACATGTGCAAATGAGAAGGATCAAAAAAATATAGAAGATGTTTACGGAAAAACGAAACGTGAAGCAGAATTAAAGTTATTAGAAATAGGTAAAGATTCAGGCATGCATGTTTCAATCATTCGTCCTTCGTTAGTTTACGGTCCAAATGTTAAAGGTAATTTACA
>Ga0233442_1000604_pt1 | contig 33847 bp, 35 predicted proteins | sample SI_123_September_3_FD_182789 | JGI IMG/M metagenome (GOLD analysis project Ga0233442, IMG submission 182789) | Seawater microbial communities from Saanich Inlet, British Columbia, Canada - SI_123_September2016_150_MG | ecosystem: Environmental > Aquatic > Marine > Inlet | place: Canada: British... | reverse complement strand
ACTAGGATATGTATTATGTCAAATATATTATATATTTGTCGTTCTAAAAAAGTAGAAATGGTTGATGAGTCTGAGCTAAAAACAATATCAGTAGTAAAAAGTCACTTAACCTTATAATTTCTCTGTCTCTTATATAATAATTATAGCAAAAATTTTTTTTACATATATATTTTAAAAACAACACATATCTCGGTAGCCGTTTCACAGCCACATCTCTTAACAACAACTCATTTTCTATAGAAAAACAGCAATTTAGCTATAATTCCACCAATGAAAAAAGAAATCAATTTTAAAGCAACTACTCCTTTTGAACCAGCTGGTGATCAGCCAACTGCTATTAAAGAGTTAAGTGAATCGATACTAAAAGGTAATCGTTATCAAACACTTGAAGGTGTAACTGGAAGCGGTAAAACGTACACTATGGCTAAGGTTATAGAGAATGTAAAGATGCCTACTATCATTATGACTCATAACAAAACTCTTGCTGCTCAATTGTATTCTGAGTTTCGTGGTTTCTTTCCTAAAGCTCATGTTGAGTACTTTGTATCGTACTATGATTATTATCAGCCTGAGGCTTACATACCTCGTCAAGATTTATTCATTGAAAAAGACAGTGCTATAAATGATGAACTTGAGCGTATGAGACTCTCTTCTACTGCTAATCTTCTCTCTTATGATGATGTCATAGTCATCGCGTCTGTATCTGCGAACTACGGTCTAGGTGACCCAGAAGAATACCTAAACATGGTACAAGTTCTTGAAGTCGGGGATGAGATAAACCAAAAGAAACTTCTGCTGCGTTTAGTCGAGATGGGTTACTCTCGAAACGATAGTTATTTTGACTCTGGACATGTTCGCGTGAATGGAGAGACCTTAGATATCTATCCTCCATACTTTGAACAAGAAGCGATTCGCATTGAGTTTTTTGGCGATGAGATAGAGGCTATTTATACTTTTGAAGTTATAGATAACAAAAAATTAGAAGACCATAAAAAGTTTACTATTTATGCCTGTTCTCAGTTTAGTGTTTCTCAAGAGAAAATGTCAGTTGCCATTAAACGCATAGAAGAAGAACTTGATGAGAGACTTGCCTATTTTACAACAGAGGGAAAACTTCTGGAACATCAGCGTTTAAAACAGCGTGTTGAGTTTGACCTAGAAATGTTACAGACTACGGGTATGTGTAAGGGCGTTGAAAATTACTCGCGTTTACTGACTAACAAAAAACCAGGGGAAGCTCCTTTTACTCTTCTTGATTATTTTGCACAGAACAACCAAGAGTATCTTGTCATAGTTGATGAGTCCCATGTTTCACTTCCTCAGTACCGTGGAATGTATGCAGGAGATAGAGCAAGAAAAGATGTACTTGTTGATTATGGATTTCGTCTTCCAAGTGCCTTAGATAATCGTCCACTCAAAGCGGATGAGTATATTAACAAAGCACCACATTACCTTTTTGTTTCAGCAACTCCTGCTGAGTATGAACTAGAGATGTCAGCGGTAACAGCAAAACAAATCATTCGTCCAACAGGTTTACTCGATCCACCAATAGAAATAAAATCATCTGATAATCAAGTAGAAGACATTCATGATGAGATAAAAAAGATTACAGTGAAGGATGAGAGAGTTCTCATAACCGTTCTTACAAAAAAGATGGCTGAGGCACTTACAAAGTACCTTGCAGACTTAGGTATAAAAGTACAGTATATGCACTCAGATATAGACACGATAGAACGTAACCAAATTATACGAGCCTTGCGTTTAGGTGAGTTTGATGTTCTCATAGGAATCAATCTTTTACGCGAGGGACTTGACCTGCCCGAGGTTAGTTTAGTGGCTATACTCGATGCTGATAAAGAAGGCTTTTTGCGAAGTGAAACGGCACTTGTTCAGACAATTGGTCGTGGAGCAAGAAACTCCAATGGTCGTGTAATTTTGTATGCGAATAGAATTACGGGGTCAATGCAAAGAGCAATAGATAAAACGGATGCTAGACGGGAAATTCAAGAAGCACATAACAAGAAACATGGAATTATTCCAAAAACGACAATAAGAAAGTTAGATGAAAATCTAAAAGTCGAAGAGCATGGAGATCTTTATGCTAAACATAAGAAAAAAGATAAAATGCCAGCATCAGTTAAAAAATCAATAACAAAAGAATTGATGTTAAAAATGAAAGCGGCAGCAAAAGAGCTTAATTTTGAAGAGGCAGCTCGTCTTCGTGATGAAATACATAAAGTAAAACAACTATAATAGGAAGATAATTGGAAGATACATTTAGCAACTTAGAAACATACGGATATATTGGACTTTTTTTATACTCACTTGGTGGTGGGTTTGTAGCTTTACTTGGGGCAGGGGTACTTTCTTTTTTAGGGAAGATGGACTTGACTACATCCATAACTGTTGCGTTTATCGCAAATATGCTAGGAGATGTACTACTTGTGTATCTTGCACGTTATCAAAAGAGTATGATGATGGAGAGTTTTAAAAAGCATAGACGTAAACTAGCACTTGCACATATTTTAATGAAAAAATACGGCTCATGGATAATTTTAATTCAAAAGTTTGTTTATGGTATTAAAACTCTTATTCCAATTGCTATTGGATTAACGAAGTATGATTTTAAGAAGTTTATCATCTTAAATGTGGGAAGTTCTGCTATATGGGCTTTAGCTGTTGGTTTTGGTAGTTTTTACTCTGGAGAAGTTTTAGTAAAAATTGCGGGAGAACTAGGACAAAAACCATGGATAGCAATTATAATCTTAGTTGTTTTTGCAGGTTCGTTATGGTTTTATTTGGAAAAGGCGACTAAAAAAAAGATGAAAGACAAAATAAAAAAGTAGAAAAGGCTAGGCTGCTTGCCTGCCATTTCTAGTTTAGGGGCTAGATGCAGTGAAGTTAGAATCTTTTTCTAGCTTCCTACGATAGGTCCAAATGGTGCATAGTCTGTATGGCTACCATCTTGGTATTTTTTATAGTTAGTAATAAACATTTCTGCAAGATTATCTCTTGTTTTATCAAAAAGATCTTTATCTTCCCATGCATTACGAGGGTTTAATATTTCTGGTTTGATGTCACCAAGTGTTTTAGGAACTTGAAGTCTAAATGTCTTAGTTGTGTCAAATTCACTTTTTTCAATACTACCATCTAGAATAGCATTGATACAAGCACGTGTATTTTTGATACTCATACGTTTACCAACACTATAAGCACCACCAGTCCAGCCAGTATTGACAAGATAAACATTCACCTTATGAGTATCTATTTTTTCACCAAGTAGTTTTGCATAAACTGTTGGGTGTAGAGGTAAGAAAGCTTCACCAAAACAAGCTGAGAATGTTGCAACTGGTTCAGTTATACCACGTTCAGTTCCTGCAACTTTTGCAGTGTATCCACTTAAAAAGTAGTACATTGCTTGTTCTTTTGTAAGTTTAGAAACGGGAGGTAAAACACCAAATGCATCAGCAGTTAAAAAGATTATGTTTTCAGGATGTCCACCCATTAGGTCTGTTTTGTGGTTTTCTATATGCTCTATTGGGTAAGAGACACGAGTATTTTCAGTTTTTGAGCCATCTTCGTAATCTACTTCACCTTCACCATACATAACAACATTTTCAAGTAGAGCATCAGTTCTAATAGCGTTATAAATTTCCGGTTCACTTTTTCCATCAAGGTTAATCACTTTAGCGTAACATCCACCTTCAAAGTTGAAAACACCATGGTTGTCCCAACCATGCTCATCATCACCGATAAGTGCGCGATGAGGATCAGTTGAAAGTGTAGTCTTACCTGTGCCACTTAGTCCAAAGAAAAGTGCTGTATCACCTTTTTCACCAACATTGGCAGAACAATGCATAGCAAGTTTACCCTCTAATGGTAACCAATAGTTCATCATTGAAAAAATTCCTTTTTTCATTTCACCACCGTACCAAGTACCACCAATAATAGCCATATTGTTTTCAACATCAAAAAGGACAAAAACTTCAGAGTTAAGACCATGCTCTTTCCATTTGTCATTTACTGCTTTACAAGCATTTAAAACAACAAAGTCAGATTTAAATACTTCTAGTTCTGGTTCAGTTGGACGGATAAACATATTCTTTACGAAGTGTGATTGCCAAGCTATCTCAGAAACAAAACGCACTGATTTTTTTGAAGCTATACTAGAACCACAAAAAACATCAGTTACATAAAGCTTAGTATTGGAGAGTTGTTTTTGAGCAACAACAAGTAGTTCTTCAAATATTTCAGAACTTACTTTTTTATTTACATCACCCCAAGCGATGTACTTGTTTGATGGATCACGATCTACAAAGTACTTGTCCTTAGGACTTCTACCTGTAAATATACCAGTGTCTACAGCAGTCGCACCTTTGTTTGTTTGCTGTACTTCACCATTGGCAAGTTCGTGTTTAATTAACTCATCGTAACTAAGGTTGTGGTGTACCTCACCGATATTCTTAAGTCCTAATTCTTCTAGTTCCGCTAACTTCATCGTCTACCTTATAGTACTTTTTTGATACTTTGTAACTGGTATCTTTTATGAGGGAAATTATACAATGAGTAAACATAAATTAAAAGTAAATTGACTACATATTTGTAATATTTAATGATTAATTTAATTATTAATCTCATTTTTGATAATTTTTGATAGTTCAGTACATTGAGATATTTTTTCGTTGTAAGTAATGTCTTTAAGTAGTATGTCAACAAAGGCACTTCCAACAATAACTCCATCGGCACCTCTTACTTTTTCTTTAGCAGTTAAGGCATTTACCCCAAAACCAACAAATGTTGGTGTTTGTGTGTACTTTTTTATAGAGTTTAGAAATGGCTGTAGGTCTTCACTAACTCCAGAACCGGTTATACCAGTATAGGCAACCATGTAGATAAACTTTTCTGCATCACTAACTATCTCTTTTATTCTTTCTTTTGAATCTGTTGGGGCTACGAAAGAGATATTTGAAACACTGTTTAGTTTAAAAAGATTACTATATAGAAGTGCCTCTTCATGAGGTAAATCGGGTATGATAAGTCCAGAAACCCCAAGCTCTTTAGCCAAAGGAATTAGTTTTTGCATGTCTTGTTGATAGAAACTATTAAAGTAACCCATCCATAGTGTATCTACTGTGGGAGCAACTTCTTTAGATATTTCTAGAAGATCGGAAAACTTGAAACCAAGCTCAAGTGCTTTATGATTTGCTTTTTCTATAAGTGGACCGTCTGCAACAGGATCAGAAAAAGGAACACCAAATTCTATGCTATCAACACCATTCTCTCCAAGTGCGAGTGCAAGGTCAATTGTAAATGATTTTTCTGGAAAACCAGAAGTTATATATGCTACTAAATTTTTCAAATTTTTATGCTTCCAAGTCGGGAATTTTAAGGAGACCGTATTTAATTTTACTTAATGAATTGTTTTTTCTGAGATCATTATGCCAACTAGCAAAAGTATCACTGACAGCAAGTAACCAGTCAGTAGTCTCATTGGTAATAGGAGTTTCTTTTTCTCTAAGGAGTTCTAACTCATCTTCAACAAATGAAGAAAGTTTGTGCATTGGTATGATTTTTAAATATCCAGATGCTGATTTAATATTGTGAAAAACACGAAAGAGCTCATTAATACTTCTTTTATACATAAATGGGTCTGAAAGGTCAATTATCATCACTTCCATGCTGTCTATCATCATAGAGTAATGGTCTAAGAATTCATCAACAATCTCAAATTCAAAGTTAGCTTCTAAATCGCTTCTTACACCCATGAAATAATTCTCCTATAATGTTACAATTATAGCAATATTTAGTTAAAATACATCTATTAATTTAAAAAAGAGTTTTCAAATGAGTAAAAAATTAACTATATCCTCCATAAAAAAATCAAAAGGTCAAAAACCTTTAGTTATGATAACTGCCTATGATGCATTATTTGCTAAGCTATTATCGGTGAGTGCAGATATGATTTTAGTAGGAGATTCATTAAATATGAGTTTTGCAGGTAAAAGTGATACTATCAGTGCTACTTTAGAACAGATGATTTATCATACAAACGCAGTATGCTCAGGTGCTCCAGAGAGTTTTATTATTTGCGATATGCCTTTTGGAACTTATATCAACAAAGAAGAAGCTTTAAAAAACTCAATAGCAGTTTTTCAAAAGACTCAAGCAGATTGTGTAAAAGTGGAGGGTGGCGAAGACAAAGCACATATAGTAAAATATTTGACTGATAATGCTATAGCTGTATGTGGACATATAGGACTTTTACCACAGTCCGTTCGTAGTGAAGGTGGGTATAAAGTTAAAGGTAAGACAGAAGAAGAGAAAGAAAGTCTTATTAAAGATGCAAAAGCTATAGAAAATGCTGGAGCATTTTGTATGGTTATTGAAGGTGTAAAGGCTGAAGTTGCTAAAGAAGTTGCTTCTTCAGTAAGTATTCCTGTAATAGGCATAGGGGCTGGGAAAGATGTAGACGGACAAGTTCTTGTTTTCTCTGATATGTTAGGACTTTTTGAAGAATTTACACCGAAGTTTGTCAAAAAATATATGGATGGTGCGACTTTAGTTAGAAGTGCTTTATCTCACTATGCAGAGGAAGTTGTTAATGGAGACTTTCCAAAAGAGGAACACACCTACTAATGGAAAGAATTGTTGAGATAGAAACTTTTGATATAGAAGAACAAACCACTGAAGTAACACTTCGACCTGATGCTTGGAGTGAGTACATAGGGCAAGAACATATTAAAAAAAATCTGGGTGTTTTTATAGAAGCTTCTATTAAACGCAATGAAGCACTTGATCATGTCCTTTTTTATGGTCCTCCTGGACTTGGTAAAACTACACTTGCTCTTATCATTGCAAATGAGATGAATACAAACATAAAAGTAACAGCTGCCCCTATGATAGAAAAAAGTGGTGATTTAGCCGCTATTCTTACAAACCTAGAAGAGGGTGATATACTTTTTATAGATGAGATTCATCGTCTGAGTCCTGCAGTTGAAGAGATACTTTACTCCTCTATGGAAGACTATCGCATAGATATTATTATAGGAAGTGGTCCTGCCGCACAAACAGTAAAAATAGACCTTCCTCGTTTTACACTTATAGGAGCTACAACTCGTGCAGGAATGCTTTCAAATCCACTTCGAGATAGATTTGGTATGAGTTTTAGAATGCAGTTTTATTCTTCAGAAGAATTAGCAGTAATTGTTGTACAGGCATCTAATAAACTAGAAAAAAAGATAGCAAAAGAAGCAGCTGTAGAAATCTCTAAACGCAGTCGTGGAACACCTCGTATAGCTCTGCGTTTGTTACGACGTGTGAGAGATTTTGCCGAGGTAGCTAACGAAGAAAATATAAATCATAAAAGAACATCGTATGCACTTAATGAACTTGGAATAAACTCACATGGTTTTGATGAAATGGATATACGTTTACTTAACCTTTTAGTCGCTGCAAAAGGACGAGCTATGGGATTAAGTTCCATAGCTGCATCACTTAGTGAGGATGAAGGAACGGTTGAAGATGTACTTGAGCCTTACTTAATAGCTAATGGTTACCTTGAGAGAACAGCAAAGGGAAGACGTGCAACACGGGCTACTTATGATGTTTTAAATATAGACTATGTAAATTCAGACGGGACAATTTTTTAATGAAACCACAATTTTTAATAGCAATACTTTTTGCCACTTCACTTTATTGGATGTATTTACTATATACACCATTTCTATTAGTTATCACAATAGCAGCACTTCTTGCTATATCTACTTCAAATATCCAAAACTACTTAGAAGGTGTCCTTGGAAATAGATTCACAGCAGCACTTAGCTCTAGTTTTCTTTTAGCGGTACTCTTTTTTGCTCCACTCGGGTATTTTTTGGCCACGTTAACCATAGAACTAAACAGTATATCTCCAGAAATGATAAAAAAAATAGAAATAACTATTCAAAGTTTTATAGCTACTCCTCCAGAATATTTACAATTTTTAAAGCCTTTTTTCGCTAATGCACTTCATGATGTCAATATGACTACATTGAGTCAAAATGCACTAGAAATTGCTGGTGTTATAGGTTCATTTAGTGCTGGATTTGTTAAAAACGCTTTTTTAGTCATCATCTTTTACTTCTTTTCCCAATACAATGGAGATACAATCATTGGCTACCTAAAACGTGTAGTACAGATGTCGGTAGAAGAGAGTACTATCTTAGCAAAAGAACTCTCTTCAGTTATGAGTGTTGTTTTTTACTCTATTATTACCACTGCAATGTTTGAGGGTTTTTTATTTGGAATAGTGATTTCTCTTATGGGTTATAACGGTCTTTTATTTGGAATTATGTATGGATTTGCTTCTCTTATTCCAGTTGTTGGAGGTACTTTAATGTGGCTTCCATTTATGATTTATGAGTTTTCCATTGGAGAAACAACAAATGCTATCTTCATAGCTGTATATTCTATAGTTGTTATTTCTATAATAGCAGATACTTTTATAAAGCCAATGATTATAAAATGGATAAACCAATGTTTACTCGAGGATGATGATGCAAAGATGAATGAGCTTGTTATATTCTTTGCAATTCTAGCGGGACTTGCCACTTTTGGGTTCTGGGGAATGATTTTAGGACCTGCAATTACTGCATTTTTTCTTACAATTTTAAAATTATTTGAAGCTCGTTCTCTTGAGTGTAAAGAGAAAGAGTAGTTCTAAAAATGCTTTGAAATGGCATTCCTCACAAGTAAAAATGCTTTGAAATGGCATTCCTCACAAGTAAAAATGCTTTGAAATTACATTTCTTATGAGTATATCTCTGGATACTCATTTTTAAAACGTCTATGTAACCAAAACCAAAACTTTGGTTCTTTAGTGATAAGGTCTGATAACCAATCTGCCTGAAGTTGTGTCGCGTTTAGAATGTCTTTCTTCTCATCATCTGTTTTTTCTACAGGAATTTCATCATATATCATGAGTGTATAGTTGTCTTCATCGTCAGTACGTATTGTCACTGGTACTATAGCTGCATTGAATTTTCTAGCGAGATATGCTGGAGAATAGGTCTGATTTATAGTCTTACCCATAAACTGAACTTTTACTCCTTCTTTAGGACTGATATTTGTATCAATAAGAATCCCACTCGCTTTACCTTGTTTGATAAGTTTGATAAGAGGTTTTACTACACCACTTTTTTCAAGGTTAGTATTTCCAAATCGTGCACGACCTTCTAGTAGCCATTCTTCATACACACGATTTTTCATTCTTTTATAAACAGCTCCAAGAGGTTCTACAAAGGCACCAAGCGAAGCACCACCTAGCTCCCAAGAAGAGTAATGGCTAGTTACATATATAACAGCTCTGCCATCGGCATGTATTTTGTCAACAATTTCTCTATTTGTAACTGTTGTTTTTTTTTCTAACTCTTTTAAAGACATATTCCTTAGTTCCATAACATGGAGAAAGTTAAGAAGAAGATTTTTGAAACTATACTTTACGATGGATTCTTTTTCTTCATCACTCATTGTCTTATCAAATAAAAAATCTAAATTATCCCTTGCAACTTTACGGTATCTAGCTGAGCTCATGTAGCCTATATTGGCCAAGAGTACAAAAAAAGCTTTTCTAAAACTTTTTGGAAGAACCATTAAAATAACCTCTAGCAAGAGTAAAAGTTTATATCCCATATAGAAGCCTTTTGGCTTTTTTAAGAACATCTGTATAAGCGATATCTTTAATTGAAAAATCATTTTTATCAATTTTTAAAATATTTACAACTGAAGAGGATTTGATACCAATATTTTGTGGTGTTTCACAAATCATTCGGCTAGTTGTTGGACCTAGAAGGGTAATAGAAGGTATGTTTTGAGCCCAAGCCATATGTGTCGGTCCAGTATCATTTCCTATGAGTAAATCCATAGAAGAGATAAAAGAGACAAGTTCATTAAGAGCTAGTTTTGGTGCGATAGTAGCAAAATCAGAGTGTGCACAAATCCACTCAGCATTTACTCTTTCGACATCATTTCCCCAAATTATATGACAGTTCTCTTTTAAATCATTACAGATGTTTACAAGAAGTTCTTTGGGATATATTTTAGATTCCCAAGATGCACCGACAATAAATGCGATGTTCTTTTTATCATTAGGTGTTTCAAATGTTTTTGTAATCTCAAAAATAGGCTCTTTTTCTAAAATCATCTGCTCGTTTATTTCAAATGAAAGAGCCCCAGCTACTAAAGTTGTATTGCGTTTGATAACATTTTCTTCATATGGAATGTTAATTGTTTTTGTATATAAAAGAGATGCTAAAGGTTCTCTTATGGAATGTTTATCAAACCCATAAGTGTTTTTACCCAGTAGTTTAGAAACGATAGAAGACTTTATAAGTCCTTGCATATCAATAATAATATCATATGGACCAAATGAAGAAATGTCTTGTAGTACTTCTCGTAGTAGCTTAATACTCTTATCTTTTTTTAGTTTTTTAATATTGAGTGTTTTAACATTAGTAAGGTATTTATGATTTACTAATAGAGGTGAGAAAACTTCTTCTACTATCCAATCAATCTCGCACAAAGGATATTTTTTGTGTATGAACTGTAAAACTATAGCACTGTTAACTATATCACCAAGAGCAGAGAGTCTAACAATGGCAATTTTTTTAATATCTTTATTCATTGATGACATTATATCTTATAAAATTAACTGCTAATTTTATCTTGTTGCTATATTCCTTATTTGTACGATATAATTTGATTATATATTAATTAAGGTGAAGCTTATGTTACCAGCAGACATACAGAAATTTTCAGAAGGTCGTACTAAGGCAAGAGCATATTTTTGTTATCTTTTTTCTAAAAATATTCCAAATGGACTCCCTTCTCTTAGTCAAGAGATGATAATACCGCGTTTATTAAAGATAAAAGGCGATTTAGAGAGTTGTGATGGCGTCTATCTTCTTGATAATAAAGGTGTACAAGTTTCGTCAACTTATACGGCTACACAAGAGATAAAGCAAGATATAGGCAGAATACGAGCGGATCGTGCATACTATTATAGAGCTGTGAGAGAAGAGAGATGTACTATAACGGATCCATATCCATCTCTGATAACAAGAAATTTAACAGTTACTGCATCTGTACCTATTTTTGATGACAATGGAACCTTATTATTTGTTGCATGTTTGGATATGCCACTTGGCGAGGTAGCAAAAGTATCCCATCTTAACAGAAGTGATACATTTTTCTCTAAACTTTTTAAATACTCTTATGCAGTTTTTGCTTTTGCTCTTTTTGCTGTTGCATTATTGCTGTTTATAAATGGTGTACAGAGCTTTTTTGTAAAAGAAATTAGTGTTTCTCATATAGCGATTGACGCAATGTTTAAAGCGACAATTTTATTAACCCTTTCTCTGGCCATATTTGATTTAGTTAAGACACTTATTGAAGAAGAAGTGCTAGGACAGGCAAAAGAGCAACAAGTCACTGGAACACATAAAACAATGGTGAAATTTTTAGGATCGATTATTATTGCACTATCTATAGAAGCACTTATGCTCGTCTTTAAGTTTGCGATTACCGATCCAAATCACCTTCTTAATGCTATGTATATCATCGGAGGAGTAGCGATGCTCCTAGTAAGTTTGGCGATTTATATACATTTTACAAAAACTAAAAATAATAGAGAGATTTAATGATAGCTATCGTTGACTATAACATGGGAAATTTAGCGAGTGTACAAAATGCTTTTACAAAGCTTGGCTGTGAAACAGTTGTAGAAAGTGATCCAAGTAAGTTCCAAGATTATGAGAAGCTGATTTTACCTGGTGTAGGTGCCTTTGGCGATGCTATGGAACACCTTCGTGAGCGAAATATGATAGAACCTTTAAAAGAGTATGCTTCAAGTGGAAAGTACATGTTAGGTATCTGTCTTGGTATGCAACTACTTTTTGAATCTTCAGAGGAGTTTGGAGAGAATGAAGGCCTAGGACTTATAAAAGGTCATGTAAAAGCATTTGATACTAGTGAGTTTGATGAGCCTTTAAAAGTGCCACATATGGGATGGAATAGAATGTTTACTAAAGAGCATCCACTTTTTGTGAATTTAGATGAGGAACACTATTTATACTTTGTTCATACATATCATGTAACATGCAGTGACAAGAACGATATCATAGGACAAACTAACTATGGCTACGAGTTTACTTCGGCAGTAGCACATGATAACATTATGGGGATTCAGCCTCATCCAGAAAAAAGCCATGAAAATGGTCTTAAAATACTCAAAAATTTTATTAATTTATAAACAAGGATAGTTACAAATATGACACTTTACCCAGCGATAGATTTAAAAGATGGAAAAGCGGTACGCCTGACAAAAGGGCTTATGGATAGTGCAAAGATTTACTCAGATGAGCCATGGTCTTTGGTGAAAAAGTTTGAAGAAATGGGTGCGGAGTGGGTGCATTTAGTAGATCTAAATGGTGCATTCGCAGGTGAGCCTAAAAATTTAGATGAGATAATAAAAATACGAGAAAATTGTAATGTGAAACTAGAACTTGGCGGTGGTATTCGTGATGAAACTACAATTGTAAAGATGTTAAAAATAGGAATAGATAGAATTATTTTAGGATCAATCGCTGTTAAAAATCCACAGTTTGTTAGAGATATGGCAGCAAAGTATCCTATAGCTGTTGGAATTGATGCAATTGATGGTTATGTTGCGGTTGAGGGTTGGGGTGAGGTTTCTACAATGAAAGCAACAGACCTAGCTAAAGAGTTCGCTGATGCAGGTGTTGAAGCTATAATTTGTACGGATGTTGGTCAAGATGGTACTCTAGCGGGAGTAAATGTTCAATTTACATTAGATATAGCACGTGCAAGTGGTGTAAGTACAATTGCAAGTGGTGGTGTCAAAGATGAAGAAGATATAAAAAAGCTTATAGAGACTAAAGAAATTGATGGTGTTATCATTGGTAAAGCATATTATGAGGAAAGACTAGACCTTCCAAAGATGTTTAAATTACTTGATTAATAATAAAATAAAGAACTTTTAGGTACTATTAGGTTACAAAAATTTGCAAATTATATTTAGAAAGGATTTCAATTGAAATTACTTGTGGTTGATGATAGTTCTACAATGCGTCGTATTATAAAAAACACTCTAGCTCGTCTTGGATACAAAGATATTATTGAAGGTGCTGACGGAGTTGAAGGTTGGGACCAGATTAACACTAATCCAGATGTTGATATGTTGATTACAGACTGGAATATGCCGGAAATGAATGGTCTTGAACTTGTTCAAAAAGTACGTGCTGATGATCGCTTTAGTGACATGCCGATTATTATGGTTACAACGGAGGGTGGAAAGGCTGAAGTTATTACAGCTCTTAAAGCCGGGGTAAATAATTATATAGTTAAGCCATTCACGCCACAAGTTTTAAAAGAAAAACTTGGTGCTGTAATGGGTGTCTCGGAGGAGTAATGCAAGCGCATTATTTCGAGTTAGTAGTTACAGTTTCTTCTCACAATTCTCTTTTTTCAGACTTTTTATTAGATACAATACCCATAGGCTTTGAAGAAACTGATAGCGGTTTTATTATTAGAAGTGAAGATGAACTTGACACTATAATATGGGGACTAGAACAGTTTTGTGAAGCCTTGGAAAAAGCACTTAAAATAGATATAGAGCTTGAATGTGTACAAAGTAAATTACAGAATAACGACTGGGTTAAATCCTACCAGGAAAGTATAAAACCCCTAGCAATTGATCAGTTTTATATTCATCCAACTTGGGATGCACCACATAATAATCTTATTAACATAGCTATAGATCCAGCACTAGCATTTGGAACTGGACACCACCCAACAACAGCTTCTTCACTTCGAGCAGTTTCAAAGTATGTTGAAGAGGGTGACGATGTTTTAGATGTAGGCTGTGGCAGTGGTATACTAGGTATTGCCGCTATGAAATTAGGTGCAAAAGTAGATGCCTGTGATACAGATATTATATCAGTTGAAAACTCCATAGATAATGCAAAGTTAAATAACTTGCAATTTGGGAGTATTTGGGAAGGCTCCTCTTCTGTAGTAAATAAAAAATATGATGTTGTCGTAGCAAATATAGTGGCAGATGTTCTTACTTTTATCGCTAATAATTTAAAAAAAGCACTTAAAGAAGATGGCATACTAGTTCTTTCTGGTATTTTAGATAAGTATGAAAGTAAAGTGTTGAGTTTTTACAAAGATTGTGAAATTATAGAGAAAATAGCAGAAGATGAATGGGTGACATTTATTTTGAGAAAACAAAAATAATAAAAAAGAGATAATAAAGATATGCAAAACAAAGATAATAAAAACGATAATAATTTTTTTAATAAAAATCCACTCATAACATTTGCAATTTTTTCAGTTGTAATTATAATTGTATTTAAGATGATGGTTGGTGAGAGAGGGGCAAATAGCTCAGTTCTTGGAACAGCTTCAAAGGTTAAACAAGTAAGCTACTCAGAACTAAAAACACTTGTTAACTCTAGAAGTGTAGCTAAAGTTGAAATAGGGCAAAGTTATATAAAAGCAACATCGGCTGATGGCTTGAGTGTATATACAACTAGAATTGTTAAAGGTGATACAAAACTTGTTGAGGCCCTTGATAAAGCAGATATAGAGTATGAAGGATTTAGTGAGACAAACTGGTTTACTGAAATGTTTGGTTGGTTGTTTCCATTTCTTATAATTATTGCTATTTGGATGTTTTTTGCTGGACGTATGCAAAAAAATATGGGTGGCGGACTTTTAGGAATGGGCCAATCTAAAAAGATGGTAAATTCAGAAAAACCAAAAACAAAATTTGATGATGTGGCTGGAGTGGAAGAAGCAAAAGAAGAAGTTCAAGAAATAGTTGACTTTCTAAAGTATCCTGCTCGTTATGTAGAGATAGGTGCAAAAATTCCTAAAGGAGTACTTCTTGTTGGTTCTCCAGGGACAGGTAAAACTCTTCTTGCAAAAGCGGTAGCGGGAGAAGCAGAAGTTCCTTTCTTCTCAGTTACAGGTTCTTCTTTTATAGAGATGTTCGTTGGTGTTGGTGCTGCACGTGTACGTGATCTGTTTGAACAAGCAAAAAAAGATGCTCCAAGTATTATTTTTATAGATGAAATTGATGCTATTGGTAAGAGTCGTGCATCTGGTGCAAATATGGGTGGTAATGATGAGAGAGAACAAACTTTAAATCAACTCTTAGCTGAAATGGATGGTTTTGGTACAGATACTCCAATTATAATATTAGCAGCTACTAATAGACCGGAGATTTTAGACCAAGCACTACTAAGACCTGGACGTTTTGATAGACAGGTTCTTGTTGATAAACCAGACTTTGAGGGTCGTATTAAAATACTCAAAGTTCATATGCAAGGTGTTAAAATTGATGATGAAGTTGAGATTGATGAAATAGCTCGTTTAACAGCAGGGTTAGCTGGTGCAGACTTAGCAAATATTATTAATGAAGCAGCTCTTCTTGCAGGAAGAAAAAGTCAAAAAACTGTAAAACAAAAAGACCTTTTTGAATCAGTTGAACGTGCTATAGCAGGACTTGCAAAAAAATCTCGTCGTATAAATGTTAAAGAGAAAATGATAGTAGCATATCATGAGAGTGGGCATGCTCTTCTTGCTGAGACTACTGTTGGCGCCAAAAGAGTATCTAAAGTATCTATAGTTCCACGTGGACTTGCAGCACTTGGTTATACATTAAACAAGCCAGAAGAAAATAGATTTATGATGCAACGCCATGAATTATGGGCGGAAGTAGATGTATTACTAGGTGGACGAGCAGCAGAAGAAGTCTTTATAGGAGAAATATCGACTGGTGCAGGAAATGATCTCGAACGTGCAACAGATATTATAAAGTCAATGGTTCAAACATATGGTATGAGTGATATTGCTGGGCTAATGGTTTTAGAAAAGAGTAGACAGTCATTTTTAGGAGGAGGGCAACAAGCTTCTCGTGAATATAGTGAAAAAATGGCTGAAGATATGGATACATTTATTAAAAATTCATTAGATGATAGATACAAGGCCGTTCTTGATAGATTAGAAGAGTATAGAGATGCAATAGAAGGTATAGTTGCACTATTGTACAAAAAAGAGAATATTTCAGGCGATGATGTACGAGACATTATTTTAGACTTTGAAAAAGAAAATAATATGGAAAGTAAACTAGTTGAAACTATTGATGAAATAAGTGAAGAATTAAAAGTTGATGCTTCAATGAGTGATACAAAAGAGAAGTAATGGCCAATAATAATCTTTTTATATTATACAAAGATGGTTGGAAATATATAAGTATATCTATTAGTATAAGTATTGTATTATCTATTTTTTCTTTACATACACTAGCATTTATTTCTTTATTATTAACAGGAATATTTATTTTTATATTTAGAAATCCTGAGCGTTTATTTCCAGTATTTGAGTCATCTTCTCTTGTCTCCCCAGTTGATGGCGTTGTACTTTCTATTGAAGAAATAGATAACTCAGAGTTTGCATATAGGCTTAAAATTGATAGTACAATCTTTGATGTAGGAATTTTAAGAGTACCTATGAGTGCAAAAGTAGAATCATTACATTACACAAAAGGTACAAAAGTAGCAACAAAAAGTACACTTCACTCAGATTTGAATGAGGCTATTTATCTAACATTTGTAAATAATAATGCTGATAGAGTTAAGGTTATCCATAGATTAAAAGAGAGTTTTATCCCTCTATTTATTGATATAAAAGCATCTCAAGAAGTGTACCAAACAACTAGGTATGGATTTGTAAATAACACAATGACAACACTATATATCCCAAATAACTTTAGATTAAATGTAAGTGTAGGAAGTGATTTAAAAGCTTCTGAAAGTCTACTTGGTTATTTCTCTTAATCTATTAAAGAGTAACTCTTTTGTATTAATATCAAAGTCAAAATAATCTGATATAAATCCATCTTTTTTAATCTTTGCTAGCTGAATACTTGCACCTTCATTATTTTTAATTTCCATATATAAAAGTGCTAAAGCATATCTACTCTCATAAAAGTTACCATTCTTTAGTTTAGACAGTTCTAAAAGTGCAATTGCATTCTCATGGTGCCCAGCCGCAGTAGAAGCAACTGCTCCTAAAAACAGTGTGTCAGAGTCTTGAGTTTTCAACTCATCTATTAAATTATTATAAATAGAGTAAGACTCTTCAAACTGTTGATCAAATAGTGAAGTTAATGCTAATGCACTCTCAATCTCATATGTAGGCTGACTTGTTGACTCTAGTACAGACTTTAATTGTTTTCTTAAATAATATAATTTTCCAATAATTAAATTTTGTTGAATATATAAAAAACGTGTAATAGTTGGCCCATAATACAAATCATTAAAGTGAAATTTCTGTTTCTTTAAATAAGCTAATACTGTTCTTGCATATTTTTTAGGTGTTAAATTTGAGAAGTGTGCATCTATATACATTAGGTGAGGTAATATGTCATCAGGAAGTAAAAGGGTAAGTTGCTCTGTTGATTTTTTCGCACTAGAATACCTTTTAAGATTTAAGGAAATAAGACTACTAATAACTAAGTACAAAGGTTTTTGTCTGTAACTATTATCTAACCAATCCACAGAAGAGATATAGTTATTTTGTGTAATATTTAAGAGGGCTGTATAGAGACTCTTTTCTTCGCTGTCAATTTCATCAGATAGAGAGTCATTTAGAATTGATGTTAGTTTTTTAGAATCTTTGTTAATCAGTTGACTTGTCATTACAGCATAAATACCGGCTAGGTAATTTTTAGCATCTAAATGGTACGATCTTAAAAAGTGTTCATTTGCTTTTTTATTATTTCCAAGTTGAGCATAAGTAAGTGCCAAATTATAATGTAAAATTGAGTGCTTTGGTTGCAATTTAATGAGAGCGATAAGGTCTTGATTTGCTTCCCTAATTTTAAGAGCAAGAGCTTTTTTTATAGCTCTTGTAATACCTAGATTTACATTAGATGCAGAAGAACTTGTTTTAAGATACTCCTGAGCATTCTGGATATTATCTATATAGATATTTGCATTTCCTTTTCGTATATAACTAATTGTTTGATTTGCATTAAAGACCTTATAGGGAGAAAAAGAGAATATTTTGTTATATGTTGTATTCTTAGAATTTGAATGCTTATCTCTATAGAGCTTTTGTGCTTTTGCTGCATCAAAAAGAGATTCTTTGAGTTTCACATTGATGGGGTAGTGAAGGTATACTTCATCTGGGTATGTATCTGTTATATTTTGAATTTGTTTGGATGCTGTCTTTAAGTTTCCTAGTTTGAGATTAATAAGGCCTATGGCAAGTTGCGCTTTTATTGGCTGAGTATTATATGTAACTGCTTTTTCTAAATACTCTAAAGCTAAGTGTAGATCACCAACCCTTGCATATAAAAGTCCTAGGCTGAAGTTCTCAACTCGGTCATGGTTCTTGTCCATAATCTCAATCGCTGCATAATCATTGTTAAATAGGGCATTAATAGTAGCACCAATATTTTGTTGTACTACTGGGTATTCATTAGATGTTGTGTTTTTTAGTGAGTTTAAAGCATTAAAATAATCTTGATTGTAGTAGTTTATGAGAGTATAGTAGTAAGAATATAAAGGTGAGTTGATCTCATGTGGAAGATAAGCATAGGCCAAGTCAATATAATAATGAAAGCTTTCTTTATCATTTAAGTGTAAAGAACATACTGCAGCATTTATTGCACTAACACAACGCTTCTCATCATTCTTTATTGCTTTTGAGAATGTTTTAACTGCCATTTTATATTGTTTATTTTTTAATTGGGCTACACCTAAGTTGTACTCTGAAATTGCTTGACTATATTGTGCAATATTTTCATACATAAAAAGGGCTTTATCTTTTGAGCCATTTGTGTAAAGGTAGTTTGCTTTAGCAATCATATTTTCAAGTTTACTTGGTTCAATAGTGGGAGTTGTTCTTTGCTTGAGTTTTTCATTTAAAAAGTTTATGTCCATCATTACTTCAGTTTTACTTGAAGTATTGAGAGCTAAAACTGTTATGATAATTATAAGAACTAATAAAAGTCCAAAAGAGAGTAAAAAGTTATTTTTTTTAGAGGGTTTTTTTTGCGATGTTTCATAATCAGAAGATAGTTGATCTGGTAAAGCATCACTATCTTCAATTATGATTATCTCTTCATCTATATCAGCCATATATCACCTTGCTAAATTTTTTTATAATTATAGCAATATTAATACCATTTAAGAGGGCTAGCGTATAAAGTATGTAATTCCAAAGGCAATACTAGAAGCCCCTATAAATCCGGCACCATACATAAATGAAGAAGCAAGTTTTATAACAGGCTGATATGTCCATTTTACAAGTAAAATAATCCAAGAACCAACTAGAGATGGTATAAAGGTATATGCGAGTATTTCTTGGATAGCAAACTCGTTAGGCAAAAACACTAGGTTAGCAATTACTAAATTGAAAATAAGAAGTAATACAAGATAGACAAGTAAGTAGCGTACTGTCTGGAACTGGCCAATGCATGCGGAAGCTTGAAGCTCTTGCGTAAATAGACCTTTCATGTCGGAAAAGTCAGCATCTTTTAAAGATTTTTCCTCACAAATAAAGAAAACGATCAGACCAAATGTAAGCCCTGCGGCCATCACTAATAACATAGTACCCATAATAAATCCTTTTATATTTTTAGATATAACAACAATTATATTGAATGAAATATAAATCTAAGTTGAAATTAAAAGCTTTTAGAAAAAAATTATGTAAATTTCGTTAAAGTAAGAGAAAGAGTCTTTATGATACAATGATGATAATTAATGGAACAGGGGATATATAATGTTTGGAAACAAGAAAGTAATTGATGAACTAAATGATAAACATAGAGTTGAGGTTAGCAACTATATATCAGATATAGAAGATTTAAAACGCGAACTTGAAAATGCTAGAAAGCCTATTAAACTTGTAGATACTAAACAAACAGAGTTTGTGAATACTCTTCTGGATAGTTACCAAAATGGAAATGATTTTTTAAAAAAAACTGTTGATAGTCCAATTGCAATGTTAATAGATATTAATGAGTTAAATACTCAAACAACAGAAAAGATGATAGATGTTGAAAAAGAGACTTCTGAGATAGCTAGAAGTGTAGATAAAATTCAAGAGTACACAAATACTTTGGGCGATGATTCTAACTCTTTAAGTGAGAGTGTTATGTCTATTGCTGATATTATTAACCTGATTAAAGATATATCAGACCAAACAAATCTACTAGCACTAAACGCAGCGATTGAAGCAGCTCGTGCAGGTGAACATGGACGTGGTTTTGCTGTTGTTGCAGATGAGGTCCGTAAGCTAGCGGAGAGAACACAAAAAGCAACAAGTGAAGTTGAAATCAATATCAATTCGCTCAAGCAAAACTCAAGTTCTATGATAGATATTAGCAATACTTTTCATGAAGAAGCATCTAAGGTAAATGATATATTAAATGTCTTTAATGAAAGCATTGAGAGTGTTGTAGAAAACTCTGGAAGAATAAAGTCTAAAACGCAGTATGTAACTGACGAACTTCAAGTAAATAGTGGGAAAATAGACCATATTGGACTGAAAATTCATGCATACAAAGCACTTATATTTCAAACTACAACTGAAATAGAAAATGAAAATAGCTGTAGATTTTCTAAATGGTTTACAGAAGCTAAGAGCACATTTTTAAAAGGTAATAGTACTTTAGGTAGTATTGGAAACCATCATTCAAATATTCATAAAGGATTAACTGAAGCAATTAGTTTAAATAATGATGCTAAATATACAGAAGCTCTTGCAAGAATTAAAGATGTTGAAAACTCTAGTGAGAGTGGGTTTAACGATCTTTTTAATGCTGTTAAATCTTCTCAGAAATAGAAAACTTAATAGATCTCTTTGACTCGTCCAACCTCTCCACTCATTAAACGGACTTTTATTCCGTGTGGATGAGATGGAGATTTTGTAAGTAAATCTCTTACTATCCCATCAGTTAATTTTCCTGTGTCTTGATCTTGTTTTAAAACTATTGCGACACTTATTCCATGTTTTATATTTACTCGTTTAGTTCCATCCATAATATTTCCATTTTTTTAAGTATTTTACAGAATTATAACTAGAGTATGCATAACTCAAAGTGAATTTTTGTTTCCTTATTTATAAAAATCTAGATATAGTTATACAAAAATTTATTATGAGAATTATATGAGTAAAAATAAAGAACTAATTGTAGATAACCTTGATTGTTTTGCTGAAGAATTTGAAAGAATTGACCTTCGGGGAATAAAGATAAAAAAAGCGGAGTTTGAAGAGTGTACATTTATATCATGTGACTTTAGTGAAACTTTTTTTCATTCATGTAGGTTTATTGATTGTCGTTTTCTAAACTGTAATCTAAGCCTTATGAAACTTACAAATAGCATTGTAAGTGGTAGTCACTTTATATCATGTAAAATGATTGGTATAGACTGGACAATGTGTGACTGGAAAAGTTTACTCAGCAGTACACCAATTGAATTTAGAGAATGTATTGTAAATGACAATAATTTTTTTGCTCTAACAATAGATAGGGTAGTGATGAAAAAGTGTAGTGCTAAATATGTTGATTTTAGGTCAGGTTCATTTAGTGGAGCTGACTTTAGTACTAGTGATTTTAAAGGTGCATGGTTTGAGAGTACTAAACTAGAGTATGCAAATTTTACTGATGCTACAAACACCCAAATCAATATAAAAACCAATCATTTAAAGGGTGCTATATTTAGTAGGTATGAAGCATTGTTTTTACTTGAATCAATGGGAATAGTACTTGTTGACTAATAAGACATAGTCATTATTTTATTTCCAAATATCTTCTGCTATAAAAATACTGTTTTCACCAGCAATCAAATTAAGTTCATTATCACTAATGTTTGCCTGTAGTGACATGGAACGTTCACAGAGTTCTTCAATATCACCATCAATTTTTAAATATACGATACTTAAATTTTTAAGTCTATTAAGTAGCTTTTTATTCTGAGTAAACCAAGAATTTGCCATGCCTTCTTGATATGTGTAGATAATTACCTTATCTGAACGACCACAAGCTTTTTTAATTCTTTTTTCATCAGGTTGTCCTAAATCAACCCAAAGTTCAATATCTCCACTGAGATTCTTTTGCCAAAGATCTGGTTCATCATCTTGAGCTATTCCCTTACAAAAGATTAAATCTTCATTTGCATTAAAAATAAATGCGAGAATTCTTACCATTAAACGCAAGTCATTTTCAGATGGATGTTGTGCTAGGATTAAACTATGCTCAGCATAGTAGTTCGTATCCATATTGGCTATATTTAAATTAGTTTTATTGATTGTTGATTTGGTAGCCATGATGTTCCTTAAGTTCGAAGCATTTTCTTTTTTAGGAAGTGCCATAGAATTTTGAGTTTAATGTATTTACTGTTTATATGATTCATGATTATACCCCTTTAGGTGTATTGTTTCATAAATAAAAGATAGATGACTGAAATATTGCATGATGCAAAGTTTTACTATTATAATATTTCATTGACTGTATAAGGTTTCTCTTTATTCTTTTGAAATACCCAAGATTTTGTACTTAGGTTTTGTAAAAAAGTTTGATCGTGTGTGATGAATACTAATGCCCCAGTATACTCTTGTAAGGCACTCTCCAAAGACTCAATTGAGTCTAAATCCATATGGTTCGTTGGTTCATCCAAAATAATGAGAGAAGGGTGTTTTAAAAGTCCTTGTGCAATTAAGAGCTTTCTAATTTCTCCTGGACTTGGAACAGTACTGTAGAGTAGGGCTTTAGCATCGGATCCTAAACATTGTATAAGGGTGAAAAGTTCACCTTTGTCTTCACTGCTCATCTCGTCTACATTCTTAAAAAGTTGTTTTGCTTCTTCCTCAGTGATTTCTTGAGGAATGTAAAGGTACTCATGGGCAAAATCTACCTTATTTATAAAATAGCGAATAAAACTACTCTTACCTACACCATTCTCACCACTAATACCGACTTTTTCCCCGACATTAATAGATAACCTTGGAAAACAAAGTTCAGTTGTCTCAAAGAGAAGAATACAGGATTTCTCAACTGCTACACGGAAGTTGTGTTTAGAAATTTTCCCCTCGAAGCTAATTCCTGTTACATACTCTTTTTTAATGGTTCCCATTTTTTCACCGAGTTGGCGCTGTTTAGTTACTGTGTTCTGAAGGTTCTTTCCATTCTTTTTATCTTTACCTGTTAATATAGCCCCGTTTATCTTCTCTTTTTCAGCACTATCAAATCTTCCGACATTTTTTTTAGAGAATCTTTTTTTAGCAAGAGAAACTTGTTCCCTTTGTGCTTGAATAGCTTTACCTAGTTTTTTAAATTCATGTTCTTGTTCTCCAAGTGTCTTTCTTTGATGGGAAAGAGTCTGTGCATATGCATCTTGTGCTAAAGAAAATGTTGTTCTATGCTTTAAGACTTCACCAGATTTAATCATTATAGTCTGCTGTGAAAGTGCATTGAGTAGGACTCTATCATGACTTACTAAAATACCGATGCCCTTATAGCTTTTAAGGGCATCTATCACAATTGCTTGTGATTCTTGGTCAAGATGGTTGGTCGGTTCATCTACCATTAATACATCGCTTGGCATAGAAAGGGCAACAGCTAGTTGTAAGCGTTTTCGCTCACCATGACTTAATATATTCCATACCCCTAACCAACTATCTTCAACCCTTAGAAGGTCTCTGATTTGAAAGGCTTCTTTAGTATAAGTACACATAAACTCTTCAAGTTCAGTAGGCGCTACTTCAGTACTCTGTGCACAATATACGACAAGATCATTACCTATGATCATCCCTTTTTCACTTTTTAACTCTTTTGATATTAACTTTAAAAGTGCACTTTTGCCTGAGCCATTGACACCGGTTATAGCACTCCAACCCTCTTCAATATCCAAAGTTACTTCACTAAATATAGGTTGGGCTGTACTAGCATATTTATACAATAAATTTCTAATTTTTAAACTCTTGATTACAAACCATCCTCTTTGAATATTTTCTATTATATCTAATCTAATTTATAAAAGTTGTTTAATCAAGAAAAGATTTGTATAAAATACTTTGGGGACTGCTGACAAAACATCATAGATAAAGCAAATAATGAATTGAAATCTAAACTAGTAAAAATATTTAATGAAACTTTAAATTGATGAGGATAATATACCAATAGAATTTAATTCAAAGGAAATAAAATGTCAGTTCGTATTACAGATTTGTGTATTTCGTGTGATGCTTGTTTGGACGAGTGTCCAACAAGCTCAATAGTTGATGATGATGATAATCCAACAGGTGAAGATACATATTATGTAGATCCTGCAACCTGTACTGAGTGTATAGGTGATCATGAAACTCCTGCATGTCAGGCAGCATGCCCGACAGATGGCTGTATCGTCTGGGATCTTCCGTTTGATGATGCCAATAGAGCACATTATGAAGCAAGTAGTGTATACAAGCTAGGTGATGGTGCTGATAATAACCAGCCATCACGTCCTGAAATATCAATGGAAGATAGAGAAGCCGGCGATGTTGATAGTGTTGTAGAATAAGTTTTTAGAAAGACCATTCAGATGCTAGTTTATAGGCAGTTTAATCTGCCTATTTATATAGTTTTAATCATTCATGAATATTTATGCTCTCATAATAGCAAAAGAACTTCCCCTCAGTATATTCACTATACATATCTCATAACTCTAAAGTAAAGAAATTTTTATAAACAACAATTACTTTTTAAAAAGTATGTTTATTTCGTTTATAATAACTATACTTCCATAATATAATAATCAAAAGGAAATATTTTATGTATACAGTGCAGATGGAACAAGAATGTGGATGTTTTAAAAAAAGTGAATATACAAACAACAATAAATTTCAAACGCAGCAAGAAGCATATCAATATGCAAATATTGTCGCTGAATTTATGAATGAAGAATTCTGTAGTAAACATACTTTTCATTCACAAATCGCTGAAGATAATACTTTTGTAATAAGAGTAGCACAAAATGCTACTGCTGTCTCTGGTTGTAGTACGGGTGTTAGTTGTGATGTTGGTTGTGACTCTACTGATGATTGGACGCTGGAATCTACTGATAAGTCTAATGATGAAAGTTGTGGTACTGGTTGTGGTTGCTCTTAATCTTCAACAATTCGATCCCTAATAGCTGACGATTACACCTAAAAAAGGAAGATACATGAAGGTAAAACAAACCTCTCAGATAGTAGAAACACTAAACGATTTAGCAGAATTGACAAACTACTCGCTAATGGACACTCTAGACTGTGATCCCGAGGCTACAGCAAACGGTATCGATCACTCTCCGAGACAAGTTTTTTCCGGGCATTATGTTCCAGTGAATCCAACTCCAATTAAAAAGCCACAGTATATTGTACATAGTACTAGCTTATTTCGCGAATTGGGATTTTCAGATAGTCTGGCACAATCAGATGACTTTATAAGCATGTTCTCGGGGAATCTTTCGAATGTACCAGAGCCAATTCGCAAGTTTGGTTGGGCATGTGGATATGCTCTTTCCATCTACGGTACTGAGTATTATCAGCAGTGCCCCTTTGGAACGGGTAATGGGTACGGTGATGGTCGTGCAATTTCCATCTTTGAGGGCATAATTAATGGTCGTCGATTAGAAATGCAGCTCAAAGGTGGTGGTCGAACACCATACTGCCGTGGTGCTGATGGACGGGCAGTCTTGCGTTCAAGTATCCGCGAGTTTCTCGCACAGGAGCATATGCATGCTCTTGGAGTGCCAACATCAAGATCTTTGAGTTTGTTCACTTCAAAAACTGAGACTGTCAAGCGACCATGGTATAAGGAAGGATCATATTCAAAGGATCCTGAGGTAATGATAGAAGAAGCCGTGGCTATTTCAACACGAGTAGCACCCTCATTTATACGGGTTGGTCAAATCGAACTTTTTGCTCGACGTGCTCGAAAAAATGAGCATCCTAAAGCGATGGAAGAGCTAGAGAAGATTGTATTACACTTGATTGACCGCGAGTACAGTAATGTAATTGATGAAAATTTAACTACTGTTGAGAAAGTTGTGTTACTTGCACAAGAGTTCCGTAGTCGACTCACATCCCTTGTGGCAAATTGGATTCGTGTTGGCTACTGCCAAGGAAACTTTAACAGCGATAACTGTGCGGCAGGAGGTTTTACCATCGACTACGGTCCATTTGGATTTTGTGATGTGTTTGACCCAAGTTATCAGCCGTGGACGGGAGGGGGAAAGCACTTCTCTTTCCTAAATCAACCCCAAGCAGCCCAGCGAAACTTTCATGTATTTTGCATGGCGTTACAGCCATTGTTGAAATCAGATGAGAACTCTCAACTTCAGCTGAGCAAGATTGAAAGTAGCTTTTCCAAAGTAATGAAAGAACAAATGGAAATGATGTGGGCTAGCAAGCTTGGACTTGAGACTTTTGATACAGTATTGTTCAACGAACTCCAAATACTGATGGTTCAAACTTCTGTCGATTATACTATCTTCTTTCGTGAGCTCTCACAGATACCTAAAAGCATTGATTCATTCAAAAAAAGCTTTTACAAGAACTTGACTCAGGATGGAGAGATTCACAAGAGATGGTCAGAGTGGCTAGAAAAATTGAACTCACTCATCGCTACTTCATCTAAATCTCACGAAGAGCTCTCTGCTCAAATGAAACTGGTCAATCCAAAATATAGTTTACGAGAATGGCTCCTAGTACCTGCATACCAGCAAGCCACAGAAGGAAACTATTCTCTAATTAGAGAGATGCAGGAAGTGATGAATGAGCCATATTCTGAGCAGTCCAAAGACATTGAAGAAAAATACTATAGACTCAAGCCGACTGAATTCTTTGAGGTTGCCGGTATATCTCATATCAGCTGCTCGTCATAATTTTTAAATAAAGAGTTTTAACAATTCGAATCTTGCTAATATCTTAGATTCTAAAGATTATTTTGATTATGTATTAGTGTTAATATATGATTAGATAGTATATGAAAATAAAAAACAATGATGAAAAAGAAGGAAACTTATGAAAACAATGACTTGTAAACAACTAGGCGGTGCTTGTGATAAAACATTTCAAGCTGAAACATTTAATGATATGGTAGGATTGAGTAAGAGACATGGTATGGAAATGTTTCTACAAGAAGATGCAGCCCACCTTAAAGTAATGAACGAGGCAAAAGAGCTTATGCAAAAACCAGAGGAAATGCTCAAATGGTTTAAAACTAAAGAAGAAGAATTTAATGCTATTCCTAATGACTAAGTTATAAATTTATATGAGAATTGAAAGACTTGTTGGACTCTATGTGTCTGATAAAATACTCTATAGTCAATACAGAGAACACATACTTCCTTTATTGAAGTAAAAAAATAAATCGTTTGTTTATTCTATATTTTTCAAATAAAGAGTACTTAGATATCAAAGAAAAGTGCTTCTCACCATCTGTGTCAGAAGTAACGGAAATATCAAAATTAATAATTATCTAATTCTTGAATAACCAGTTTCAGGAACTATATCAATAAATGCTGTCTCTGTACCATTGGTTAATATAATCGTACAGTTAGCATCTACTATTTGACCAGCAACATAAGAAGTTGCTGTTCCTGCCAAATTGCCTCTCAATGGTCGTCCAAGATGGTCAAAACTAATAATAGTTTCATTTAGACAATCGCCATCTAGTACTATATTACTTAAACCATTTAGTACAATGCCCTGGATGTTTTGCTTTGTTTGTGGGTCTTGTGCAAATGCAGTATTATTATTATGTTCTATAGAATATGTATTTCCATTGAAAGTTATCTGCCATCTATTTCTAAACCAATTAGGAGCACCATACTTATCATCAACCATTGCAAGGTGCTGTGTATATCTCACTTGGGAAAGTAAGCTAATCGCTGCTTCTTCAACAGGATTAGTCCTAGTGTTTGGAATAATAACAGCGGCTAAAATACCAATGACAACAATAACAAAAACAAGTTCAATCATTGTAAAAGCTTTTTTCATATTTTGCATTCTTATACACCTCTGAGCTACTTGCAGATTCCTACAAAAGCTGATAGTTTAATTGTTGTTGAAGTTGAAAAAGTTGAAATCTGATTTCAGACAGGTTATACCCTCAATGGCTCCCGTAATTTTTTACGACAAAAATTTAACAGAAAAGGGATTCGACTTATGTCTGAAATTATATCAACACTATCAAAAATGTGGCTTAAAGTCATAAGTCTTGAAAGCTCATTATTTCCAGAACTGAAAGCATCTTTAGGAGTATTTAGCTCTAAAAAAGAAAAATTAATCAAGATTTTAGACTTTGTAGAAATAGAGAAAAATATAACAGTTATATCTATTAATGACCCTCTAGAAGGTAGAGCAAATTGCCAGAGTATTTACAGAAAAAAGAACATGCGAGCTAATTCTTTAGACCCTTATGCATATCTGTGTGATGCACATAATCAGCTTCCTACTTATGAGGTCGAGTGGAAGAGATCTTGAAGAATTCTTGCCTTGAGATTTTATTTGCCCATTATATAAAGGTTATTACTCTTATGTGTAATTTCGTTAAATCGTTCTTTTAGCTCTCTATCAAATGTAAGTATAAAAACATTCGCATTAGTTAATTTTGCATTTATAAATTCATCAAGTAAAACATCATCCGCTACATTTTTTCCATGGTCACACTTAATAAAGTTAAACGAGTGGAGTGTTTTCCCATAGTCATAAAGATTCGCTTCCCATTCTGAGCGTTTAAGATAAAGAGAGTCTGGATTTGCTGCAAGAAAAATATGACTATCATCAATGTCGTATTTATCTATAATGTCATTAAAAATAGAACTAATACTAGAAAAGTTTTCAATGTCCCAAAAAAGATAATTTTTATCTGTTTTTGTTTTATGCTGTTTATTTATAAGTTTTAAACGTTTAGTAATGTTAAAACTAGTGTGTGCACTATCATTCGTAAACTGAATAGTGTTCTTGAGTTTTTTTGCATCATCAGTATTAAAGCTAAGTGCTTCTCCCATTTCTATATAAAGATCTAAGTTTGCAAGTTCACTTTCAGATGAGCCTTTTTGATAGCGTTTAAGTTTTGCTAGTTTTGAATTAGAAAAAAGAATATTTATGCTCATCTTCTCATGATTAGCGTATGCTTGTTTAGTACGAAAAAAAACATCCTTTGCTTCAGGATTATCAGGAAGTTCTACATTTCCTCTGTATTTATGTTCTATAGAAATTTTTTGTTTATGTATGGACAAAATTTACCTTATGAGTCTTAAATTATTTTTCACTATTATACATACTAGATATTAAACGAGTTAAGTGATAATTAAATATTAGCTTACTCTAATAAAAGATTCAAAATAACTTAGATATAATGCCACAAAATTTTTAAGATAAAAACTCTTAACATACTCAAGGAAATACAATGGCATTAAATGTATATTATGACAAAGACACAAATTTAGACCTTATCAAAAGCAAGACAGTTGCAATGATCGGTTTTGGTTCTCAAGGACATGCACACGCAGAAAACTTAAGAGATAGTGGCGTTACTGTTGTTGTTGGTCTTCGTAAGGGTGGTTCTTCATGGGCTAAAGCTGAAGCTAAAAACTTTGAAGTGCTTACTATCGCTGAAGCTACTGCAAAATCTGATGTTGTAATGATTCTTTTACCAGATGAAAATCAAAAAGAGATTTATGAAGCAGAGATTGCTCCAAACCTTAAAGATGGTGCTACTATCGCATTTGGCCATGGTTTCAACATTCACTACGGTCGTGTTAACCCTGCTGCTAACATCAATGTTACTATGATTGCTCCAAAAGCTCCAGGACATACTGTTCGCTCTGAGTTTGTTCGTGGTGGTGGTATTCCTGACCTTATCGCTGTTGGTCAAAATCCTTCAGGTAACACTAAAGAGTTAGCTCTTTCTTATGCATCTGCAATTGGTGGTGGTCGTACTGCTATCATCGAAACTACTTTCAAAGATGAAACAGAAACTGACCTTTTCGGAGAGCAAGCTGTTTTATGTGGTGGTGCAACTGCACTAGTGCAAGCTGGTTTTGAAACATTAACTGAAGCTGGTTATGCTCCTGAACTTGCATACTTTGAGTGTCTTCACGAACTTAAACTAATCGTTGACTTAATGTTTGAGGGTGGTATTGCTGATATGAGATATTCTATCTCTAACACTGCTGAGTATGGTGACTATGTTTCTGGTAAGCGTGTTATCAATGCTGAGTCTAAAGCTGCAATGAAAGAAATCTTAACAGAAATTCAAGATGGTAGATTTGCAAAAGACTTCATCCTTGAAGGTCAAGCAGGTTATCCTCGTATGAATGCTGAGCGTACAAATGACAAAGTTAAACTTATCACTCAAACTGGTAACAAGCTTCGTGAAATGATGCCTTGGATATCTGCCGGCAAAATAGTAGACACTTCTAAAAACTAGTATTTTTACTTATTGCACTCAATCTTTTGAAGATGAGTGCAGTCAGCTACGATTGTAGCCTCCTTTACTCAAACTCCAAAATCTTAAGCACACTAAGCAAAAATCCACAGTTTTTACCATACTTTATATAATCATATATTTTAAACTACTTTCGTTATACTTTCTAAAAAAAGAGACACTTTGGCAAAACGAATTTTTGTAACTGCTACAAATACTGATATCGGCAAAACATACACTACTAAACTTCTTTTAAAAGAGTATGCTTCTCGTGGTCTAAAAGTTGGGGTTATTAAGCCTATTGAAACAGGTGTCATTGATAATGTTTATCCTGATGGAGACATGCTATTATCTTTAGTTAAAAAGTTGAATCCTGCATTTAAAAACCTTAATGTACAAGATATTGTTCCTATCTCTTACTCTCTCCCTGCCGCCCCATTTGTAGCTTCAAACGCGAAAAAACTTAATATAAATAAAATAATAACAGCAATAGAAGATCTTGAAAAATTATGTGATGTTTTAATTATTGAAGGAGCAGGTGGTTTATATGTACCTTTAGATGAAGAATATATGTTAATTGACCTTATTAAAGAGCTAAATGCAGCGACACTTTTAGTGACTCATTGTTCTCTTGGCTGTATCAATGATACAAGGTTGAGTCAAAATGCTTTAGAAACGAATACTGTAAAGTATATAACTGCATTTAATTGTAAAAAAGAAGATGAAGGGTTTGCAACTATAAGTGAACCATACTATATAAAAACAAAACAAAAAGTATATAAAACTGCTTCTGACATTGACACTATTTGTGATGTCTTGTATAATCTATAAATTAAATCTATTAGGATAAAAATGGCACACTTAATTCGTACTGATGATTTTACAAAAGAAGAGATAGAAGAAATTTTAGTAGATGCTAAAACTTTTAGTGATGGTCGTTTTGAGAGAATCCTTCAAGATAAGATAATAATCACTCTGTTTTTTGAGAACTCAACACGTACGAAATCGTCTTTTGAGATAGCGGCGAAACGTTTGGGTGCAGAGATAGTACATCTTGATGTAACAAAAAGTTCAACTAAAAAAGGTGAGACACTTGTAGATACTGCAATGAATCTTGATGCGATGGGTCCGCATGCCATCATAGTACGTCATCAAAATTCTGGGGTCCCTAAAATCCTTTCAAATTATACAAAGGCAAGTATAGTAAATGCAGGAGATGGTGCACATGCTCATCCATCTCAAGCACTTCTGGATCTTTATACACTTAAAGAGCATTTTAAAAACCTTGAGGGAAAGAAAATTGCCATCGTTGGTGACATTAAAAACTCTCGTGTAGCAAACTCAAATATAGAATTATTGTCACGTTTTGGTATGGAAGTCATTCTTGTCGCTCCACCTCACTTCTTACCAAAAACAGACCTGAGAACAACTCACTTTTTAGAAGAGATTATTGATGAGGTGGATGCTATTATGAGTCTTCGAACTCAGACTGAACGCCACTCATCACAAAGCTATGCTTCACTCAAAGATTATGCAAGTGATTTTTGTATTACAGAGGAACTTATTGGGGATAGAAATATTATTTTACTACACCCAGGTCCAGTACATAGAAATATTGATATTTCAGATGCACTTTTAGAAGATAAACGCTGTAAGGTTTTAGAACAAGTCACAAATGGAGTGAATATAAGAATGGCCATTCTTAAAAAGCTTATAGCCACTAGCTAGATTGTATGAACTTTTCTGATTTAAATACTCTGGGGGCCCAGAAAAAACCTTTTCTTTTTGTGAGTGATTTTAAAGCACAAAGAATAGAAGTCTTTTTATTAGATGAGTTAGAAGATAATGATATAGAGTTTTGTATAGACCAGAATTATAGATATAAGCAACATGATAAAAAGTTTGAAATAAATCCCCTTGATATAAATAATTATAAAAAAAAGTTTACAGATGTTATAGAGAAGATAAAATCTGGAGAGACTTATATTTTAAACCTCACCCAAGAGACGAAGGTTCAAACAAAGCTCAATCTAAAAGAAATATATCGTTATGCGAATGCACATTATAAGTTACGGTATAAGGATGAGTTTGTTTGTTTTTCTCCAGAGAAGTTTATCCAGATTCAAAATAATCAAATAAATACATTCCCAATGAAAGGGACTATAAACGCGGCTATTGAGAATGCAAGTGAAAAAATTTTAGCGAACGAGAAAGAATTAGCTGAGCATATAATGGTTGTAGATTTACTTAGAAATGACCTCTCAATAGTCTCTAGCGATGTAAGAGTAGAGAAATTTCGTTACATAGAGTGCATAGAAGCTGGAGAGAAGAGACTACTACAGGTAAGTTCACACATAAGTGGAAAACTTGAGAATGACTGGCATACAAAGATTGGTTATATATTAGAAGACTTACTTCCAGCTGGAAGTATCAGTGGCACACCAAAACGCAGTACCTTAAAAATTATAGAAAATATAGAAGGGTACGAGAGAGGATTTTTTTCTGGTGTCTTTGGTGTGTATGATGGAGAGAAGTTAGATAGCGGGGTAATGATACGTTTTATAGAAAAAAGAGATGATGGATTTGTCTATAAAAGTGGTGGAGGAATAACTCTTGATAGTGATGTGAACCTCGAGTATGAAGAGTTACAAGATAAAATATATCTTCCATAGTAATTTTATATATACTTCGTTATAATAGAGAAAATTAATCTAGGATAGCTGATGTATATAGAAGATTTAAAGTTCTCTTTATGGGCAGATTTCATTGAGAGAGATTATCTTGATAATGAATTTAAAGAGTTGATAGATAAAAAAATTATTAATGGTGCTACTTCAAACCCAGCTATTTTTAAAAATGCTATTTTAACCTCTAGTGCCTATAAAAAACAACTTGAATCTTTACAGGGTCTTTCTGCTAAAGAAAAATATGAGTCGGTTGCCATATATGACATTACAAAAGCAGCTGATATCTTAAGACCTCTATTTGATGAAGGCGATGATGGATATGTGAGCATTGAGGTAGACCCTTCACTATGCGATAGCTCAGAGGCAACAATAGCGGAAGGGAAAAGACTTTTTCAAAGTATAAATAGACCTAATGTTATGATAAAAGTTCCAGCTACGGAGGCTGGATATAGGGCAATGAAAGCACTTACCTCAGAAGGAATTCCTGTAAACGCGACACTTATTTTTAAAAAATCTCAAGCAATAAATTGTGCAAAGGCTTTTAAAGAAGGCATAGCTTTATTTGGAAAGAGTGTTGCAAGTGTTATTAGCATTTTTGTGAGTCGTGTAGATAGAGCACTCGATG
>Ga0233442_1000597_pt1 | contig 34141 bp, 33 predicted proteins | sample SI_123_September_3_FD_182789 | JGI IMG/M metagenome (GOLD analysis project Ga0233442, IMG submission 182789) | Seawater microbial communities from Saanich Inlet, British Columbia, Canada - SI_123_September2016_150_MG | ecosystem: Environmental > Aquatic > Marine > Inlet | place: Canada: British... | reverse complement strand
TTTCCAAGGTGATTGTAGGCCTAAAGCCTGACTAAATAAAAATTCACTATTCATGGTCCTATTATCGCATTACCCACTAAGATTCACATAGAGCCAAAAATCTATATTGGTGCTTGCCGAGCTTGGAATAAATATACTGGGGTGGTCTTTGCCCAGATATTCTCGAGGGGAAAACTCTCTCTGGGCAAACTGGCCTCCATGCTGGTTATGCAAGGTTACTAGAAGATGAGGTAAGTGTTGCTCAAAGTCAGCATGGTTAATAAATTTGATTTGCAGGCGATAGGTGTTGTTACTGAGCTTAATTATCGTGCTGCCGATGGTAGTGAATTCAGTAAGGTTACGATAGCTTGGCAGAGGGTAATCAAGTTTGTTGCTTAGTGTTTCTAGCCACGGCCTTAGTTGCGCGTTTTGGGCTAGCGGGTAGCCGGTAAAATAAATAAGTTGATAAAAAAATAATAAAATAGCGACCAGGCTTCCTGCTATCCAGCGTTTGTGATGAGGGACTGAGGTTTGTTGCCAGGGATAGGTTTCGCTAATGATGGGTTTATTTTCGGGTGGTGTCTGCTCGCTTACCGAGGCGTGAGGGATAAAGGTATACTTGCATTGCGTGCAGCTTATATTGCCGGGTGTTTTTTTTAGTTGTCTGTTGCTGATTTTTTGAGGGTGCTTGCACTTCGGGCAAAAAGTGTCCATAAACTTATTTTTTGATGCTGTCCATGCGGCACCAGTCACCTTGGATAATGGCACTGTTAATTGTAAAGCTGGATTGATAGCAAGCGCTTACAGAATCAGCCTGTTCTTTTAAGATGCCGGATAATACCAGTTGTCCTGTCGGGCATACCAAATTGCTAATATTGTCAGATAATTCGATCAGCGGCTTGGCAAGAATATTGGCTAATACAATATCCGCCTGAAAAGGCTTAAATTGCTCAGGCAAATAGGTCTTGATTTTACTAGCGACCTTATTTTTTTGCGCATTATCCTGTGTTGCAATAAGAGCCTGCGGGTCTATATCAATCGCATGAGCCTCTTTTGCGCCCAGCAGCACGGCGGCAACAGCGAGAATGCCAGAGCCACAGCCAAAATCAATCACGGTTTTACCGGTAATATCGTGTTCTGCTAACCACTCCAGGCAGAGTGCGGTCGTTGCATGGGTGCCGGTACCAAAGGCGAGCCCAGGGTCGAGAATTAAACTAACTGTACCTGTTCTGGATTGTTCTTGACCAGAAGGGTATACCCATAAGCGTTCACCGAATTGCATAGGCTGGAAATGTTCCATCCAGGCACGCTCCCAGATTTGGTCTTGCAGAACTTCGGCATGCCAGTCATGAACGCTATTATCTGAAAACTGCTGGAATAGCAGGCTTTTTATTATCTCAGGAGATGCATCCAGTTCAAATAAAGCAATAGTTTTCGTCTGCTCCCAGATTTTGGTTTCGCCTATTTTTGGTTCATAGACTGGCTGAGCGGTTGCGCTCATAAATGTGACTGAAACAGCACCCAGTTCGTTAAGGAAATTGGAAATATCAGCAGCACTAGCTTCGTTGCTGATGACAGAAATTTGATGCCAGGCCATAATGAAGTGATTAGGGTAGGGCGGACTTTAGTCCGCTAGAGCATAGAAAGAAAAGCGGGTTGATGGCGCAGTTTATAACTTGTTTTTTTCACCATGAAGGGTATGAAGTGGGCTTGTTTAAAACATTATCCTTGGTAGGGCACTGAAAATAGTACATATGCTTTCAAAATCTTCATGTCCTTCATGGTAAAAAGATATGCTGACGCAGTTAAAAAGGCGGACTAAAGTCCGCCCTACAACGATTTAGCTCATGCCTAGCTTCTTTTCTAAATAGTGGATATTCTGACTTCCTGCCGCAAACGCGCTATCCGCCATAATATCCTGTTGTAATGGGATATTAGTCTTGATGCCATCGATTACCATTTCACTTAAAGCCGTACGCATGCGAGCAATAGAGCTAGCTCTGTTATCGCCATGTGCGATCAGTTTGCCGATCATTGAGTCATAATAGGGTGGCACTTTATAGCCATTGTAAATATGTGTTTCACAACGAATTCCAGGGCCACCAGGCATATGGAAAAGATCAATAGTACCTGGACATGGCATAAAGGTAACAGGGTCTTCAGCATTCAGGCGGCATTCGATGGCATGACCGCGAATAACGATATCATCCTGAGTAAAAGAGAGTGGCTCACCAGCAGCAATACGTAATTGCTCTTTGACGATATCAATACCGGTCACCATTTCAGTCACTGGATGTTCAACCTGTATGCGGGTATTCATTTCTATAAAAAAGAACTCGCCTCTCTCAAATAGAAATTCAAAAGTACCTGCGCCAAGGTAGCCCATATCGCGACAGGCTTGAGCGCAACGCTCACCAATAAAATTGCGCTGCTCTTCGGTAATGCCGGGAGCAGGGGCTTCTTCAACTACCTTTTGGTGGCGGCGTTGCATAGAACAATCCCGTTCACCTAGGTGAACGGCATTGCCGTGTGAGTCAGAAAGAATCTGAATTTCAATATGGCGCGGGTCTTCCAGAAACTTTTCCATATAGACGGTTGAATTGCCGAAAAATGAACCTGCTTCTGACTTGGTTAAAGCAATGGAACTGATTAAAGCGCCTTCGGTATGCACTGTGCGCATACCTCGGCCGCCACCGCCGCCGGCTGCTTTGATAATAATCGGGTAGCCGATTTCTTGTGCCATTCTCAGGTTAATGGCATTATCATCCCCTAAAGGTTCGCCATTACCAGGTACACAAGGGATGCCTGAGGCTATCATCGTCTTTTTAGCTTCGATTTTATCGCCCATGACGCGAATGGTATCCGCCTCAGGGCCGACAAAAATAAAGCCACTTTTCTTAACCTTTTCAGAGAATTCTGCACTTTCAGCTAAAAAACCATATCCCGGGTGAATGGCTTCTGCATCGGTGACTTCAGCCGCACTAATTAGTGCAGGGATATTAAGATAGCTATCTACAGAAGCGGCAGGGCCGATGCAAATAGCTTCATCAGCTAAGCGAACATGCTTTAAATCGCGATCAGCACTGGAATAAACGGCAACTGTTTTAATGCCCAGCTCACGACAGGCACGTAAAATACGTAAAGCAATCTCGCCACGGTTGGCAATAACAAGTTTATCGAACATAGTTTTTACCTCGTTATTATTCTATGATGAAAAGTGCTTGATCATACTCAACGGATTGTGCATCCTTGATTAATATTTGTTTGATAACGCCAGTTTTATCCGCTTCAATTTGGTTAAGAATTTTCATTGCTTCAATAATGCACAGCGTATCGCCTTCTTTAACGGATTGACCCACTTCTATAAAGGGGGCGGAACCCGGGGAAGCCGAGCGGTAGAATGTCCCCACCATAGGTGATTTAACGGCATGCCCTGAGGGCTCGTTGGGTGCCGGGTCACTGGCAGTTAAAGCGGAGGCAGGTGCTGCTAAAGCTACAGGGGCAACAGCGACAGGCGCAGCCGGAGCGAACTTGCTTGAATAGCGGTTAATGCGGACAGACTCTTCGCCTTCGGTAATTTCGATTTCAGCGATGTCAGATTCTTCAATAATTTCGATCAGTTTTTTTATTTTTCTAATATCCACGATTTATTTTCTCTCGAGTAGTGTCTGATGAGTAGCCTGTAAGGCCAGTTCGTATCCTGTCGCACCAAATCCACAAATAACTCCCTCTGCAATATCAGAGAAATAGGAGTGTTTACGAAACGACTCCCGTGCGTGAACATTGGATAGGTGGACTTCTATAAAAGGAATTTTTGTTGCTAATAAAGCATCACGAATCGCGACGCTAGTATGGGTGAATGCAGCAGGGTTGATAATAATAAAATCAACCTGATCAGCGAAGGCCTGATGAATTAGCTCAACAAGCTCATGCTCGGCATTATTTTGATGAAAACTTAATGTATGGCCTGCTTTGCTGGCAAAGGCGGCTGCGCTTTTTTGAATATCAGCTAGAGTTTTATTGCCATAATGCCCCGGCTCTCGTATGCCGAGCAGGTTCAGATTAGGGCCATTAAGTATTGTAATTTTTGCCATTCTGTACGTTGTTTTTATTATTTTACGCAAGTATGTGGTAATTTTGCCTAATTTGTAAGGTTTTGTCCAGATATATGTTTTTTAGCAGCAGTTCGCGACAAAACTGGTAGTTTTTTTACTACTTTAAGAGTGTATTGAGGTAGGGTTGAGAACTTAATAAGGGCTCAATTAGCTCAGTCAGGCGTTGCTTTGATAGTTCACCAGGATGGTAAAAAATAATTTGTTGCTGTTGGTTGACTATGGCTGTAAAGGGAATGGCGCTGACGGTGTTACCTAGTTGTTGGGCAAGTTTTGCACCGCCTGACTCGGCAATCAGGATAGGATAATTTATATCAATAAAGCTTAAGTAGTCGGCAACTAATTCAGCTTCATCAATTGCTATACCGATAAACTGAACATTTTGTCCTGCATATTCCGTTTGTAGTTGAATAAATTCAGGAATTTCTTTCAGGCAGGGTGGGCACCAGGTAGCCCAGAAATTAATAATTAAAATTTTCCTATGCCATTCTGAAATAGGGTGGAGTGTGCCTGAGAGGTCTGGCAGGGAAAATTCAGGCAGCGGGATGGCTTGCTGCGCCTGCAAAGGCTTCTGGCTTTGCTGCCAGGCAATCAACGAACTTGTCAGCAACAGGGAAATAAATAACAAAGCAATCAGATGTTTAGACATATGCAATACAAGTTAGACCAAGTGTATATTAAAGCTGAGACAGATGTTGTAAGAAAGCTTCGGCTTCTTGATAGCCAATTACACGTGCACTGGATTGTTCTTGCTGATTAAGGTTAAAAAACAGGATCGCAGGTGGGCCAATTAAATCAAAGGCTTTCAATAAGGCTTTATCCTGATCATTATTTTCAGTGACATCGGCTTGTAATAATACAAAACTAGATAGTGCCTGCTTAACATCGGGGTTATTTAAAGTATAGGCTTCCATTTCTTTGCAGCTAATGCACCAGTCAGCATAAAAATCCAGCATCACCCATTTTCCTTGGGCGCTTGCTGCTTTTAGCTTCTGGTCTAATTCTGCTAAAGAGGCTACGCGTTTAAATTCTATGGGTGCTTCCTGCTGCGGATTGGTTGAACCAGATGCAAGGCCTTTTAAAGGTAGTAATGGGTTAGTATTTCCGGCACTAAGACCTATTAGAATAAGCACGCCATAGGCAAGCAAAATAACGCCCGCTCCCTTCCAAAACTTATGCCAGCCACTATCAATTTCTGGTAAAGGGTCTAATACCCGCAGATAAATAGCTGGAATTATGCATAACATTGCCCAGAATAACATTGTCAACTCCGGGGCAATAATACGCTCTAGCATCCATACGGCTACAGCAAGCATGATGACTCCAAACACAATCTTACTGGCATTAAGCCAGTGCCCTGCTTTGGGTAATAAACTGCCTGCAGAGGCACCAATAATAAGCAGTGGGACGCCCATGCCAAAGCCCATCACAAATAATGCAGAGCCGCCTAGAATCACATCACCCGTCTGGCCGATATACATCAGTGCTGCAGCTAGGGGAGCAGCGACGCAAGGTCCGACTATCAAGGATGACAAAACGCCCATGACGGCAGCGCTGATAAAAGAGCCGTCGCGGTGTTTATTACTGGTATTCTGTAAACGGGTTTGTAACGATTTTGGCAGTTCCAGATTATAAAAGCCGAACATCGACAAGGATAAAGCGATAAAAATAGCACTAAATAGATAAATCACCCAGGGAGCCTGAAAAATCGCCTGAAGATTACTGCCAAACAAAGCCGCAAGCACACCAAAAACAGTATAGGTTATAGCTGAAGCGAGTACGAAACTTAAGGATAGGAAAAAAGCTTTGCGATGAGTAATGTTTTCCCCGTGGCCGACAATAATACCCGATAAAATGGGGATCATCGGAAATACACAAGGTGTAAAAGCGAGTAATAAACCAAAGCCTAAAAAGCTTAATAAGGTCAGGAAGAAAGAGTCTTGTTGTAATGATGCGACAATAAGGTCTTGTTCAGACTCGGGTTTTTTCTTAACGCTAGCAAGTGGGCTAGTCGTTGCAGCAGTTGAACTTACAGGTAATAATAAATTGACTGTTTTCTGCATCGGTGGATAGCATACCCCGCGCTCCGCACAGCCCTGAAATTTAGCTGTCAGGGTTATTTCGTGTTCAGCCGTATTGCTGCGTGCTAATGGCACATTAAAACTTAGATTATTATATAGGAGTTCGACATCACCAAATGCTTCGTCATGTGTCGCTTTTCCATGGGGAATATCATAGCTAAGTAACTGTGTATCTATGGCTGAATCGGAGGATAATTGCAGATTAAATTTTTCCCGATACAGATAATATCCATCTGCGATACGCCATTGTAAATTCAGAGTATGCGCATCTTTTATCGTGGCAAAAAATTGAAAAGCTTCATCGGCAGGCAGTAATTTATCAGAAAATAGCGCTAAGCTCTGTCCCAGTCCTTTACTTATTTGATCTAAGGGATTAAATGAGTCACTGGTTTGCGGTGCATTTATAGCAGGTAAATTTATATTTAGAACGGTTCTCTGCGGCGGGTAGCAAAGTCCAGCATCAGCACAGCCCTGGTGTTTTACCAGTAGAGCAAAGGTCGTTGCTGCGGCGGGGCGCTTTAGTGTTAAAAGACTTTTTATAGAATGACGATAGACCTCCATATCCCCAAAATTTGGGTCTTTTTTTATTTTTCCAGCCGGTAAATCAGCCCGTTCTATAAGTATAGAATCAGTTTTCGAGGTAAACGAAATTTTCTTGCGATATAAATAATAACCATCGGCAATCAACCAGGAAATCTTGACATTACCATCTTTTGTAGTAACAGCTGAAACTTTAAATGCTTGATCTGCTTGTAATAATTCATCCGGATCAAGGGCGTTAGCCGATAGGCTAACAAGAATAAAAAAACAGGTAAAAATAAATTTAAAATAATACATGGGCTTATCTATAAAGTAGTCAGGCAATTCATTTTTACCAGGAAAATAATGATCACTGGTCTGTCTTGATAGCTGCGCTGATAAAAAACGTTCGGTATTTATTCTTTAATGAAGGAAGGCAGGAGATTTAAAAGTGTCTGTCTTGTTATGTTCATACTATGCTTGGTCACGAATGCGGAATAATTACCGAGCTAATTTTTAACGAGAACAAGGTGCTGAAAGAGACGCATAGTAGGCTACGCAAGTGTTTCAGCAACGCAGTTATCGGCAAAAAGTCAGCCAATAAGAAGCCGCATTCGTGACTGCGCGAAGTATAATTACACTCTGCCAGGAACAACCGAGATTGAGCAGGATTTTAACACAGGCGGCTCGTTTGTTTTCAAAGATTTATTGTAAGTATTTTGCAATGATAAGTGCAGGGTGAGTATTTTAGGTAGTGTGCTATATGAGTTCAATACCAGACGGAATATTTGATTTTTTTAAAAAAAGCCTTATTGTAGTTACTTAGATTAAACCAAGAGGTCACATAATGAATCCGGTACAGCTCATCTTTTTAGTTTTTTTGATCGTTCCGTTTATAGAGATTTACCTGCTATTACAAATTGGCGGCATCGTTGGGGTGTTTCCTACTATTGCTTTGGTTGTTACCACTGCAATCATCGGCGCAAACTTGTTAAGGCGCCAAGGTCTGGCAACCTTGCAACGTTTTCAGGATAGTTTGCAGCGCGGACAAATTCCCGCTTATGAAATGGTTGAAGGGCCAATATTACTGGTGGGTGGTGCGTTATTATTATCCCCTGGTTTTTTTACTGATGTGATCGGCTTTGCCTGTTTAATCCCGTCTGCACGCAAGAAAATTGCTCAGTACATTATTGAAAAACGTCTGGTTCAGGGCGGTGTTGTTCCGGGGCAGCAAAAACCAAAAGCCGGGCCTGGAGTTATAGAGGGTGAGTTTAATCGAGAAGACTAAAGCTGGCGCTGGATACATTACATTCATTAAATAGAACGCAATCACAAGTAAAAAACTTCAGCTTTTTTGTTGGCAGCAATATCTAAAGCTATTGAACTTCTGTTTCGATGATTGCAGAAAATAGATTCCCGGTAAGTGTATCGGGAATCGCGTGTTTTTTATTTCTGAATATGCACTAGCCGCTGTTAGTCTCTTGAATAACATGCACATCACGCTGAGGAAAAGGAATGGAAATGCCTTCGGCAGCAAAGCGCTTTTTTACTAAATGAGTAATATCCCAGTAGTCTTGAGTTTTAACTCAGGGACAAACTATCAAAGGGAGGGGGTTCTGCGGCCAAATCTTTTAGTTCAGATGAGCGCTGGGAAAGTAAATGAATATTACTTAAAATTGCCTCATTCATCGATAATAGATGATTGCTCTTCGCTTATTTCATCGGGTGTTGTTTTGCTTTCTGCGGATACCGAAAAACTAGTTAAACTAAAATAAGGCGAGTAGCAATGGGAGATACTTTGGCAATTAGCTGGCTTTAGCATAGCTATCAATATTATACTTCGCACGCCAGACCTAAGAACACGGCTAACAAAGTGCATGGCAATACAAATACTGGCGACTAAGCTCCTGTTATACAGGTTATTTAGCGCTTAACTCGAAGAATTCAATTCATTTATATCCTCATGCAATTTGATTTATTAAGCAATGATGGTCAAGCACGCCGCGGGCGTTTGACTTTTGATCGCGGCGTGGTGCAAACGCCTATATTTATGCCTGTTGGCACCTATGGCTCAGTGAAATCTTTGACTCCACATGAGCTTGTCGATAATGGCGCACAGATTATATTAGGTAATACCTTTCATTTGATGCTGCGGCCTACTACCGAGGTTATTAAGGCGCACGGTGACCTGCATGATTTTATGTGCTGGCAGGGGCCTATTCTTACCGACTCTGGCGGGTTTCAGGTTTTTAGTCTGGGCGAATTACGCAAGATTAGTGAAGCAGGTGTCACCTTTAAATCGCCGATAGACGGCAGTAAGATTTTTATGGGGCCAGAAGAGTCGATGCAGGTGCAGCGTGATTTAGGCTCGGATATCGTGATGATTTTTGACGAATGCACGCCGTATCCAGCGACTGTGCAAGAGGCGGCTGATTCGATGCGCTTATCCTTGCGCTGGGCAGAGCGCAGTAAAAAGGCGCATGGCGATAACCCATCGGCTTTGTTTGGCATTGTACAGGGAGGTATGTATAAGCATTTGCGTCATGAATCGGTTTCAGGTTTGGTAGATATTGGTTTTGATGGCTATGCGATAGGCGGGCTTTCTGTGGGCGAGCCAAAAGATGAAATGATGGCGGCGCTGGATGCCGTTCATCCATTGTTGCCACAAGATAAGCCACGTTATTTAATGGGTGTGGGTACCCCTGAGGACTTAATCGAAGCGGTCAGGCGTGGCATAGATATGTTTGATTGTGTGATGCCGACGCGTAATGCACGCAATGGTCATATCTTTACTACTACTGGTGTGATTAAAATTCGTAATAGCCAGTATCAGTTTGATACCAAACCCCTGGATGAGAACTGTGCCTGCTACACCTGCCAGAATTACTCACGTTCCTATCTACGCCATTTGGATAAGTGTCGCGAGATATTGGGTGCGCGCTTAAATACCATTCATAATCTGCATTACTATTTAAGCTTAATGCAAGAGGTGCGTGAAGCGATAGAAAGCAAGGCGTTTGACAGTTATGTCAAATCATTTTATCAACAGCGGGGCAAAGTTGTGCCAGAAATATTGCGTGCAGATACGATTGCGGAAAATATATCGAGTTGATTTTTGCCGATAGCAAGCGCTGAAATAGAGTTCCATGGCTGTTTCTGTAACATAGTCTTGCGGCCAAAAGCGGCGGATAGAAATCCATAATGGTGACTATACGAAGTATATGTAATAATAGAGAACTTTTTTACTAAATAATTGATGATATTGGGGAAGACATGAGTTTTTTAATTTCTGATGCTGTGGCTGAAGCAGCTCCGGTAGCCTTACAACCAGGTTGGGAAGGGATGTTATTCCCAGTGGGTATCTTGGTGTTTTTTTACTTTTTATTTCTAAGGCCTCAGCATAAACGCACCAAAGAGCATAAAAAAATGCTTGAGCAGATGCAGGCTGGTGCAGAAGTTGTTACTGGCGGTGGGGTTTTAGGCAAAGTTATTAGTCTGGACGAAAATTTTGTACAGGTCGAAGTGGCACCTAATACCGTTATTCAGGTACAGCGCCATCAGATTAGTAGCTTAATGCCTAAAGGAACTTTCAAAGTTCAAATGAAAAAAACCAAATCTTAAGTCGCAAAAGCGATTAGGAGCGGACTTGTTTAGATGAGTGCATTTCGGGAGTAGGTTGGTTTAACTCCTGAATGTGCTCATTTTTCGTTGGTGCAGACTGCGCCAGACCTTGATTTATCTTGTTGGACTTATCATGCAAAACCATTTCCCTATATGGAAAAACTTACTGATTCTCATTGTCCTGATTTTAGGGATTGTGTATTCATTGCCTAATCTTTATGGTGATGATCCATCAGTACAGATATCAGCCGGCGATGCGACTGATATTACAGAATTACAGCTTGCACAAATTGAAGGCACATTAAGTGATGCGGCAATTACCGCAAAAGCGATAGAGCTGCAAGGCACTAAAGTGTTGGCGCGCTTTAATAATACAGATGATCAAATGCGCGCTGCTGATTTATGGCGTAATAGTCTAGGTAGTCGATATATCGTTGCTTTAAATCTAGCGCCGGCGACTCCTGATTGGCTGCGATCCATTGATGCCGAGCCTATGTATTTAGGGTTGGACTTACGTGGTGGAGTGCATTTCTTGTTAGAAGTGGATATGGTTGCGGCGTTAAAACAGGCTGATGAACGCTACAATAACGATATTCGTCTGGCGTTACGTACAGCTAAAATTCGCTATAAATCCGTTACTTTTGATAACGGTGCGGTGAAGGTTGTGTTGCGTAACGAGAAAGATAAGCAGGCTGCTATCGATATGATAGGCGATGAGTTTCGTAAGCTGGATATGAAGGTCGACGAAGCGCAGCCAGTGATTTATTTAAGTATTTCTGAGCAAGAAATAAACGAAATCAAGAAATTTGCGCTGGCGCAGAATATTACTACCTTGCGTAATCGGGTCAACGAACTAGGTGTTTCCGAGCCGGTGATTCAGCAGCAAGGTGATAACCGTATCGTTGTGCAGTTGCCTGGCGTGCAGGATACGGCGCAGGCTAAAGAAATTCTCGGTACGACAGCGACGCTGGAATATCGCAAAGTTGATACCGAACATGATATACAGCGTGCCATTGCTGGTCGGGTGCCTGTAGGCTCTAGACTTTACTATGAGCGTGATACCAAAGCGCCGGTGTTATTAAAGCGCCGGGTGATTATTACAGGGGATCAGATTGTTGATGCGTCATCTGGTCTGGATCAGAATGGTTCTGCGTCGGTGAATATTACCTTGAATGGTATTGGTGCCAAGAAAATGGGTAAGTTCACCAAAGATAATATAGGACAGCCTATGGCGGTGGTTTTTATTGAACAGAAAGCCACTACAAAAATGGTAAATGGTAAAAAAATACGTCATAAGGAAAAGGTTGAAGAGGTCATCAGTATTGCTACTGTTCGAGATGCCTTTAGTAAGCGCTTTCAGACCACGGGTCTAGATAGTACGCAGGAGGCACGTAAATTGTCACTCTTATTAAGAGCTGGAGCATTAGCTGCGCCTGTAGATATCGTTGAAGAGCGCACAGTGGGTCCAAGTCTGGGGCAGGATAATATCGATAAAGGTATGTTGTCAGTGATAGTGGGTTTTGTTTTAGTGTTGGTCTTTATGGCTGTTTATTACAAAACCTTTGGTCTTATTGCTAATCTGGCTTTGACATTTAATCTGGTGGTGATTGTTGCTGTGCTATCCATGCTACAAGCGACTCTAACCTTGCCGGGTATCGCCGGAATTGTACTGACCGTTGGTATGGCCGTGGATGCCAATGTATTAATTTTTGAGCGTATTAAAGAGGAATTGCGCAATAGAAACTCGCCGCAAACTAGTATTTTTCTAGGTTACGAAAAAGCCTTTGCAACCATTTTTGATGCCAATATTACTACCTTATTAGTAGCCCTGGTGTTATTTGGTTTTGGTACCGGCCCAATTAAAGGCTTTGCAATTACACTAGCAATCGGAATTTTAACGTCCATGTTCACCGCGATTTTAGGTTCACGTATGGTGATTAACTGGATATATGGTTCTCGTCAACGTCTCGATAAGCTATCTATTTAGCAAGGATAAATATTATGATTAAACAAATAGATTTTTTAGGTAAACGTCGACTGGCAGCGATTTTCTCCGGTTTATTACTGCTTACTACGATTGTTTCTTTGGCTACGCAAGGCCTAAAGCTGGGTATTGATTTTACTGGTGGAACACTGGTTGAAATTGGCTATCAACAGTCAGTAGACCTTAAAGTGATGCGTACAGCACTTGAAAATGCAGGCTTTGAGGATGCCACTGTGCAGCATTTTGGCTCGACTAAAGAGGTGTTAATTCGACTAAAACCGAAAGAAGGTTTTAGTAATGCTCAGTTGAGCACCGAGGTTGCTACGGCAGCTAGTGGGGCAATGACTGAAAAGGGAGATTTGCGTCGCGTTGAATTTGTTGGTCCACAAGTGGGTGATGAGCTGACTGAAGATGGCGGCTTAGCATTGCTGTACTCCATGTTTGGTATTTTGATTTATGTCGCCTGGCGCTTTGAATACAAATTTGCCTTAGGCTCGGTCGCAGCCTTGGCTCATGATGTCTTGATTACCCTGGGGTTTTTCTCATTATTACAGCTGGAGTTTGACTTAACCGTATTGGCCGCTGTTTTAGCGGTGATTGGTTATTCTTTAAACGATACCATCGTTGTTTATGATCGTATTCGGGAAAATTTTAGATTACTGCGTAAAGGTTCGGCAGAAGATGTGATGAATATCTCATTGAACCAGACTTTAAGTCGTACTATTATGACGTCAGTCACGACACTTTTGGTACTTATTGCATTAGCCGTATTAGGCGGTGAGATTATTCATAATTTTGCCATTGCTTTAACTGTTGGTGTGGTCATCGGGACTTATTCTTCTATCTTTGTTGCCAGTCCATTAGTGTTGGCATTAGGTGTTAGTAAAGAAGATTTGATGGAGCCAGAGATCGAAGGCGATGATATTGATATGATGCCTTAACAAATATTTATGTAGGGAGTGGCTTTAGCCTGCCTTTTTAAAAAGACAGGCTAAAGCCACTCCATACAATTAAAAACAAGTAATTTCGATAGTAGTCCTAAAAAAGGAAGCTATCACACTATTTTTATTTATTATCACAATTTGGAGTTTAAAAAAATGGCAGTAGAACGTACTTTTTCTATCGTAAAACCTGATGCAGTAGCGAAAAACCATATTGGTGAAATTTACAATCGTTTTGAAAGCAATGGTTTACGGATTGTTGCTGCAAAGATGATGCAATTATCGAAAGAAAAAGCAGAAGGCTTTTATGCCGAGCATAGCGAACGTCCTTTTTTCAACGATCTTGTGGCTTTTATGATTTCTGGCCCTGTGATGGTTCAGGTTTTAGAAGGTGAAGGCGCGGTATTAAAAAATCGTGATTTAATGGGAGCGACTAACCCGGCAGAAGCTGATGCGGGAACTATCCGTGCTGACTTCGCTACAAGCATTGATGAAAATGCAGTGCATGGTTCTGATGCAGTAGAGTCAGCAGCCAAAGAAATTGGATACTTCTTCTCTGACGAGGAGCTTTGTGAGCGAATCCGCTAAACAGGAAAAAATAAATCTACTCAATTTTGACAGAAAAGGCATGCAGGCCTTTTTTGTTGAAATTGGTGAGAAGCCTTTTCGTGCGACCCAGCTAATAAAGTGGATCTATCAGGAAAGTGAGTACGACTTTGATCAAATGACCAATTTAAGTAAGTCTTTACGGACTTACTTAAAAGAGCATTGCTGTATTATTGCGCCGGATATTATCTTTGAACAGGTGGCTAGTGATGGCACTCGCAAATGGATAGTAGAAATGGGCGGCGGTAATAAAGTAGAAGCAGTTTATATCCCCGAAGAAAATCGAGCCACACTATGTGTTTCTTCGCAAGTAGGTTGTGCGCTGGCCTGTACTTTTTGCTCTACGGCACAGCAAGGTTTTAACCGTAATCTCAGTACTGCTGAAATTATCGGTCAGTTAATAGCTGCGAATGATCGCATGGGCGAACAAGGGCGCATCACGAATGTAGTGATGATGGGCATGGGTGAACCCTTATTAAATTTTGATAGTGTAGTCTCGGCAATGAACCTGATGACGGAGGATTTCGCCTTTGGCTTATCTAAGCGTCGGGTGACTATCAGTACCTCTGGGGTAGTTCCAGCCATGTATCGCTTAACAGATGCATGCGATGTCAGTATGGCGGTATCTTTACATGCTTCGACAGATGAGCTGCGGGATATATTGGTACCGATTAATCAGAAATACCCTTTAAAAGAATTGATGGCTGCTTGTCAAGCATACATAGCAACATCGCCGCGGGGATTTATTACCTTTGAATATGTCATGTTAGAGGGGGTGAATGATTCGTTGGTTGATGCAAGGGGGTTAGTGAAGTTGTTGAAAAACGTGCCGTCAAAAATGAACTTGATTCCGTTTAATCCCTTCCCGAATACCAAGTACACCTGTTCATCAACTGAAGCGATTGCGCGCTTTAGAGATGTATTATACAAAGCCGGAATTGTGACTACGGTGCGCAAGACGCGCGGTGAAGATATTGATGCTGCCTGTGGGCAATTAGTCGGTAAAGTAAAAGATAAAAGCCGTCGAGCAGAGAGATTACAAAGGATGGAAGCGCAGCATGAAAATTAATGCTGCTTATTTGTTGGTCTTAATAGGCTTGATAACGGCTTGTTCTTCTAATGATGAACCGAAAAAAGTAGTCTATGTAGAGCAGGAGACGTTGATTCTGGATCGCTCCTCTCAAGACCGGGCTAAAACATTAACCGAGTTAGGGTTGGCGTATTACAAATTAGAAAAATATAATTACGCGGAAGATAACCTGAAGCGATCATTAAAGTTGGATAATAAGAACGCGACGACTTATCAGGTTTTTGCCTTGATTAAGCAGCGTAGTAAAAAGCCTGATCAAGCACAGCATTATTTTGATAAAGCGCTAAAGCTGGAGCCTGATAATTTCAATATACTAACAGCTTATGCTGTTTTTTTATATGAAGAAGAGCGGCATGATGAGGCTGTTATTGAGTTTAAGCGTATTGTAAACGCACCGTTCTATAAGAAAAAATGGGTCGCTTATAGCTACTTGGGATTATATGATTTAGAGAATGATGAGCAAAGAGCTGCAGAGATAAAGTTTTATAAAGCTTTACAAGCCGATTCGAGCTACTCGCTAGCATTATTTGAAACGGCTAAAATCCGCTATTCAAAAGGGGAAATGATGTCGGCCAGAGCCTATGTCGAGCGCTATTTTGGATCAGCTGGAAAAACGCTGGATGGGCTGGAGCTGGCTATTAAAATAGAAACAGCATTACAGACTTATGACCTGGTTGAACAATATCAGTTAGAGTTAACGCGAAACTTCCCTTTTTCTAAAGCGGCAGAAAAAATACAACATAATTATTAACCTAGGGTTCCTCTAATAATGAGAGTTTTTGTTCGAGTTCCAGGCGAATGTTTTTAAGAGCCGCAGTGTATATGAAATACATGAGGATCGCAGAAAACCATTCAACGCTGAAATCAGGCAAAAAGATCATTATCAGAGGTGCTCTCCATACTGACGTAGTATTATGGCAAAAAATATTCAGGCAATTCGTGGCATGCACGATGTACTTCCTGAGCAAACCGCATGTTGGCAGTTTGTTGAACAGCATGTGAGAGACGTGCTGGGCGCATACGGATATAAAGAGATACGCTTACCGATCGTAGAGAAAACCGAACTGTTTAAACGTTCGATTGGTGAGGTAACCGATATCGTCGAAAAGGAAATGTATACTTTCGATGATAGAAATGGCGAGTCACTAACCTTAAGGCCAGAAGGTACTGCTGGCTGTGTCAGGGCCTGCCTGGAACACGGCTTGTTACATAACCAAATACACAGGCTCTGGTATTACGGACAGATGTTTCGCTATGAGCGACCCCAGAAAGGGCGTTACCGACAGTTTATTCAACTAGGTGTCGAAACCTATGGTATGGCTGATGCGGATATTGATGCAGAATTAATTCAGCTCAGTCATAGATTGTGGCAACGACTGGGTATCAGTGATACGGTTGAGCTACAATTAAATTCGCTGGGTACTATTGAAGAAAGAGCGGTTTACCGTGAGCAACTGGTAGAATACTTTAGCGTGCATAAAGAGCAACTGGATGAAGATAGCCAGCGCCGCTTGCTGAGTAACCCTTTGCGTATTCTGGATACTAAAAATCCGGATATGCAGGTACTAGTCGAAGCGGCGCCAAAATTGATGGAGTCTTTAGGAGCAGAGAGTAAGGCCCATTTTAAAGGTCTTACCGATACGCTGGATACTTTGGGCATAGCCTATACGTTGAATAAACGTCTGGTTCGTGGCCTGGATTATTATAGTAAAACCGTATTTGAATGGGTCACTACTGAGCTTGGGGCGCAAGGTACCGTATGTGCTGGTGGGCGATATGATGGCCTGATTGGCCAGCTCGGTGGCAAGCCTAATCATGCAGTGGGTTTTGCCATGGGTATGGAGCGTATCCTAAGCTTATTAGAAAACCGTAAAGAGCTTGCAAATATAAAGTCCATTGATGCCTATATGATATTAGTAGGTGAGGTCGCAAAGAAAACAGGTGTTGTGCTGGCAGAAAAAATACGCGATAGTGTGCCACATATCAGATTACAAATGCATTGTGGCAGTGGCAGTTTTAAGAGCCAGTTTAAGAAAGCAGATAAAAGTGGCGCTGATTATGCCTTGATTTTAGCTGACGAAGAAGTTTCGAGTAATAAGGTCAGTATTAAATTCTTACGCACAAATGAAGAGCAGCGTACGATTTCAATTGCTGAACTGATAGAGTTATTAAAAAAATAAACAACAAACTATTTTAGGAAAGGGTAATAAAGTGGAAATTTACGAAACTGAAGAAGAACAGGTAGCAGCTTTAAAAGACTGGTGGAAAGGCAATGGATCCTCGGTAATAAGTGGAGTGGCTGCCGCAGTTATTATGGTGCTGGGCTGGAATTTCTGGCAAAGTTATCAGCAGGATAAGATGCTTCAGGCGTCATCTTTATACGAGCAATTATTAGTGGCTGAAGAGGCGAATAAATTTGAGTCAGTTGATGAAATTGCCAATAGATTGAATCGCAATTTTAACTCTACGGCCTATGCCACCTATGCTCTTTTGTTTGAAGCAAAAGAAAAAGTTGAGCAACAGGATTTAGTCGCAGCTAAAGAGCAATTGCAATTAGCAGTTGCCACCAGTGATGATGCTGAACTAACGCATGTTGCGCGGACCCGCCTGATTAGAGTAATACTGGCTTTACAAGAGTATGAGCAAGGCCTGGAAATTATTGCCAGCGTGGACCAGTCATCTCTCGGGGGCTTCGCAGCAATTTATGAAGAATTAAAAGGTGATCTATATGTTGCCATGGGGCGTGTGGGTGAAGCGCGTACTGCTTATCAGGCGGCACTAGCAGCAGGTCGGAGTTCGCCCTTATTACAGTTTAAGTTGGATGATTTAACTAGCCCTGATAGCCCGAGTGTATTGTAAGTTTTATAGTACATAAAGTGTGTCTGTCATCTAATGTCTTGCTACAAAAAGGTAATCACTGATTTCTAAATGCGAAGAATATTAGCTTTAATATTTATTTTAGGTTTGTCCGGTTGTGCAACCCTGACGAATATGTCGGATAGTGTGGGGGACTTATTCAAAGATTCGGATAATTCAGAGCCCCCTGCAGAGCTGACCGAGTATGAGTCAGAAGTAAAACTGGATATTTTATGGGATAAATCTGATGGCGACGGCACGGATGGATTAGCGCTTAATCTGGTGCCTGCGGTGGCTGAAGGCCGCGTTATTATTGCTGATCATGATGGTCTGATTCAGGCAAGAAGTCTACTCGATGGTGAGCTATTCTGGGAAGTTGAAACAGATTTGCCTATTTCATCGGGTCCGGTAATTGATGGTGATTTACTCTTTGTCGGCACTAGTAAAGCAGATGTTCTAGCCTTAAATACCAATACCGGCGAGGCAGTCTGGAAACACCGGGTATCCAGCGAAGTCATGGCGTTACCCGTTGCTGTTGGTGATAATCTGATTGTTCGTTCTGCCGATGGCTTTGATATCGCTCTTAATAGAGAAGATGGCAAGCAAGTCTGGTCGGTAGAGCATAATATTCCGGCCTTAAGTGTAAGAGGGGAAGGCGCTCCGGTAGCGGTCGGAGATATGGTCATTATCGGTTATGCGAATGGTAAATTGATGGCCATTAACTCAGCAGATGGCGCAAATATCTGGGAAACCAGCGTTGCTATCCCTAGAGGGCGCTCAGAAATAGACCGCCTGACTGATCTTAATGGTACGCCTGTTCTTAATGATGACATCATTTTTGTCAGTAGTTATAAAAGCGGTGTGAACGCAGTAACGCCAATAGATGGCGAGGTCATATGGCGTAATGAAGTGATCTCGTCATTTCAGGGTTTAAGTGCAGATTACAGTTATTTATATCTCAGTGATTCCAGCAGTGATGTCTGGCAATTAGATCAGCGTAACGGGGCGTCTTACTGGAAGCAGACTGATTTACATCAGCGTCGCTTATCAATGCCTGCCGTTTATGGTGACTATGTGGTTGTTGGCGATTTTGAAGGCTATTTGCACTGGCTGTCCAAGACCGATGGTCGCTTGTTAGGACGCATAGAAATTACTGATGAGCCTATTGTTTCTCAGCCTGTTGTGGTCGAAGATACGCTTTATGTGTATGCCACTGATGGGACTTTAGCGGCTGTCAGAGTGTTATTATTTTAGGCTAAATCTACTTACTTTATATACCCACCGCATATCATATTAGCGTAGCTCACTTTGAGCTGCGCTAAACAGGGCTCCTTTTAGCTCAGAGTTTTACTATACGGAATCTGTATGACATTACCTGTTATCGCTTTAGTTGGTCGACCTAATGTAGGTAAATCAACATTATTTAATTATTTAACCCGTACCCGTGATGCTCTGGTTGCCGATTACCCTGGCTTAACACGAGATCGTAAATATGGCCGGGTAAAACGTGGAGAAACGCCTTATTTGCTGGTTGATACCGGTGGGATTACCGATAATGTCGAGGGTATAGAATCGGTCGCCAAAAGACAAGTGCAGCTTGCTCTGGAAGAGGCTGATGTCATCCTGTTTTTAGTGGATGCGCGGCAAGGCTTGAACAGCGCCGATGAAGCAATTTCGGTGATGCTAAGAAAACTGGATAAGCCCGTTGTTCTGGTAACCAATAAGATTGATGGCATCAATGCAGAAATCGCGGCTGCTGACTTTCATCGCTTAGCGATAGGAAATCCTGTTTCTATTGCCGCAACACATGGGCGCGGAGTTAATGAATTATTACACCGGGTCAGTGCCGAATTACCCGAAGTCATAGAGCAGACAGAAACCGAATTAGAAGACCAAGGGGTAGCTATTGCTATTGTTGGCCGGCCTAATGTCGGTAAGTCTACGCTGGTCAATCGCCTGCTGGGCGAAGAGCGCGTAGTGGTCTTTGATGAACCAGGTACCACCCGGGATAGCGTCTATATCCCCTTTGAGCGTAATGACAAAAAATATACCCTGATTGATACCGCCGGTATGCGCCGCCGGGCAAAGGTTACGCTAGTCGTGGAAAAGTTCAGTATTATTAAAGCACTGCAGTCGGTAGAAAAAGCCAATGTCGTGATTTATTTAATCGATGCCAGCGAAGGGATTACCGACCAGGATGCACATTTGCTCGGTATGGTACTGGATGCGGGGCGCGCGCTCATTATTGGCTTTAATAAATGGGATGGGTTGGATTATGATCAGCGTGAACTGATAAAAAGGCAGACTGATGTTAAGCTGCCTTTTCTGGATTTTGCAGAAAAACATCCGATCTCCGCCTTGCATGGCAGTGGTGTAGGTAAATTATTTGATGTTGTACATAAACTTTATGATGCCGCAATGGTGGATATGTCCACTTCAGTATTAACCCAGGTCTTAAAGGATGCGGTTGCTGGACATCAGCCGCCGATGGTCAATGGCCGCAGAATTAAATTAAAATATGCGCATCAGGGCGGACGTAACCCACCGATTGTCGTTGTGCATGGTAACCAGACGGATTTATTGCCGGCCGCATACGAGCGCTATTTAATGAATTATTTTCGTAATAAACTACGCCTGGAAGGAACGCCGATAAAGATTGTTTTTAAATCGCCTAAAAACCCGTTTAAAGAAGTGAAAAATAAATTAAGTGACCGGCAGTTACATAAGAAAAAACGCTTAATGGAACATTATAAAAAGAAAAAAATATCTTTAAAACGAAAAAACAGGGATGCGTAGGGTGGACTTCAGTCTCCTACATTACAGTCTGAAAAATAGAATACACAACGAGAGAAAACATGGCTAAATTAACATTTAAACCAGGCAATGATGAAATTGTCATTAATAGCAGTGGCGAATTACCGGCAGTAGGCAGTCACGCACCTGATTTTTCTTTGGTAAACGGGCGTTTAGAAGAGGTTTCATTAGCGACCTATGCAGGTAAACGGAAAATCCTCAATATAGTCCCAAGCCTGGATACGCCGGTTTGTGCTGCATCGGCACGAGCATTTAATGAAAAATCTGATCGTTGTGAAAATACCGTATTATTAATGGTTTCGGCAGATTTGCCTTTTGCCCAAGGACGCTTTTGTGAGTCCGAAGGCTTAAAAGAAGTCTTTCCTGTTTCCACTTTTCGTTCCAGTTTTGCTGATGATTATGGCGTGCGCTTGCTAGACAGCATGCTGGCAGGTTTAACGGCGCGGGCAGTGGTGATTATTGATGAGCGGGATCGCGTTGTTTATACTGAGCTAGTGACAGAAATTACTCATGAGCCGGATTATGATGCCGCTCTGGATGCACTAAAAGATTTATAGTCTTAGCTCTCAACACATGAAAATTCTAGCCGTCGATACCGCGACCGAAGCCTGCTCCGCCGCACTTTATATCGATGGAGAAATCAGGGAGCGCTATGAAATAGCGCCAAGAAGACATGCTCAATTGTTATTGCCGATGATTGATAGCTTAATGGCAGAAGCAGAATTAAAGCCGCAACAGTTAGACGCTATTGCTTTTGGTTGTGGGCCAGGCTCTTTTACCGGGCTTAGAATTGCCACGGGAGTTATGCAGGGAATTGCCTATGGTGCGGATTTACCAGTCGTGCCGGTATCAACGCTGGCGGCAATCAGTCAGCAGTGCTTGCAAAAGACAACGCACGATACAATATTTACAGCGGTTGATGCGCGTATGGATGAAATATACTGGGCGGTCTATCAACGTGATGCAGAAAATGTTGCCCGGTTAATAGGCAAAGAAAAGGTACAGTCAGCGACAGAAGTTGATGCTTTACAGCTAACGGGTTATGGCATAGGTTCTGGCTGGCAGCGTTATCAGCCTGAATTAACAGCTCGTTTAGGGCAACAGCTGATTGGCTATGATGCCGATTATCTGCCTAGTTCTGCGCAGATTGCCTACTTGGGTGTAGTGGGCGTGCAACGTCTGCAGGCTGTTGCTGTAGAACAGGCAATGCCTGTCTATTTGCGCGATAAAGTAGCAAAGACTACTGCAGAAAGAATAGCTCTAAAGAAAGAGCAGACCTAAAGAATAAATAAACAGAAAAAAGATGATGGCAGAATTTATTGAAATACATCCTATAAATCCACAACAACGCTTTATTTATCAGGTGGTTGATGTTATTCGTAAGGGCGGGGTGATTGTGTATCCAACGGACTCGGGCTATGCTTTAGGCTGTCGAGTAGGTGAAAAACAAGCGCTGGATAGCATAAAGTGTATTCGACAATTAGATGATAAGCATAACTTTACACTGGTATGTAAAAGTCTGGCGCAAAGTTCCAGCTTTGCCAAGTTAAGCAATGATGCACATCGCTTAATTAAATTACTGACACCTGGTCCCTTTACCTTTATAGCCGATGCGACCAAAGAGGTACCACGGCGTATGATGCATGCAAAACGCAAAACAATAGGTATAAGAATACCTGATAATAAAATAGCCCTGGCTATCGTTGAAGAGTTAGGTGAGCCTTTGCTGAGCGCATCCTTGATCTTACCAAACGAAGTATATGCGTTAAGTGATCCTTATGAGATTCGGGAACAACTGGATAATGAACTGGATTTAATTATTGATGCAGGCATTGTCGAGGGCCAGAATAGTACGATTATTTCCTGCACAGACGGGCAGGTTGAAATTATCCGTCAGGGTATAGGCGAAGCGCCTATGCTAGCCTAGTTAAAGCAATCTTACGCAGTGGGCACTCCCTGCTCGAATGCGGTAAATGAATAACTGCTGAAAATATCATCGGTCGTTTCTCGGCGGCGAATAACTTTGATTTCATGCTTAGAGCTATAGCTCAAAATAGGTGGGGCAGGGTTTATAAATGGCGGCCGTAGTACATTGGTATAGGCGCCCACATTATCAAATACCACATAATCACCCGGTTTAAGTTCTCCCTGATAGCCCCTGTATAAACAATCATTCTCCATACAGCTTGAACCGACGATATCAAATGTTTGCCTTTGCGTGGACATGTTGTTAGCAACAGATGGATATACCGTAATTGGTAGATTGCGGGGGCTTAATGTGGGCTTAATATCATACTGGCTGGCAGCCGCCAATGCGATAAGACGATCTCCTGCAGGCTTAAGATCTATGATTTTTGCGGCAAACTGCATGGTGTTGGCAGCGATGGAAATTCCCGGCTCCAATATCAGCTCAGGACCATTCTGCTCAGGATAAGCTCTGGCAAACACGCTGGCAATGGCGTGCCCATATTCCTCAAATGAAGGCACGACAAAAGGAAACTGCATCTGTAACTCAGGGCGCATAGGACTAAAAAACCCGCCACCTATATCAATAAAGTCAAGATTCTCCTGGCTGAATTCAGAGCTGGCTATAGCAATCATTTGTTCAGCGATCGATGCATAGGCAGCGGCACTACGTTCGGGTGCCAGAAAATGGCAATGTATGCCAGCGATGCGGCAGTTAGGCATGGCGCGTAGTGTCTGCAGGGTCGTCTGGAAACTTGCTGTTCCCACATCAAAACCGAAACGAGAATAGTGCTCCGCGCCTATTGAAAAGTTGCAGCGAATACCTACCTTAAAGTTCTGTTGAAGATGTTTTGCAGCGAGAGTAGTGAGCATGGTGAGCTCATAACTCGAATCCAGATTAACGATGGAACCACTCAGCAGAGCACGCTTAAAATCACCAAGCTGCTTATAAGGGCCATTAAAAATAATCCGCTCAGCCGGTACGCCTATGCGTAGAGCAAGGTCATATTCCATGCCGGAAACGACTTCAGCGTAGCCGCCCATTTTTTGCACCAGTTGGCAGAGCAAGGGCGTATAGTTGGTTTTATAGGAATAGGCTATCCGGCTATTTTGATACTCAGACTGAAAAGCGGCTAAAAAACGCTGGTAATTCGCCTCAAATCTTGAGGGGGCCAATAGGTAAAATGAATCACCGTATTGCTGAGCTATTGCGTTAATTGTATTCCAGGATAAAGTCATTATTGGCGTTAATTACTAGGTTTGAAGTCTGCTTCTATACTTATTTGAAGTGCTGCTTGCAGGCGGTTAACCATGCTTGGGTAACCGCTTTCAGGTGGGCAATAAAATAGCGCATAGCCCAGGCTATTGCCGCTGTGCTCAAAGGCAGGAACATGATCTCCTACCTGATAGTTATACCGACACTCGATCAGTTCGGGGTAGGCGTTTTTTAATTCCTCAGCCGCAGTGATAGCGTTCAATTGTCCGGCTGTGTCATTACCAAAAATCAGGGAAGCACAAGGCCTGAGTGTATCAGGCTGTTCCGGAATATTGCAAGGTTTGCCCAATGCATAGTTAATGGTCATACCAATTAAGTCTATGCCGGAGCTATAGTAAATTAATTCGGGTATACCATTGCCGCCTAATCGCGGGCTCATTTCAATAACAGTTATACGATCGCTAGAAATTTTTACATCAAAATCAATAGGGCCATCAAAGTAGGCGATGGCATGGCAGTTTTTTTCGATTTCGCTAAAAATACGTTGCTGGTCTACCGGCTTGATATTAGTCGGAAAGTAGTGACCCGTAGGGATAAAGCCTTGTTTAAATTTCTGGCTAATTAGTGCATGCAATTGACCATTAATTAAAAAGCCATCGCCGCTAACATCAATGCCTTCGACAAATTCCTCAATGCTGACAGTATTTGCACGCGAAAAACTCTGCGCATACCTAAATGCATGGTGGCAGAGGTCTGGGTTGAGTGTATCAAGTTTGACCAAGCCGCGTGAGCCAGAGGTATCGGCCGGCTTAAATATTACCGGCACTGATAACTGGCTATAGTGCTTGTTCAGGTGGTCAATATTTTGGGCAATAAAAAACCAGGGGCAGTCAAGTTGCTGCCGATCCTGAAATTGGCGAAACAGTGCTTTATTAGATAAGGTTTCGGCAATACTCAGTTTGCAGGCTGTTAAATTGAGATGACCGGCAACATAAGCGACTGTGGGAGTAGCAATATCGGAAGCAAAAGTGACAATGCCATCAATCTCCAAGTCCTTTGCATAGGCGAGGACAGCTTCACGATCTGCGGTACTGCAGTTGATGCTCTGATGGGAATGTCGGTGGCCGATATTATCCGGGATATTGTCTACAGTAATAACAAAGCAATTGAGTTCCAGCGCTTTTAAAATGATAGGTAGCTGAGTATTGCTGGCACCTAAAACTAATAATCTGGGTTGCTTCATTGAGTCTGTTAAATAAGGTTAACTAGTTACAAGACTGGTCGAGGGGCTAATAGTATGATTGACTGCAAATTATCCCATATCTAATATTTTATAACTATTGGGCATTAAAATTCAATTGCTTTAAAATGTCTGTTTGCACTTGAAAATAGGGTTTAAGAAATATTGAAATACAGTATGATATTTTTCAATTGATTCCAGTTCTCCTGCTTACATCGTCCAAATACTGAATTATGCAACTTTCCATCGTAAGTACCCTATATTATTCAGAGCCGTATCTAGAAGAGTTTGTTGAGCGTATTTGCGCCAGTGTAGAGCAGATAAGTAGCGATTATGAATTGATTCTAGTCAACGATGGCTCACCCGATGATTCCCTGCACAAAGCTTTAAGCTTACAACAACAGTATGCGCGGCTGAAAATTGTCGATTTATCACGCAATTTCGGACATCATGAAGCAGGTATGACAGGTCTGGACCAAGCGCAAGGTGAGTATGTTTTTCTGATTGATTCCGATTTAGAAGAAGCGCCCGAATTAATGCTGGATTTCTGGCAGGCTATGCAGAATGATCAGAATGTCGATGTCATCTATGGTGTACAGGAGCAACGTAAAGGTAAGTGGTTAGAGCAGTTTTCAGGTTACCTGTTTTACATTATTTTTAATAGGCTCAGTCCTGTGAAAATATCGACTAATGCTCTAACCGTTCGATTAATGAAAAAAAACTACGTCCAGGCGATTACGCAATATCAGGAAAGAAGTCTGTTTGTGGGAGGGGTTATGGCGCATGCCGGGTTTAATCAGCAGGCATGGGTGGTAACAAAAAAATCCAAGGATAGCACCAGCTATACCTTTGCCAAGCGACTTAAGCTGTTTTTTACCTGTATCACTTCATTCTCTACAAAGCCATTGGAATATTTGTTTAGCCTGGGCTGTGGTCTCTTGTTGCTGAGCATTCTTGCAATGCTCGTTGTTGGTTTTAACTATTTAATCTTTTCTGCTAGTATTTCTACCATTACTGCGATTTTTCTAGCGGCAGGCCTAGTAATAGGGAGTGTTGTCAGTTGCACTGGTTTACTCGGCCTATATCTTGCCCCTATGGTGACTGAAATAAAACAAAGACCGCGCACTCTGATTAAGACGATTTTCCCGGGTGTGGATTGATACGCTCTTGTTATCGGGCGAGCCACAAAGCGTACCCGATAACGTGACGCTCAAGAGTGTTTTTGAGAGTGTTAAGCGGAAAATAAACCTGATGTTAAAAAAGCGAAGGTGGTCACTGTGAGGCTAGGCTCTACAAGAGAGAATGAAGTCAAATTACGGAGTGCATAAGCTTGCGAAAAGTAAGGGTTGACGTGGAAAAATACGATGTTTCTTTTTCAAAGTCTGTCGGGGGAATAAAAAAATCAGAATGACCAAAAGGGAGTCCCCGACGCTACAATATTGAGTGCTGAGAAAGGAAGCTTGGATGGCTACCACGAAAATACCTTCATAATTCTGACCTTTACTACTTAAAAATGAACAGAGCTGTTTTTCAAGGCCCTGAAAGTTATGAACACTGCGTGATGTAATTGGAATATTAAAGCTTATTTCTCAAGGATAAGAGGACTTTAGAAATGAAAAATTCATTTCTAAAGAGGATGTTTTTTCTGGGATGGAAAAGTTAGTAGATTCAGAAAATGGCTAAAAACTATAATGTTATTTCGGCTAAAATTGCGAACGAAGATTTGATAGAGATTATTAAGGTTATTAAATTGGATAGTCCTAATGCAGCAAAAAAAAACCTTAATAAGATTAAAAAGAAGTCATTTTCACTTGATTCCTTCCCTCAAAGAGGCCAAGATGTTCCTGAACTTAAAGAACAAGGAATCTTTCAATATCAAGAATTAATCATTCAGCCATGGAGGATGATTTATAGAGTTTGTAGCAGTACGGTTTATGTTTTGTCCATTGTTGATGCTAGAAGAAATGTAGAAGACATATTATTAAATCGATTTATTAGGGATGGTCGTAAGTAATATGTTTAGATGTTTTGGTACAAAGACCACCACATCAGGATATATCGCACCCTTTGATGTATCTGGAGTTATGCACAATCAACTACTTTAAATATATTAAATACTGTTGAAGAGTCAAGAAAAGGCTAACCAGGTTTGCAGTTGATCATCGGTAATATTACTCATTTCAAAGGTCTTTTTTTATCCTGGTTCTGAGCGTTGCCAGAGGTCATTGAGCGTCTGCCCGCATCAACTGAACTTGGTGTGATCTATGTTGCTGGTATATAAACTTTTCATATTTGAGATTAATGCATAAGGAATCTAAGGAAGCACATCAAGCCCACCTGGATTCTCTGCGTGGTATAGCAGCAATAATAGTTGTCATTACCCATTATATTGGAGCTTTTTTTCCTTTTGCAGCCTTTGCAAATCAGGGGAGTTATCAGCAAAAGCACTTATTAGAAGAAATTTTCTTTTATCCTCCTTTTGGGCTGGTTATAGCGGGTCATCTGGCAGTTTGTCTGTTTTTTATCCTGAGTGGTTATGTGCTTAGTTATAATTATTTGGGGACTCCTGGAAAGAAAATAAAATTGTTGGCCGCGATTGCAAAGCGACCTATTAGATTAGGTGGGGTTGTTTTAGCGACTACCATTTTAAGTGCCCTACTCTGGGCGAATAACTTATATTATAATGCTCAGGTGGTTGAAATAACGACGTCGAAGCCCTGGTTTTTTGATTTATGGAGAGGGCAGTTTGCCTTAAAATATTTCCTGATTAATACGGGTAGTTCATTATTTGATAGTGCCGATATTTATAATATTTCACTATGGACCATACAGGTTGAATTATATGGATCTATACTGGTTTTTTTGACGCTGATATTGTTTGCTAATTTTAAGTATAGGTGGGTCGTTTTTTCTATATTGATACTGGTTTTTGCAAAAAGCTTTTATCAGGGGTTTTTTTTAGGGATGCTACTTGCGGATTTGGTTAAACATAAACCGGTTGAACTTTCCGTTAGGCTGAAACAAACGATAGCCGTTTTATTAGGGTTGATGTTTTTTTATCTGGGCTCCTATCCGCATTACGCAAATATCGAATATATAAAAACCACCGTGTATCATTGGCTGCCTGCTGATACTGGATGTGAAGGCGGCTATCCTATGCTTGCAGCTTTATTGTTGTTCTGCTTTATCTGTTTGAATGATCGAGTAAAAAAGGGCTTGCAGTTACCTGTATTTAAATATCTAGGGAAGGTATCTTATGGCGTGTATGGTGTGCATATATTGGTGATTGGTTCGCTGTCATCCTGGTTGTTTTTATTGTGTTATCAGCAGCTAGGCTACCTAGGGGCATTTTTAATCGCTTTTGCTGGGGGTTTAACTGTCATTATTGCAACAGGCCACTTAATCACGGTTTATGTGGATAAGCCAGCTATCAGACTGGCTAATTATGTCGGCAATAAATTTGTGACTGCGTTGCAGGCTTTGTTTTTAAAATATAAAAGAATCTAACATCATTACTTATTTGGAAAGGAATATGCCAGAGAAAATTGTTATTTATGGAGTGAGTGCATTTGCAGAAATGATGTATCACAATTTCACGCGCTATAGTGAGTATAGAGTCGTCGCCTTTTGTGTAGATCAGGAATATATGCAGGAATCCTCTTTTTGCCATCTGCCGGTGGTTGCTTTTGAAGAGATGGCGGAATTATACCCGGCAAAGGATTATAAGATGTTTGTTGCCATTGGTTTTAGTCGTATGCGTAACCGGGCATTAATGTTTGATAAAGCCAAGGCTAAAGGCTATCAACTGGTAAATTATATTAGCCCTCAAGCCATTATTCGTGAGGACTTGGTGATGGGTGAAAATAATGTTATTCAATCTAGTACCGATATCGATATTTTTGTCAGCATAGGCAATAACAATGTTTTCTGGACCGGCTGTATACTGGGGCATAATTTAGTCGTGGGTAATCATAACTATGTTTCGGGTAGAGGCGGACTTGGCGGGAATTGTGTGATTGGTGATGCCTGTTTTATCGGTAATGCGGCGGGGATGGTAAATAATATTAATATTGCCGATGAAACCTACCTGGTGGCCGGCACTGTTATCGTTAGAAGTACCGAAGAATCTTGCCAGTACCATGGTAATCCCTCCAAGCGGGTTGCTCGCCATGCTGATGCCGGTATTGTTATTACATAAAGCTGGTGCAGCAGTTTCAGACTTAAGCGCGGCTGGTAATCACGATACCTAATACGATCAATGTCAGGCCGATGATTTTATAGGCATTGACCGATTCTTCAAAGACAAACACCGAGAACAGGAATACCAATACAAATGCCAGGCTCATAAATGGATAGGCATAGCTGATTTCAAATTTAGTCATTGCCAGGATCCAGAAGAGCGATGCGATAAAGGCAGAGGCTAGGCCAGACATTAAAAACGGGTCGAGAAATAATTTGGCCAAAAACAATAGTTTCTCGGTTAACTGCAGGGGCACGGCATCATATTGCGCAATACGCCATTTCAGCATTAACTGGCCGTAGACAGTAAATGCAATCGTGCCGAAGATGTAGAAATATCCGATCATGGTATAAAGTTTTTTTAGCTAAAAAGGTAGTTTAAAGCGACTACTCTGAATGAGTAAAATGAAAGTACCATTAAGGTAATGACACTGCTTATTAACACTGCTTTTTCCATACGATTCCACAGGGGGAGCATCTTCCAGAAAAAGACCAGTAGAATTGGAATAATCGGAAATATATAGCGGCCCTGAGGCTGAAAATCATAAAGCCAGGAAAAAAGTATACTCATCAGCAGGCCACCAGCAATAGCGGTGATCGTTACTGCAGTGAATAGTTTATATCGCCAGTTGGCCTTGAAGATGGCATGCCGTAACACTAATAGAATGACGATGCCGTAGATAAGCATGATATAGGTGTAATACCATTTTGGTGAGTATTGCGCATAGTAACCATAGAAGCCTGTAAAGCTTTTGAATGTCATTTTATGCCACTGCCATTCTGGCTGGAAAATTTCCGCCAGGCTAACCCCTTTTGCCTTTAAGCGTAAGCCCGGATAAGATTGTTCTGTTTCGGCAATCGATGGCTTAAAGTCAGGTGCCGCATGTTGCTCGGCATAGGCGATGCGCTGTTCCAGCTTGTTGCTGCCATTGATTGCATGATCTATCCCGTGACGGGCAAAAAAGATCGATGCGCCGATTAATGAAAAAAACAGGCACTTATAGATAAATGTTTTTTTTTGTTTTACAAAGAATAACAGCTCCCATAAAAGCAACGAGAATACAAATAATATAAACAGCAGATAATTGGTTTGCTCTATGCTTAGTATGCCTAATAGAACTCCTGGAAATATAGCATCTTGCCAGCGGGCTAAAGGTCTGTCTGTATTCAGAAACCGGTTTAGTGAGCTTTGTTTGTTCGCCAGTTGCCATGCCAGTAATAGACTAATAAAAAGAACAAAACCACCGCGATTGGCATAGGCGTATAGATACCAAGTTTGCGGTGTGCACAGTAGCGGCGTTAGGAAAATCAGTAAGCGCTTGTTGCTCCAGTTCATGATGAATAACAGTAAAAACAGCAAGGCATTGAAAGCTCTGTTGATAAAGGTTTCATCAGCAAACAATTGTTGTACAAGCAGGCTGAATTTACCGGCAAAAAAATAACTGATACCCAGATCATCCAGTCGCGAGGTTGCCCAGGGTTTCTGGTAAGCTCTGGTTGCGCGCGGGTCGCCAACTGTTGGGGGTAGCCAGTATTGACTGTAATACTTTGTGGACTCTATATGTGCGCCTTCATCAGGATGAATATTATAATCAGCCTGCCAGGCGAGGCAAAATACTAGTGCAGAGGCAAATAAAAAACAGCTTTTGATAAAGTTTTCGTAGAACAAATTCCATGTATAAGGTTTCTTTTTTTTGTAATACCAGACACTATAGAGCAGTAAAAGGTATATTCCCAGAAAAACAGCAACAGAGGGTACCAAAGTCACAGCGTTACTTTGTTTGTTGAGCATAACTTCTGATTGCTGATAGCTTTGTTCTTTAAAACCGGGGGCGCGTATAGTTAAAGTATCCAGATTCTGTAAAGCCTGATTATCACCAGATTCTAAATAGAAAACGTCAATATTGCTAATATCTGCACTGGCTACAGAGGTTTGATTTGCTCCTGATGGAAGTTCTATTTTCTGGGCCCTGGTCGTTGACATCTTTTGTCCTTTATCACGCCAGAAGAGCTTTGCTGTTTCTGGGTTTTTCAGGTGAGTGTCCAGAGAGATGGTGGTATCGTTAAAGGTAAATAAATAGCTTAACAACACCGAGGCTAAAATCAGAAGAATCGCTTGAGTGAGTGCTTTTTTGCGAAAAACAGTGATTGTTATCAGAGCGAATAATAGTAGATAAAAGCTGGGGTTAATAATGTGAATGACTCTGAATTCAATTTGTGGGTCATTGCCTAAGCTCTGAAATTCGATATAAGGCCGAGAATCATCGGGTTTGTTGATTATTTTTATTTCATTGGATTCTGAAAGGTCATTAACGGGGTTTAAATCAACAGGGAAATAATGCAATGAATAAAGTTGAGTACTATATAGCTTGATGAGCGCTTGTTGATTGACCGGGTCTATTCTAAAGCGAGTTGATTGATTAAAACCATCAATCCAGAAATGATAGCTATGCCTGCCTGCTTTTACCTGGTCAGTCCTGGATTGTGACTCAGAAAAGGAACCCAGTTCATTTGCCCAGAATACCTGTATCTCACTGTTGGTATCAGCATCCATATCAATCTTGATTAGTGAGACTGTTGATAGGTAGCCGACAAATGACAAGATAATAAATAATAACACCAGCCATACACTTTGTTTGAAGGGGACAATACCCCGCAGTGGTCTTAGTTTTGGTTGGGTAGAAGACGTTGATGCTGCAGAGTCAATGCTAAGCATAAAAACTTTCTATAGTTTTGGTGATATGTTTTACTTCTGCATCTTGCAGGCTAAAATACAGCGGCAGGCGAACAATGAGCCGGCTAGTTTCCAGAGTATGCTGATCATTACCGATAAATTCCCCATGCTGTTTGCCCATTTCGGTATTATGCAATGGTAAATAGTGAAAAACGGCATGAACCTTATTTTGTTTTAAATAGGCTAAGAGCTGGTCTCTAATTTCAGCCGATTGGGTTTTTAAATAAAAAATATGCCCGTTTTGCTCACAGGAGTCGGGTATTACGGGTAAAGATATCAGCCCTTTATTTTCCAAAGGTTTAAGTGCTTGATAATAAGCAGACCAGATGGCACAGCGCTTTTCTTTGATTTTTTGAGCCTGCTCCAGGTTAGCGTATAAAAAAGCGGCCTGTAATTCGCTCATTAAGAAACTGGAACCGATATCCTTCCAGGTATATTTATCTACTTCACCACGAAAAAACTTGCTCCGGTCGGTGCCTTTTTCGCGTATGATTTCGGCACGCTCGACAAAGCCTTTATTGTTCAGGACGATTGCGCCACCTTCACCGCAACTATAGTTTTTGGTTTCATGAAAGCTAAAGCAGCCTATATCGCCAATAGTTCCTAATGCCTGACCTTGATAATCTGAAAACAAACCATGGGCCGCATCTTCGATCACGAGTAGATTATATTTTTGCGCTAGCCCCATGATGATGTTCATATCACAGCTAATACCTGCGTAATGCACTGGAACTATGGCAACGGTTTTATCACTGATCGCTTGCTCTATCAGTTGCTCATTAATATTTTGCGTATCGGGCCGGATATCGACAAACACACACCGGCCGCCTCTGGAGACAAAGGCATTCGCCGTGGAGACAAAGGTATAACTGGGCATAATCACTTCATCGCCGGGCTTAATATTTGCCAGAATTGCCGCCATTTCGAGTGCGGCGGTACCAGAGGAAGTCAGTAATACTTTATTAGCGTTAAGCTCGGTTTCCAGTAGGGTTTGACAGCGCTTGCTAAATAAGCCATCGGCAGCAATTTGATCGGAATGAATAGCCTGTTCTATGTATTTGAGTTCATTGCCGGTTAAAGCGAATTGATTAAAAGGAATTTGGCGCATTAATTAAGAATAATTAAAAAGTAACAATAGTAAATATTGTAAAGTAAATTGCAGGTATTTACTTTTTTTGTTTTTTAATACTATCGTTTGCTTTATTCAGTCGTGTCATTCAATCCTGGCAGTGAATCAGGCCTTTAGCGTCCTACCTGTTTCGGTCTGCTGGCGACTTATATGATTCGCGGTTAAAGAATACGGCTAATGGCTCTATCTTCTGAAATACATTAAATGCATGGGTGTTTCCGTATTAACCCTACCCAGGAACTAATCGAGCCATGAGGACGCACATAAGGTCGGCCAGAGGCTTTCTAGTGATTATTGCGTTTTGAACGGCTCGAATGGTACACGAGCTAATACGAACGATTCTTTTCAGAAACAACAATGGATTAACAAAACCGCCTTTTTTCTGGGCTCTTTTCTGTCTTTTCTCAAGCGCTTTGTTATATTTTTTATCCGAAGGATGAATCAACTCGGGGGCTTGTATTTTTGAAATTTCTTCACACACGCGCATTAAATTATACGTCATGGTGGTGAGACGCATTTGATTATTGAGTGACTTCATCGAAGAAGACCAGGCTTTTTTCTCTTTCAGGTTACTCTTGCTGTTATTGTAGGCTTTTTCAATCGTCCAACGCTTGTAATACAGGATAGCAATAGTCCCTGGGTTTATCGATTCCGGTAATGTCGATACAAAGCGGTATCGTTTTTGGGTTTCGGGGTCACGGTAATGGATAACATTAAACCTAACCCCCTGGTTTTCATAAATGCTGTAGTCTTCAATGCCAATGTTAATAGGGTTACGGGTATCAAAGTCAATGGATTCAATCCATGTGGCCGCTGAATTGTCTTTTAAAACAGAGATCATGTAATTTTGATGGCCTATCTGCTTTGCCCACCAAGGAAAGTCTGTGACTGCATATTCGCACCCATCATGAACACCTAATCTTATGCATCGTGAACACTGATTCTTATCGAACGTGAACACCTATTCGCACCGGAACGTGAACACTTTTGGTGTTGCATGCGAATCGGTGTTCAC
>Ga0233442_1000587_pt1 | contig 34435 bp, 28 predicted proteins | sample SI_123_September_3_FD_182789 | JGI IMG/M metagenome (GOLD analysis project Ga0233442, IMG submission 182789) | Seawater microbial communities from Saanich Inlet, British Columbia, Canada - SI_123_September2016_150_MG | ecosystem: Environmental > Aquatic > Marine > Inlet | place: Canada: British... | reverse complement strand
AAAAGTTTCCCCAAAAGTTTCCACTAACCCAAGAAGACAAATCTATCATCAAGAGAAAACAAAACTAAATGTTTTTTTTGATATATTAGAGATAGAGAAAAAACCAAAAGAGAAAAAAACAAAAGAGGTATTTTAAAATGAGAAGACAAAAGAGAAGGCATCAACTAAGAGACAAGGCAAAGTTCATCAATAAGGGTTTAAAATGGGGAAGGGAATTACCAGATAAAAACTTCCATTTTGAAGAAGGGACAGGGCAATTATTTTACAAAAACAGACCGATAAAGGAATCAGAGATAAGTTCAAGTTACAAAGCCCAACTCGGTTCAAAAAAATGGGCAAAGAGATATGCGAATAAAAAAACAAGAAAGGGTGAGAAGGAATTAGAGAGAGTTTTAAAGGAAACCCAAAAGGAAGATTTTGAAAACAACAATTTTGACCAGGCGGCGAAGACCCACGAGTATTCAAAAAGTATAGCCTGGTTGATATACTAAAAGGGGGTTCATCTTTTTATTTTAATATCCAAAAAATCTTTATTTTATTTAATATTCAAAAAATATTTTTTAAACATATTGAAAACTTGAGGGACTAATATTTTTTTAGTATTTCCAACCAAAGGTAACATTTCAGTAGTAGAGATAGTTTCATCACTTGTTGCTCTCATCAATGTAGTGAATAGCATTTTAAGTTCAAAAACTTCTAATTTTTGGATATCTTTTTTAAGAGCTTTCCCTTCATCAACAAAATAAGTATTTTGTAAAAAGTTATTAAAATCAAAGTTTTGGTTTACAGTTGCATAAACAGGGTAATCATATTTCATATCAGAGTCTGCATGATTCGAGTAATTATTTAAAACTTTTTGAGGAGTATTAGGATTAAGAGCAATATTTTTTCTTAAAGACAAACTGTTATTTTGAGAGTAGTATATACCATATGATGAATAAAGACCACTTACATAATTTGGAAGAAAAACGCTAGAGTATGTAGACAGTATTTCAGCAGAGCATATATCTTTTCCAAAAATAGCATTTAGGACATCACCTTCCTGATTAAATTGAGGAAGTATTTTATTTAAAAGTTCTAAAGTGCATTTTTCATGATTTACGATTAAGATAGCTGCTTCTTTTGTTTTATTTGAAGCTAATACTAAATCTAGCAAATAAGACAGTGCTTCAAAACTAAGGTTTTTATTTCCAAGAATAGCCTTAGAAATAAATATTGAGTTTACTATATCAGTAGAGCAAGAAAAGACAATTTTATCAACAATAGGGCCATTAACTTTAGAAACATTAACATAATCTAAAACAGCAGAATTTTTTTTCAAAAGTTCAGAAAGGATTAAAGAAGCGGACTCATCATCAATAATGTTATTCAAGAAGGTATTACCAAATTCTGTTTCCTCAGTATTTTTAGACCAAGAGTGAGTTCTATTAGGAATAATTTCTCTAAAATCAAAACCTCCATTTTTACATTTCAAGAAAAGTGCTTTTCCGAGAGTATGTTTAATACCTTTTCTAGAAAAGACTTTAGCGGCAAGAGGGTTAGACTGACCAGCGATTAAATATTCAAGTTCATTTAGGTTCATATTGATAATTTCACCAAAAGAAAAGTTTTTAATAGAAGAGTAGATAGTTTTACCAGGAGCAGAAGGGTTTAAGCAAAGTTGGTCTAAAATGAATTTTCTACCAGTATTAAAAAGGGCATCAAATTGTTCAACAGAAAGGTTAGGGTTAAGAGATATATTTTCAAAAATTGTTTTTTTACCAAGAAAGTTAAAATCACTATTTTCAATACTTTCTTCAAGAAGTCCGAATACTTGTTTAATAATAATAGTATCATTAGTTTCTCTAAGAATTTTAGATAGAGATAAAAGGTTATTTTCTAGTTCTTTTTGATTATGAATAGCAATCATTGTTTCAGTAGATATAGTGTTCATGGTTAGTTCCTAATGTAGTTTAATTTTATAAATAATAATAACACAAAACCCTATTTTTAAACCTTGTTTTTGGTATAATTAAGGAAGAATTAAGAAAACAAGAAATAAGATAAGGGTAAAAAATGGAAGTTTTAAAAATGGGGATAAAAGTTTAGTTTTTTTTCATATTTTTTTAATTTAATGTTAAAACAGTATAAACAAAAAAAAGAGGTAAATACCATGGAAAACAACACACAACAAAGAAACAATGAGAGGCTAAGTAATTTTCAGCAAAAAAATGGAGGTTTTATAGTAGAACCAGAAGAATTAGTATATGGTAGGGCGAGTCATTCAGACACACTATTTAAGGGAGGGCCAGACAACATGTATACACTTGTTCATCCTATATCTTTAATGAAGGGTGCATATGAAAGAACCCAAGAAGCAAGAATAAATAAAAAAACAATTATTTTGGAGAAGAACTTAAAGAGGTACAGTGGGGAGGAAAAAGTATTAAACGACTATCTTACGACACAGGGTGATGGGGGTCATTCACCATGGCATAGAGTAACAAAAAACCAAGTTTTTTTCAATAAGGTTGAGTTTAGGTATATTTCATTAAAGCTGGTAGAAAAGTTAGAAAGTGGTATTTTAACAGAACAAGAGAAGGAGGATATAGGGATATTTGAGAAATTAAGGGAAGGGTTAAAATCATCAGATTTATCAATGGCGACGAAGTTGGAGATTTTAGGAATGATAAACAATAAGAACAACACAGTAAGGGATAGAAAGGTTTTAGCAGACATGATATTAAGTGACAATTTCAGAGATTTAGAGAAGGAACAGGATGAAATGTTAAAAAACCACATATTATTTTTAGAACACATAGGTTCAGAGGAGTATATCACGAATTTGGAGATGGGTTTAAAGGACGGCATAGATAAGAAAGAAGCAGCAAGAACGATGCAATTTTTAACATCAATGAATGGAAGTTTAAAGTATTTAATGAGGGAAGAGGCAACAAAGGACTATGAAGAAACAGAAGACAATATAAAGACAGAGATTAGGCAAAACATAGATTTTATATTAGAGAAAGAAACAAAAGAGGAAGATGAGGTAAAAAGGTTTAGGAGGATGATTGAAAATTCTCCATTAGTAAGGGCAGTAACACAGGAGTTCAACATTCCAGTAAAAGACGAAGATGGGCAGGAGACAATTAAGCAGGTATTAAACTACATATTGGGTGAGAATGACGAGGCTAAACAAGAGGAGGCAAAAAGAAGGGCATTAAGGGTATCAAAGCATTATGGTTTATATCACATTATGAAGGATGGAGCGGCGTATACAAAAGAGATATCAGGGGTATTAGGATATATTTTAAGTAAGGGGAGAATGACAGGGTATGATAAGGAATCAAGAGAGGATGGTTATACATCTGTTGCACCAAATTCAGGGTCAAGGTGGATACCAAATGTATTAAAACAAGAGTTTTTCCCAGAACAACAAGAACCAAGAACAGCGAAGGAAGATAGTAAGATAGGGGAGTTGGATTTTACAGAGGTAACATTAAAGACAAAGGAAAAGGTGGATCCGATGAATAATAGGGATGTTCCTTTTGCAGGTTTAGTTTTAAAAGATGGGGAGATAGTGGATGAGACAAAGAAATTAGTGAATAAGCTTAGGCTTAATGTTTTTGCATCAAACTCAGGAATGATAAATTCAATAATCGAACAAGATGAGAAAAAGGTGAGGGACACTTTAATAGGAAATATAAAATCACCAACAAATTCAACATCACTTTTAATGGATGCAATATATTTATATTTAGTGGCAGAAAAGTTAGGGAAGGTAAAAAGGTTAACATCACATATACAGCTAATAAAGCAAAAAATAGATGATATATATTATTGGAGAAGTACTTCAATAACAAAGGAATCAAAAAAAGAGTATGCAGAAGCATTTAGGTATTTCAATGAGGTGGTAGAGAAGGGTGAAAAAAATTTAGAGATAGTGGATTACACAAAGGGCATATTTGAAAAGGCAATAGTAAAAAAAATAAAAAACTACAATTTAGATCCAGAGAAATACATGGATAAAAATGGATGTTTTGATTTTAAAAGGATAAGTATAGATATAAAAAAGGATGAGCAGGGAAAGGAGGACATATTATCAATAATGATGAGTGGGGAGTTAAATGATAATAATTTAAATGTATACAAGAGTCAGTTTATAAAATCAAGTGCAAAGGAGAAGGATTTATTACAAAAGAGGGTAAAAATACAGTTTTTGTTAAACGGGGTAGAAGAGGATGAGTTAAAGGAGGGAGAGGTAAGTTTAGAAGATGGGGTATTAGAAGAAGACAAGGAAATTGGGAAGGATATAATGTTTGTATTATCTGCAATTCCAGTAGGGTCAAAAAGAAAGTTTATAAGAGAGTCAGCACAAAAGACAGTAACAGAAGAGGAAATAATAGAAAGTTTATATTTCAGTAATCCAGAGGAGATAATTAAAACATTAAAGGAAAAGGGTTTAGATAAGACAAAGGGAAATAAAAAGGCAGAAAAGGCAGAAAAGGTAAAAAAAGAGAAGCCAGAAGTTAAGAAACAAAAGACAAGGGGACCAAAAATTTAATTTTTAAACAAAAAAAAGGAAAGTTTTTAAGCTTTCCTTGGTTATCCTCTTTAAGATTTGGGTAATTAGTTAGTTTCTTTAGACACACATTTTTCTTCTTTAACAACTCTATTAAGAATTTTTCTTTCAATAAAACCTGCTTCAACAATTCTAAGAACCATAAAGAAGACAATACCAAGACATAACCAACCAATCATATCAATATTAAGGGTATGAGTTTCGCTACCTTTAGTTACAACAATTAAAACTTCTCTAATAAGGAAAAGGATAGTTGCATCAACAAGGAATCGAACTTTAAATCCTTTATGGTTTGAGTAATAATCAGAGAATATTCTAACAGTTTCAAAGATAACAGTGAACATTAAAACAGAAAGAATTACATTAAGAAGGGTAAAATCTTCAATAGAGATAGTTGAAATAGAAGAAAGTGATCCAATAGTAAATAGGATAGCAGTTAAAAACAATTCAACAGAAACTTGTTTTTTGTGTGTAAGATTAGTATTTTTCATAAGATTGACCTCCAAGTCATTTTGATATTTAATATATCAAATAATAACATAAATTCAAAACAAAAGTTTTAAATACCTAGTTATACCAACATTATTGTAGAAAAAAATAGGTATAACAAGGTTAAAACAGGTGTTTTTATTTGGAATCAGGTCAAACTATAAGGGGACTATTTTTTAGACTTAATTTCAGCGTGTTGACCAGTTTCATAAATGTATTTTTTAGCATTACTTAAAGCTCCATTATAAGAGGCAGTATCGTTGCTTTTGAAGAAGAAAACACCTGGAGTGGTAGGTTTAACAATTTTAATAGTTTTAATAGTTTTAATGGGTTTAGGGGGTTCTACATTATCAGGAATAAGGCTTCCAATAATAGCACCACCAATAACACCAGGTGCATTACCGATAAGACCTCCAAAAGTTCCAAGGGCGATAGCGTTAGTAGAACCAGCAAAAGCTGAAGAGCTAACAAGGGTGAATGCTACAGTGATTGATAAAATAATTTTTTTCATAATAAATACCTCATATATTTTCTTTTCATTTAACATATTTTTATTATTCTACATTATTTTATATTAAATGCATTTTTAAGTGTTTGAAATAGAAGGATAGAAGTGGTAATACCAGACAATCCAGACAATCTAAGAAGTTTTTTATCAGAGAGGTATTTATCAACTAAATTAGGAAGTTCAAAAGAGGCGATATGCAGGGAATCATTAAGGGATTTCAAAACAATTTTTTTAGAAGCTTTACTAAGTAATTTTTTATCAAAGACAGCAGTGATATCAGATTCATTATTAACAATAATTAGTTGTTTATCATCAGGAAGGTCATCAGCAGAAATATATGTAACCGAGTCAAGGATAGATTGGATAGACAGGTGTTGATTATCATTATCAATTTTAGATAAAACAGTATGAAGGGGAATAATTTTAAAAAAATCAATATTTTGAAAATCTAGAAAAGAGGCGGACTTATTATTATCAGGAAGGAGTGACAAAATAAAATTTTTCAAAGAAACAAGTTGTTGTTGTTGTTTAGGAGAAAGGTGTTCCATTTTAATATTAAGGAATGAATGAAAAAGGATAGAGCCAGGGTTATCAAGATTAAAAATTTTATTTTGTAGGTTTTGATAGCAGGAGATGCTCAGGTCATTAAAATCATTATTAAAATCTTTATTTTGTTCAAAAGTGATAGTTTTAATAATATCAAAAAGTTCAATTTTGAAATCACTGTTAATTCTATCAAAACCTAAAGAGGAATCTTTAACAAACTCATCAAAAGGATCTTTTTTAGCTCTACCTCTCCATTGAAGGCCTTTAAGAAGTTCTTCAGTATTTTGTAACCAAAAGCCATAATGTTTTTGAAGTAATTCAACGGCGATAATTTTAAGGGAGTGCCAACCTAGGTCATCATTAAGATCGAAAGAATCAAGATCAGTATTAAAATTCAAATCAACATTCCATTTTTTAACTTGAAGGATAAAATCATCATTTTGAATATTTTTAAGAAGTTTAAGGTAATGATAGTGATGTTTTCTTAGTTTAACAAGGAAGTCATCAAATTTTTTATTATTATTTTTAAGAATAATAGACTCTTGACCTATTTTAAATTGGATATCATTAAACATATTAGACAAAGAGGGATCAGAGATAGATTTAGAGTCATTAAGGAGTTTTTTAGACAAAGTTTTAAGGAAAGGGATAGAGGTAGCGAGTTTATCATCATTAGACAGTAAAAACACAGATTTTCCATTTTGTCCTTGTCTACCACATCTACCTCTAAGTTGGGAGTCAATTCTGGCATCAACAGATTTTTCAAAACCAATAACAAGAAGGCCAAGGTTAGCAACATCAGGGTGAAGTTTAATATCAGCACCTCTACCAGCGACAGGGGTAGTGATAGTAACAGAGTTAGGTTGACCTGCAAGGGAGATAAGATCTTCTTCTTTTTGATGATTAGAGGAAGTCAAAACATTTATTTTTTTATTATTAGAAAAACAGGTATTTTTAAGTGCATCAAAAAGCATAGAGGCGACAACAGGGTCATTAACACCGATAAGAACAGGTTGTATAGAGTTCAAAATAGTAGTTTTGATCCAAGAGATTTTATCATGATTATCAAAGAAGAAGATATCATCAGCATCAAGAGCTAATTTAGGCAAATGTCTTGGTATTTCAAGGGTATCAAGATTAAAGAAGTGTTTAATTTCATCTTTAACGGCAATAGCGGAGCCAGAGGCACCAGAGATAAAGCCAAACATATTAACAAACTCGGAACATAAAACAACACTTTTTAAGATAGAGTTATCACTGTAAGAACAGGTATTATCAGGGTTATTAAGGTTATGTATAAGTTCAAGACTATGTTGGAGGTTACCACCCAAGGTAACATTAGGTTTCAATCTACCAGTATCAGTATCAATGATGCAGCAGAACCCATCAACAATTATAAAATCTCTATTTTCAACAAGGAATTTATGGACAGTGACAGCATTAAGGAACCAGTGTCTAAATTTTTGAGACTCATTGATATCATTATTGAAGAAGTTAGAGATAAAGACTTCAAATTCTTCAGGAACAGAAAACGATTGTTTTAAATAGTCAAAATTCCATTTTTTGGCATCAGAGGGTTCAAGGGAATCAATATAATCAATAGTGAGGGTATTTATTTTTTGAAGTAATTCGATATCAAGGTCAAAGGCGACAGGGGAATTAAGTTTAAAAGATTGAAGGTTAAGGTCAATAAGTTGATAATCTACTTCATCAAGAAAAAGGGAGATTTTATCTAGGTCATCAAAAAATAGTTTAGTAGGTTTATCATGAGGGTTAAGACCAGGGAGGGAATCAGTATGTGCTTGAAAAGCCCTAACAAGAACATCAATAGTGGAAAAGACAACCGAATGGTTATCAAGGGTATCAAAGAAAGATTTAAGGTTATTAAAATCAGAGTTTTGGTGATTCAAAAGTGTTGTTTTAATAAAGAAGTTATCAAAGAGGGGTTTAAGATAAAGGAAATCTCTTTGAGAGAGGTAAGGGTTAGAGCTTGTAATAACACAATTATCATTAAGGTTAAGGATAATATGAACAAGAGAGGCGGCACCTAAAACAATTGTTTTGCCTTCACCAGTTTTAATATCAAGGACAGAATTAAGGTTATAATCAGATAGAAGGATAATACTAGTTATTTGTTCTTCAAAAAGGGTTATATCATAGATAGAATATACAGCGGCAGATATATTTTTAATAGTATCAGCGAGTGTTTTATTATTAGAATCAATGTGATTATGATTAACAATATCAAAAGCTAATTTTTTTGCTTTATCAAGTTTAGTATTTTTATAAAAAAGTTTATTTAGCATATTTTTATTCTCCATTTAAAAGGTTATCTTTTTGACCAATAATTTTTTTAAGAGCCGACTTAAATTCAGAAGAGGCTCTATAGCAGGTGTTGGGATCTATATTTAATCTTTCACAAAGTTCTTTATTTTTAATATCAAAAATTGGGTTTTGTGAAAAAATAATTTTTTGATCAACAGAAAAGAGGCCTTTAGAGTTAAGAATGGTATCTAAGTCCCAATCAGAGTCAATTACATAGAAGAAGAAAGTGCCATATCTATCCCAAAGTTCAGGTCTATTTTTTTTAAGGGCAGGAAGGTGAATTTTAACAAAGACATCAGTGGCTAAAACAGAGTCACTAATTGAGTTATCAGAATGTTCTTGATAGATTGTATCATCAAACAATTGAACATTATTATTATCAAGAGTGATAGAAGAGGCAGGGTCATCAATTATTTCTAAAGGAAGTTCAAAACAATCACCATCAATAGAAAATGAGGCGATATCAGCAAAAAAAACAGTATTTTCGAACTCAACTCTAATACCTCTATCAATATCATAACAAACAAAAAGAAGTGGTGTTTCTCTAGAAAAGAAGCCAATAATGTTTCTATTAGGGTTTTTCACTGTTTCTTCATTAAATTTACAAAGAATATTTTCATTATCAACAGAGTAAAGGGTATTAAGGTGTTTAATTTCTCTTTTAAGAGAAAGTCTCATATAGAATATAGGTTCAGGAACTTTAACTGGGATACTTCTTTGGAACAGTTCTCTAGAAAGAAGAACATTAAGTTTCTTTTGAAGAATAGTAGTAAAGGAGAATTTAAGAGACAGGTCAAAATCAAGACAACAAGAGATGATACCTTCAAAGCAAAGAGATTTAACATCAGTTATTTGTTCAGATTTAAAAACATGAGGGTTAAGAGACATAGCTTTACTAATAGAAAAGGAGAAATGAATATTACAAAGAGCACTTAAAATTTTGCTTTTGTCAAAATGTTTATTTTGAAGGAAAAAAATAAGTATTTTAGTATGTTTTCTCCATAGTTTAATAGAAGAGCAGTTAGAAGGTAGGTGTAGGTAATTAAGTGATGAAAGATAGTTAATTTCAGACTTAATAGTTTCTTCAACATTATGATTTAGTAGAAGTGCAGAATATATGATAAAAAGTTGTTTTTTGTTACCTACAGTAGTTATTTTTAGTTCAAGTGCTTCAAGGAAGTCCATAAGATTATTATTATTATGATTATTATTATGATTATTCAATTTTTTCTCCGTTTTATTATATAAGTATAACAAAAATAAAAACAAAAATCAAATTTTTAAAAGAAGTTCATTTTTTTTAAGTTAATTAGTATAATGATACCCAAATATTCTTCAAAAAAACTTAAATTTTAGGGAATAAAAAAAAAGTTTTAAAAGTTAAGAAAAAAAGTATGTTTTAAGTTTTTTTAAGATATAGTATTAACAAACATATTTAACAAACATATTTAACAAACATATTTAACAAACATATTTAACAAAAGGGTGAATAAAAATGAAAACAAAAAAGAGCATTTTAAGAAAACTAATAGCGATGGTGTTAATAACAATAGTAAATATCCAGGCATCAGACGTGGACACTGTTATATCAAAGATAGAGGATAGGGTTGGGGTATTTAATAATCTAGGGACAACAATATTATATAATCCATCGAATAAGAGGGTTCAAACAGATATAGAGCAAAGTTACGAAGTAGTGATACAGGTAAAAAAAGAAGGTGAGGAAAGGGAAAAGACATTTATAGAAACAGTAGCGGCAATAAATACACCATTAAGTAGGGTTGAGAGGGAGATAGGGGAAAAGTGTGACACAACAGGTGCTACAATATCATTATCAAGGGAAAAGGAGAGTTTTTCATATCTTGGGGCATTGAAGTGTAGTGAAGAGGGTTTATTATTAAACGACATGAAATTTGGGGAGAGGTTGATAATAGGTTCGTCAAGTGTTGCTTTAATGGAGTCAGACATTTTAGTGAAGGATTTAATATATCAAAACTACACACATACAGAGAGTAAAAAGATTATTTTAAGTAATACGAACAGACTAGAAAATCTTGTTTTAAGGGGTATAGAGATGAATGGTATTCCATTTGACTTCAATAACAAGGAGATAGGATTAGTAAATTTGAGGGATTGGAGTAAGGAATCAATAGATGCAACAGAGAATTTAGAAAAAATAAGTGTTTTATCATTAGACAATAAGGGGCAAGTGGACAATGGGGGTTATTATGATAAGGTATGTAATTTAGCTCAAACAAGTCCAAGTTTAGAGACTGTGTGGTTAGTGGACGAAGAGGAGACAAAGATTAGTTATAGTGTATCAGATTTTGTAAAAAGTGGGTTTTGTGTTGAAAACAATGATTTTAGTAGAGCGATAAAAAGTGGTATTTGTACTGTATCATCAATGGATGTGGGTTCAGTATCAGTTTTAAACGAGGGAAAAAGCATTATTTTTCATAAGAAGACGCCAACATCACCAACACCATCAAGAATAACATTAACATGTAAGTTGGACGGAACAAAGAATAATTTAGACAGTATTTTGGGGAAGGTTGAGGTAATGGGAATAGAGGGGAGGGTTATTGATCCATTAAGTACAAGAGTAAGGATTATAACACCAGATACAACAACAGGATATACATTGGAAAAAGAAGATTTTGATTTTATACAAGCATTAAAAGCATTTGAATCACTGGAGATTTCACAAATTTCATCAAGAAACGAGTCAGTAACAGTTAGGTTACCCAAGATCAATACAAAAATTATAAAGGTGCAAAACAACACTTTATTAGATGATTTTGACCCAATAGGGATAGAGAAGATAGAGGTGTATCCAACAATAGCAGCAAATCAGGAAAATCATTTAACAGTAGCAGGTTACAAGAAGGCAATAGACACAAGAACAAAATTATATTTTACAAATCATACATACAGTATATTTGGGCATTATGAAACAGAAAGATCAGAGCAAAATTTCATAAGAGCATTAAAACTATACACAGAGCCATTGGATTCAGTATATCAAGTAGAGTTATCAAAAACAAGAATTATATATACTCAAAACTATGCCCACGGTACAAATATGTATGGACAACAAAGGGGGAGTTTACAAAACCTAAAGCAATTTCCAAATAATTATTTATGGGGTAAGAAGTATTCTAAACACATATCGACAGATGCGGTAATAGGGATGCATTATCCAATATTTGAAAATAATAATTTAGTAATTGGGGATATGGTTATATCTTCATCACCAGATGGGCTTGCTTTTGTGGACAATCATACATATTTAAGAAGTTTATATTATTTCAAGAGAGGAGGAGGTGAAATTACACAGATAAACTTAGAAAAAACAGAATTTTTTGCAAACAATCCATTAAGTGGGTATGATGAGGTTATAAAGATAGATGCAAAGGGGGTATCATCAGTTACAAGTATTTTAAATTTTTCAAAGAATTATTTAACAACAGAGATTTCAAATCCGAGTCCAACACAGTCATATAGGGGTTTAAACTCAGTATATGATGGAGGTAATTTATATAAAAGGGTTGTTTTCAAAACAGAGCTAGGGGAGATAGAGGGAAGGAACAAGGTATCAGCAATATCAGAAATGTGTAAAAATGAATTATATGAAGGGGTAGAAAAATCTAATTTTTGTAGTGAAAAGGATAGGGAGTATCAAATAAAGAGAGAGTTAGTATCAGATATATTATATTCATCAATAAATAACAATAGTATAGAATATGGGCCAAGGGATTATGAAAACACAAAGGTTGGGGTAAAGAGTTCAAGATATGGATATGATTTTATATTTTCAAGGTTAAAGCAAGCACGGGTGAGTTATTACAATACAAAATATTTACCAAATTATACAGAACAGGAGGCAAAGAGATTTTTATACAGTTTATCAATAGAGGTATTAAATGAGTATTATGGGGTAACAAGAAGTTCAGTGAGTGGGTCAGTGAGTGTTTATTTCCAAAACCCATATTTTGTAGTTGAGGATAGAGTGTTAGTTCCAACTGAAATGTATCCAAACAGGGAAAACAGGGATTTTGAAATAAGAGATTTATTATTACATGACACTATGGCATTAAAGGCATTACACTTGTACTTAGGGGAGGGTGAGGCGATTTCACCAGTAATAGATATAACGAATATTGAAAAGGTTTCAAATATGGTAATAAACATAGAATCCAAAATAGAGGAGCTTCAGATTATAAATAAAGGTGAAAAGCAATCTAAGCCGATTTCACTTATGTTTAGAGGAACAACACAGGGATCATTAAAAAGCCTTGTTTTTGATGGAGGTATATCAGGTATGGAGAAGATATCTTATATATCAATAGCAAATATCGAGGGTATCCAGAGGATGTCAGGATTTGGGAATAACAGTGGTATTTCAGAATTAACATATTTTAGTTTAGTAAACCAACCATTATTAAGGGACATTGGGTCATTAGGTCAATTTAGTAAACATGAGAAGTTATCTAATTTATATTTAAAAAACACAGGGGTAGAAGGTGATATTAAGGTTGGTTTATATAATCAATTAAAGGTAGAACAGAATCCAAACATAACAAATATTTTAAATGGTGTAGATGAGTATAAAACAAGTAGAAAAACAGAAAATGCATCAACACAAATAGTTGTATCAATTTTAGAAAACAAAAGTTTAGAGAGAGTAGAGTTAGCAGATATATCAACTGGATATGAAATCCAAAACAACAATTTATTAAAAAGTGTAAAAATAAGTCAACATACATCAACAATACCATTAACAACAACTATCACAAAGGTAGATATCATCAATAATCCTATATTAGAAAGTGTAGAGTTAGATTTACTAAGGAAGGGTGAGGTTATAAGACCAATAACAAAATTACAAATAACAGGTACAGATAGGTTAACTTCAATTACTTCAATAGGTGCAGAAGATTTATCAACATTAGGAAGGTTAAAATTAAAAGAAGTTTCAATCCCATCAGAGTATAACGGAGGTGATTTCAATAAACATCCCCAGTTAAAATCGGGGTTTTGTGTATTAGAAACAAGGATATCAGGGGGAGAGAGGACAGATATTTGTGAGATGAGTGATTCTAATGAGTTGCAGGCATTCAAGGAGAATTTATACAATTATTGTGGACAAGAAACGGAACAAGGAATAGGTGAAAAATTTGACGAAGAGACAGGGGTATGGGATGGAAGTTTATATTGTGAAGCCTCTGTTGAAAATTTAGATTTTTTACCTCAAATAAAGGAAATAACTGGAACATTAGGGATAACAAAAGGGGATAAAACTCTAGCATTAAACAATGTAAAAAAAGTGAGCTATCTTAGTTTTAGAACCAATGTATCAAATGAGTTACAAATGCCAGAGTTATTAGAGATAACAAATGGAGGAATAAGAGTTATTGATGCTATGGGTAGTTTTGGTTTAAAATTACCAAAATTAGAAAAGATACATCCATTGCAGCCAATCAAGGTAGGTTCTAGATATAAGTATGGACATGAGTTAGATTTAGGAGGTCTTATTTCGGGGTATAGTATAGAGTTAAAAAATCTTGGAAAAGTTAATTTAGGGAAACTAAAAACAGTCAATTCAAGTATAAGTATAACAGATATCAAAACACCAATTTTATTATCAAGTTTAGAAAGTGTAGCAACGGATTTAAAGGTTTATAATCCTTCGGAGGTTGAGATACCGTTTTTAAGAACTGTGGGTAATAATGTATCGTTACCAATAAGGTCTGTAACAACAGCAAATATGCTAGAGGAAGTTGTAGGTAATTTTGACACTAGGAGTTCTATTGATTGGGATAAAAATGTTAATTTGGAGATATTACCTGCGTTAAAAAAGGTTGGGGGTTATTTAGCACTGGAGTCAGTGGTTAAAAAATTAAGTTTTCCATCATTAGTATCTATAGGGTATTTAAATCAGCCAACTCAAACATCAGTTTCTTTAAGTTTCCCAGAGCTTATTACTTGGACAGGAAAACAAAATTTATCACTTAATTTTAATAATCCAGAAATAGAATATAATTTTCCAAAAATAGAAAAACTTGGACTTGATGAACCAGGGGGTGTTCAGTTGGGATCATACATGTTATCTCATGTAAAAGGGGAAAATATAAATTTTGGGAAATTAAAGGAGGTTAGTTATCTTGGTATTTACCAAATAGAAAATATTAGTTTTCCATCATTGATGACTGCTAAATCAATACAAACATCACTAAAAAAGGAGGAAGACAATCAAGTTAAGGTTAGTATTCCTTATTTAACTGAGGTAGATTATATAGTGGGTTATTCATTAGATGTTCCACAATTAACCAATGTAATATATGATATACATGTAGGAATAGAAACATTAGAAAGAATGAAAAACCTAGGTTCAGTAGGTAATTATTTAAATATAAAGCAAGTAGGAAAAGTTAATTCTCAAAAGGAGTATTTAGACTTTTTGCCTAAATTAAGGAGAGTAGGCGGGGTGGTCAATTTAGAAGAAGTGGAAACAAAAACACTAATTTTAACATCATTAGAATCAGTAAAAGGAATAAGGCTACCAAGGGATTCAGGAACAGTATTTGAATTTCCAGAGTTAAAAAAGTATGAGGATAGTACAGGTTTATCTTTAATAAGACCAAAATCTACATTTTCAATAAAGTTTGGGAAGTTAGAAAGATTTGGGGTAGACAGTGCAGGGCCACTAAACATATTGGGGGACAATAACAGTTTAGAAACAAAGATACATTTAGATTCAATAGTAGAGTTAGGAGGGACATCAAATATTTCAAACATTAACACATTAAGTATGAGGGGGGTAGAGATAGTAAGAGACCTAAAGATAAGTAGGGTAAAAAATGTATATTTTGACAAATTATCAAAAACAAGGGTTTTGGATTTAGAGACAGTAGAGGAGATGTGGATATGGAATTTAAAGGAAACGGCATCATTCAAGTTTCCATATAATTTACTAAGAGACACAGAATATAGTAAAATACCTAATTTAGAGAGGGTAAATGGAACATTAACTTTATCAAATGTAGGAGGGGAAGAGGTAGCGATAGAGAAGAGGCAAGTGAGTCAATCAAAAATTGACAAAATACTAGAAAACATTAACCAACCAGGGACATCACTAGTATTCAAAACAACAACATTACCATTAACATTAGCAAAAATAAATAACAATCAATACTTTAAAAGTATATCATTAACAAACAATGTAATACAAGGTGGAGAAAATGCTATGTTAAAGAAGGATTTAATTTGGAAATTGGATAGGCTTTGTTTACCAGAAAATTCATGGATGGTAAATGTTGCCTCAAGTTATTATTGTGATGACTATACAAAAGAGCAACAGGAGGCAATAGCAGTGCTCGAAGAAAAGTGTGAGGATGCTGTTCTAAATCCAAAGACGAACGAGATAGTTGGGGATTTAGTTTGTAAGGATTTAAACCAAGGGGATATAGACAGTTTAAATGAATTAGATGGGACAAGTGGAAAGGTTACATTGGAGTTTAATAAGAGTGTAGATATAGGAAAAATAAATTTTGGGAATGGTAGTTTATTTAATGGTTCTGAGGGTATAAGGGTTGTGCATGACACAAACAGTGTTTCAGGTGTATCTGAGGGTGATTATGGTGTAGCACCTGGAACAGAAAAGTATGAAGACTTAATGCAAATATTAAAAGACAAGTGTAATATAGAAACACCAGAAACATATTTTGACTTCATATTAGGGACTTTTTCATTAGCGTTGGACTGTAAAATGGTTACAGAAGAGGAATTAGAGGTATTAAAGAATATAAAAGAAACAGATGGTATATTTAAAATAGAAAATGAAAGTGGGGAGCTAGAGTCAACAATATGGGCAGGAAATGCTGAGACTGGTTTAATTATCATTGTCCCTTCATCGGAGGAGACTAATAGGTTATCAAAGGGGACACAAGACATATATGGGAAGTTTGGCTTCAAGGACAATTACAAGGTAGTAAAGGATAGAATAAAAGAATGGTTAAGGGACAATCCAGTTACCCCCCAACCAGGTCAAAACGCTATTTTTGAGGTTCAAAAAATAAGACAACAAGAAACAGCAAAAAAGATAAAGGAGTTATCAGCAGATAACACAGAATGGAGGGTGCAGCAGGAAAAGGATCAAGAACAAAAGACAAAGGAGAGATATGAGGCGATAAGAAAAGCAAAAAACATAAGGTAACACAGGCGAAAACATGTTAAAACAAAAAAAAAGAGGGGTTTTTGGATGTTAATAGAAGAGTCATTATTAAACAAGGAGTTGATTGAAGCGGTTTTAAATTCTTTTCAGGTTTTTATCATCTTAGTTTCAACATATTATTTGGTTAAGGGGGGAAATTCTTTAACCAAATACGAATTATTAAGAAAGAGGGTATTCAGGGATCAGGACAGACTATCAGAGAAGATAGATGAATTGGAGTTTCATGAGAATTTTTTAAAGGATAAGTTAGACAAAAACAAATCTTTTGAAAGAATTAAGTCTATTTTAGTGGGGAGTACAAGTGAGATACAGGTAAATTACAGAATAAAACCCAATTTAGAAGAAGATATAAAAAGGGGTGTTTTAAAAAAACCTTCATTTTTAAAGAAAGTCAAGGGGGAATATAAGATTATCCAAACAAAATTTAATTTTGCGAAACATTTTAAAGAGGAAGGGATTGAATATATAGAGGAGATAGAAGGAGACACTCCAATTTGGCCAAAGAAGAAAGAGGGAAGGTCAATTTTAAATGTTTTAAGGAAGGGTTTTTATCTAAAGGCTTTGGAGGAGAATAAAGAGAAATTAAAAGAGGAGTTTTTATTTGTTGAAATATTAAAGGAGGAGGAGTTAATAAAGTTTCCAGAGCCTGTTGGGGGTATTTTAATGGAGATATTAAAAGAATCAAAAGGAACACCAGAACAGAGATATTTAGAGGGGGTATTTGAGTCAAAATACAAGCTCAACAAAAAAAGATTTGTTTTTTTCAATATGTTGGGGGAAATGGAGGGTAATTTAGATTTAAGGGTGGAATTAACAAGAGAGTTGGTAAAAATATGGCAGGAAGTAAGGTGTACAAAAAACCCAGAAAAGATTAAATTAAATGCCAAAAAAACAGATTTTGAGACAATATTTAAGAAAGGTAATAAATTAAGCGAAGACTCTTTAATTAGAAACAATAGGTTAGATTTTTATGATTTAACCATAAACAATAAGAAAAAGGGGGAAAGTTAGGATGGAAGATTTTCTATATCACCATATATTTCAAGATTTTTTAATCAAGTCACATTTTGTCTCAATATATTTTAAATTGATAGTTTCTTTAGTTGTTTTGTTTATTAGTGTATTAGCGAGTATATTTGTATTCAAAAATTCAAATAAGGATTTAGCAATAGACTCAATTTCTGATGAGTGGATATATACATTAAAGGAATATTTACTAGTTGAAAAGTATAACAGGGAGTTACTAAAGTTTTTTAAAAAGGCAGGAATAGAAGAACAAAAATATATTTCAGATAGAATTAGAACCCAAAAACCACAAACTCAGAGGGACATTATTAGGAAGCTTCAATATCAAAGGGATTTAGCAACAAGGTTTGGAAAGGGGGACCAATTATTTGAAGAATTAGACAAAAACACTTCTTTTGCAAAATGTTTAAGTTTAGTTAGGATTTTGGAAGTTATTAAAACTTTATTTAGAAGAAGAACCAAATAAACCAGAACTGAAATCAAAACTTAAGTTTTTTTTTGATATATTTAGAGAAATACATAAAATCAGGAGAAAACATGGAAAACAAAACTTTTAAAGAAAGGGTATCAGAGAAGATAGAATTATTCAAAGCGAATGCAACACATATTTTATTGGTAGGTTTCATAGTAGATGAGTTAATCAAGGAGGGAAAAACACCAAAGGAATTAAGGAAAGAGTTAATTAGTGACTTAGAGGGTTCAGACACATTAAGTGATGCACAAAAGAAGCATGCAAAACTTAAAATTATTGTTTTAATGGAAAAAGTATTAAGGAAATATTTAAAACAAAAGAGGTAGGGGGAGATAAAAAGGTTATTAGAGAGTTTTAAGGAAAAGTTTCCAGATAAGGAAAAACGTTCATTTTTATTATTTTTAGCAGGGGCATTAAAGGATGGTTCTATAACAAAGCGTCATTTATTGGAAGTAAAAAGGGACATTTATAGAAAAAAGAAGAATAGAAAATGGGAAAAGAAGATGGAGATGTTATTAAAGAGTTTATTAGAGGACGGAGAAAGGTTTTCAGATGCTTTAGTGAATGCATCAATAATTACACCAGCAGAGGAGTTAAAATTCAGACTTGCGACAACCGAATCAGATGGGATTAGAAGGATTTTAGAAGAGTCAACACATAAGGACAGTACAATTAAGTATTTTTTAATGTTTTTTGGGGGTCCATTGGGGGTTTCAATAATGTGGTTATTAACATTTAATTTCATAAAGCAGTTTAATCACGACACATTCAAGCCTTTAGACAAGGTAATAGAGATACAGGGAGGGCCACCAATAGAATTTCCAATATTATTTGAGGATCCAATATATTTCCAAACATTATTTGTAATAACATTAGCGGTTACAATATTAGTAGTATCAATATACATAATAACAAAAAGTTTATTTCCAACATTTTTCAATAGTTTGTTTACATTTAAATCAAATCAAATATTTTCAGAATTACTGGAGGAGTTAAACAAGGGGAGGAGACTTGGAGTTCCAGACATGACCTCAAGTGAGTATTTAATGAATACAACAAGTGACGGGATAAAGAGACAGATATACAGGGAGATAAATAGAATTCAAGAAACGGGGGATATAGATAAGACCATCTCAGGTGTATTTGAAAACTATAATTTTGATTCAGAGGTAGTGGGGATATTAGAGATAGGGGAGAGAGAATTAAGTCAGTTTTGGGAGTATTCATCAGTTGCAGAGACAATAATGATAGAAAAGAGGCACGAATATGACAATAATTTAGATAAAGTTGCATTTTTATTTTTCTATTATGTAAGTAGTGCATATTTTGTAATACCATTTTTTATATTGGGTGTTTTCTATATGTTTGATGTAACGGCACAAGTGATGTAATAAAAAAAATCAATTTAAGATATATTAAAAAACAAAGAGGGGGAGAACAATGTCTCAAATAATTATAGTTATAGTTACAATATCAATATTACTAATATCTGGTTTATTTTCTTTACCTTCTTATGTAAGGGAGGCGGAGATAGAGAAAATACATGAGGGGGTATCTGTATTAAAGAGGTATTCTGAGCTTTATCTTGCTGAATCTCCAAGTCTTGACTTTGATGGTATCAATGGTTGTTATTTTAGTGGAATGAGTGGAGATTTACTAGAAGCAAAGCCAAAAACACTATTATTGGCCTCAGAGTGGATAGGTTTAGAGTCAAATATTGAAGATTGTTATATAACATCAACAGGACATATATATAATGAGGATTCATTAGCATTTGTTATAGACACAACAACAGATGACAAGGTGTTAATAATAAAGGGTATTTGGAAAGATATAAAGACAATTGATGAGAATGGGGATTTAGTAGCAGGAAGCGATGGTTATCCAGATATAGAGCAAAATGAGAATACTGGAATAAAGGACAAACAATTTTTAGAGGTTAAATTAAAAAATGAATAAACAGGATAAAAACAAGAAATACAAAACAATAATTTTCTATACATTTTTAATAGTTTTAATAGCTTGGTATTTAGGTGAGTTTCTTGAAAACATGGAGAGTGTAAGGTATGTAAATGAGCAAATAATTCAGTATGGTTCATTGGTGGAGTTAGGAGACAGGGTAAGTTTTTTAGAGAAGCTAGTGGCGGTTACTATAGTTGGGTATGAAAATGTAATAAAAGTAACATTTATATTTTTAACTTTAATATTTACAATATTTACATTAAGGGGGATAACAAAAGAATGAGAAAAACTATACTAATGGTAATTATTTTAGTATTTAGTTCAACATTAAGTGCAAAGGAGATAAGTTTTGAGGAAAAGATTAGAAGTTTAGCAAAGGTGCAAAAGGAACAAAAGGAATATATAAGAGAGATAGTAGCAAAAAAAACAAAGATTTTGGAGCAAAAGTTAATCCAGGTTGAGGAGAGAGAGAAGAAGCAAAGGGAAAAGAACAAGGTACAAGACATAGAGTTAGAGAAAGCAAAGGGTAAAGTGAATTCTACGACAGTGCAGATAAAGGAATTAGAAAAAAAGTTAGAAACGGTGGATAGTATATATGATAAAAAGGAGGCAAGTTTAAAAGAAGACATTGAGGAACAGGACCAGACTATCAAAACTTTAAACACAGAAGTGGAAAATTTAAAGAAGAGGATAAGGCATCTTGAGGGAATTGAATTTGATAAAAGAGAGGAAATCAAGAAGGCAAAGAGATATAAGTACAAGGGAAGGTTTATTATAAACAATGTCAAAATAGCAATTTTAGAGTCTAAGGATAAGGTATTAAGGTTAAAAGAAGGAGAAAACATTAGTAAAAGTATAAGATTATCAAAGGTTACAGAGAACATGTGTTATATATATTTAGAAAAAAGTAAAAAAGAGATAGGGATTAAAAAAAATAAGAAGCCAGACCAAGAAGAGGAAAAAAAGCCAGAAGAAGGCAAGAAAAGAAAATGAAAAGGGTTTATATAGATTTAGGGCAAAGTGACTCAATATTAAAGAAGAAGGAGTTAGTAATGGAGATATGGGGTAAAACAATTATTTTAGAGGGTATAGGAGAGTCAAATAATTTTTTAGAAGAGTTTATAGTAAAGGGTGTATTATCTAATATATCACCATTAGGAGAGGGTAAGTATCATTTATATTTTGGGGAGTTATCAGAAAGTGGAGACACTTCAATAATAGTGTATGAGTTAGTTATAACAAAAACAAAACTTTTAATAAAGGTAAGGTCAAGGGAGAGGGACACAATGCCACTTGATGAGTTCATAACAATAGAGAAAAATGTTTTTTTTAAAAAGAACCAGATAAAGATAGAGATAAATCAAAAGTTGCAGAATATATATATAGGGGAGGAAAAGATTTTACCATTAGACACATATAGGGATTTTGTATTTACACCAGTAACATCAAAGTATCAAAAAGTGGTATTTTTTAAGGCTTTAGTAGTATCAGGTTTGGTATTATTATTTCTACTTTTTTACGGTTTAACACAGATACCAGATATATTCAACGGGGAGGAGAAGTTAAATCATATAAATGAAAAATTAAAACAAGAGCAGAAGATAATAGAAAAAAAAAGAAAGGTTTTAAAGCAGTTAATAGAAGAGGGGAAATAAAATGATTTCATTATTAGTGGTAAAGTATCCAGTAAAAAAGATATATTTTTATTTATTTATATTATCAGTAGTATTGATATCACTAATGTTAGGGAAGAAATATTTAGACTCTTCAAGTGGGGTTTTAAATATTAAGGATCAGATTTTATTACAAAAGCAGGTAAAACTTGGGATAGAGAAGAGGATTAAAGAGTTAAATCTAAAGATTAGTAAGAAGAATGAATTAAAGCAAAAGCAGTATTTTGAGTCATTGAAGTATAAGAAGATGTTAAGTGTGGTGAATCTTAATTCATTTGGTGCAAAGTTAATAGATGTTACTCCTCAAATGGAAGATAATAGTATGTTATTAAAAATAGAGATAAAGGAAGGAGAGTCAAGAGCAATAGTTAAGGAGTTATTACGAGCTTTATTACCAGAAGAAAACTTAAATTTTGAGTTTAAGACCAATAAGTTTTAGGAATTGTTAAAAAAGCTTTTTTTTAAGATATAGTAAAATTACAACTTGAGATAAGCAAAATGTGTTAATTTCAAGTAAAAAACAAAAGAGGTAAAAAAAAATGTCACAAATTATCATTATCATCGTTACAATGAGTATTTTATTAGTATCTGGGTTTACATTCCTTGATAACTATATTGGTTCTGCAACAGCATCAAAGCAAGCAGAGGAGTTACAAGCAGTTATGGATGAAGTTCAGCTGTATAAAACGGTTACAAAAGGAAACTTTGAAGGTTTAACTATTGAAAATACAGGTCTTATTACAGAAGCAGTAGCAGTAGGTCAATCAATTGTATTTGAAGGTGGAGCAACAGCAGCAGAGGGTCAAAACCTATATCCAATGGATACTGTAGAAGGTATGTATGTATCGGTTGATGAAGGACCAGCACCAACAAGTGCTTTAATTGAAGTAGGAGTTGATGCCTCTAAAGATATCAATCCAGTTATTTTAAATAAAGTGGAAACAAAATGGCAAGCTGATCAAGGTTATGTTGTAACAAACACAAATTCAGTAGCAGCAGACGGAATCTATACTCTAGCTATTAAGTAGCAGCAGACGGAATCTATACTCTATCTATTAGATAATAGAAACCAAACAAAAAAGAAAAGGGAGGGTTTTATTGCCTTCCCTTTTTTTATAATCAAAAAACAATAAAACATTTGATATATTAAAATAAAAAAGGTGGTTTTGATATATGAAAAGTATTTATACTGACAAGAAAGAGTTATTATTACAGGCAATAGAATCTAATAATGAGGATTATATATGTAAGGTTTTAGAAGAACAGAACGAAAAAATAGACAATACTAGATTTAAAAGGGAGTTTTTAGAATTTGACGACATTATAGCAGAAAACAAGGTATTAGAGCCAGGAATAGTTCCATTAAATCACTATAGACACAGGGAACAAAACAACACTTTTTTATTATTAAAAAGTAAAACAACCCAACAGATAAGACTATTTTGTTACAATCCTGAAATAGAGATAGAGGAATATCAATATTTAAAATTCACATATAGTATAGGGGTAACAACATTAAGGGATTTTCACAATTTAATTGAGCATTTTTATCCAGAAAAAGAGGTAGATACATTAAGGAAACAATTATCAACAAAAGCGGCAGATGAAATTTTAACAGATTTATTAAAGACAGGGGTAGATTTTGGGGCAACAGACTTATATTTAAATGTATTAAATAAGGAGGGAGAGATAATATATAAAATAGATGGTTTTAACATCAAAAAGGGTATTTTAGGAGAGTCACAAACAAAAAGGGTATTAGACATAGTTATGAATCATTCAGGGCAATCCCAAAAGTCACATGGAGAAATAAAGGGAAAGTTAGACTGGCAGGTAAGGGGAAAAATGCATAGTTTTAGAGTATCAATAGGAAAAAAGTCATCAACAGAGCAGATTATGGTATTAAGGTTTTTATCTTCATATAATCCAAATCTAAATTTACAAAACCTAGGTTTTTATCAAGAGCACATATCAAAGATAGAGGAGATGGCAACATTAGAGAATGGAATAGTATTTGTAACGGGTTCAACAGGGGAGGGAAAATCAACAACAATGGGAGTAATTTTAAACCAGTTAGCAATAGAGTCAAAAAAGATGGTTTTTACAATAGAAGACCCAGTAGAGGTAAACAATCCAAATATAGTTCAGTATCAGGTTCAGGAAGATGGGGATGAGAAGTATCACATGTCATTTTCAGATTATTCAAAGTTATTAAAAAGGCAAAATCCAGACATTGTATTACTAGGAGAGGCAAGGGACAAAGAGGAGATAGAGGAGTGTATAAAGATGTCAAAAGCGGGTCAATTAGTATTTACTACATTACATTCAGCATCAACATCCCAGACATTAAGTAGGTTATCAGAAGAGGGTATTACAAAGGGAGATTTAGTGGATTCTTTAAGGGGTATATTATCTCAAAAACTGTATCCTAAGCTATGTAAATGTAAAAGGGAGATTTTTCCTGGAGACAAGAATTATTGTGAAAGTGAGAAATGTCAAGAGTATCCAGAGATAAAGCAATATAGGGCAAACAGGATAGGATGTCAAATATGTAGGGATAAAAACAAAGGTTTTGATGGGAAAACACTAATATATGAGATAAAGATATTTGAAGGTTTGAATAATAACAGACTAGAGGAGGGTGCTTATTTTGTAGATAGTATGGAGATAGCAAGAAGAAGGTTTTTAGAGGGACATATAGAGTATGAAACATTAGAAAAAATAAGAAAAACAAAAATAAAATAGGAGAAAAACCAAGCGATGCAAAAAAAAACAAACATTTTAATAGTGATAATGGTGGCTTTATTGACATCAGGGTGTATAAATACATCAATGGTTCCAGTGGCAGATCAGAATTTTGGAAAGAAGCAACAGATAAATGGGGTATTAGAGGAGACAATAACAGTTAAGGAAGGGGAGGATATAGGAGATATAGTAAAAAGGATATCAGACGCAACAAATTCAAACATTATATTATCAAAGAACATACCAGAGATGACACCATTACCATTTGATGTAAAAAAGGTATCTTTAGTGGATTATTTAAGATTATATGCAGAGGTGGAGGGATTAAAAGGGGAGTTTACAATGAAAAGTAAAGGAGTAAAAAACACTTATTTTGTAGATTACAAGAAAAAGAAAGTGAAGGTAGAAAAGGAGAAAAGGTCAAAAACACCAAAAGAGAGAAAAATGGCAATTTTAGAAACAAAGGTGGAGTTACCAGAGGGAATAACAATGTCAGAGACAATAAATATATTAAGGGATTCATTAAAAGTGGACATAGTGATATATATGACAGACAGAACGGAGTTTTTAAAGAAGCAGAGGTTATTTGTATATAAGGGGACAATAAGGAGTTTATTAAAGGAGTGGGAGTATGAAAACAGGTTTTATATAGAATTTAACAATGATACAATAGAGATAAAGGATTCAATAATAAAGCAATATCAGTTAAATGTTCCATCATTAAAGTTATCAAATGAAAAAACAACAATTTCAGAGGAGATAGATATATATAAACAGTTAGACGACAAAATAAAGGTTTTTTTACCAGAGGGTCAAAAGTATATAGTGGATAGGTCAACACAGAGTGTAGTAGCAGAAGGGGACAGATCAACATTATCAAAGATAAAGATGGCCATAGACCAGTTTAATGAAACATATCACTCAGTAATTCAGTTAAAATTAAATTTTTACACAGTTGATGTTACAGAGAAGGCAGGGTATGGATTAGATTTATCAGCATTAGCGAAGCAGATAGCTACACATAATGGAAGTAAGATAGGTTTATCAATAGGGACAGGGACAGGATTAGGATTAACAGAAGGGGAGGAAAACTTTAATTTTAAATTTACAAAATCAGAAACTCAAAACCTAGCAATTGACATAATGAATAACTATGGTGAAACAAGGAAGTTACAGTCCCCAATTTTAACAACAGTTAATAATGTTCCAACATCAATAAACATAACAACAGAGAAGGATTATGTAAAAGAGATAAAGGAGGAGGTTCACAGACAAGACAATGATATCAACAATGATAACGATACAAGTAATGATAATGATACAGCAGACAATAGAGGGGATTACACAACAAAAGAGATCAATGTAGAAAAGGTAAAATATGGATTTGAGTTATCTGCATTACCAATTATGTCAAAGGACAATGATGAGATAACAGTAATATTAAATCCAAAGTTTTCAGACTTAGTATCAATGACATCATATAAGTATACATCGGGTATGATGGGAGAAGATGGAACAGTACCAGAGAATGAGATTCAGTTAGTAGAGATGGCAACAACAGATTTAGGAGAGGGTCAAATAGTAAAGGTAAAGAATGGAATGACAGCTGTAATTGGTGGGTATTATATTAAAGAGGACAAGGATAATAAAAACACGGTTCCAGGGATAACAACAAAAAACAACATTTTGGATTGGGTAGCATCAAAAAAGTCAAAAGACTATAGAGTGAAGGAGTTAGTTATTTTTATAACAGCAACAAAAACAAACTAGGGGGGTTTTAAATGGCACAAATTGTAATTTTAATAGTAGTTATGGGTATATTAGGAGGAGGTTATTCTATTGCCCAGGTAAACTATAATGACAAGGTAATTAAGGTGGAAAAAATGGAACAAATGATTTCACAACAAAAGCAAATAAGGTTATCAATCCAGGAGTATTGTAAGGACAACTCACCCATAGAGTCTTATCCCATCTATGAGCAGATACCAATTGTTCAGGAGGGATATACAACAAAGAACCCTTTTAAGGGGGACTATAGTTTAGTTTTCAAAAGTAAAAGTAAGGTGGGGATTATTTCAGAAATAGATCCAGCAATAAAAAATATGTATTTAGCAACATACAAAACAGACATTTTTGGGATAAACCCAACTTGTAATGGTGTAGAGTGTGAACAGGAAGTATTTTTAGATATTCCTTGTGAGACTTTATAACCAAAACTAAAGTACTTCATAACAACAGCAAACCATTTCTTAACCAAAACTTAAAACATTTTTTTTGGGTTAAGGTGGTTTAATTTTAATCAAAAATAAGTTAAAATAAATAAAAACAGGGGTTTTTCTATGACAAATATAATCTATACAAAACAGCAAGAGGAGATAATAAAACAATCAAAGCAAGCAAAGATGTTGATGATTAAGGCTTTTGCTGGAACAGGTAAGACAACTACACTTGTAGGTGTATCAAAAGAGAACAAGGAAAGAAACATTTTGTATTTGGCGTTCAACAAGGTTGCGGCGGATGATGCGAGAGAAAGGTTTCCAGAGAACACAGAGGTAAGAACAATACACTCATTAGCATTAAGTTGTTTAAAAAAAGTAGGTTTTTATGTAAATATGGCACAACCATATAGTATGTATATTTTAATGGAATATTTAAAACAGAAGAATCCAGGAAAAAACATACATTTTGGGATAGTAAAACAAGTATTTGAAAGGTTAAATTTATTTTTTTATTCAGAGGAACTTAAAATAAAATCAGGGAGTTATATTGATTCATTTGCAAAGGATGTGTATGAGGGAATGAAGGCAGGGGAGATTACAACAGGGCATGACGGATATCTCAAGGTTTTCCATGAGAAGATTACAAATGGGGAAATTGTATTAGAAGGAATAGATATTGTAATGCTTGATGAGGCACAGGATTCAAATCCAGTAACTATTGCTATATTCAACAACATCAAGACAAAAACAAAGATTTTAGTTGGGGATCCTTATCAGCAGATATATGCATGGAGGGGGTCAAAAAATGCATTTTCATCATTACCAAGGGGGTATACAGAGTTAAGTTTAACTCAAACATACAGATATCCAAAGTCAATAGCTCAAAAAGCTAATTTATTATTAAGAAGAGAAAGAGGGGAGAGAAGAGAGATAGAGACAAGCAAGGAAAATGGGGATTTTATGACTGAGGGAGATACTTGTGTAATTTGTAGAACAAATTCAGGGATTATTCAGACAATAATAGATGGTATGAAAAAGGGGATCAGGTATAAAACATTAAGACCAGCAGGAGAGATATTAAAAGAGGCATTAGATATTCTAAAAATAAAAAAGGCAAAAGGAAAGAAGGTGGCAAAGAAGGATTTATCAACAAAAGAGTGGAGTGATTTTACATATTCTCAATTAAAGAGAGAGACAACAAGAAAGGATGTTGACCCTAGGTTAAAGATGGCGTTCAACTTAGTGGAAAAGCATGGAAGTGAGTTAGAAGATGTAACAAAGGAGATTAGTAACAACAGAAGAAAGAAAAAGGGGCATTTTGTATTTATTACAACGGTTCATACAGCAAAAGGTCTAGAATGGGATAAGGTAATATTAAATAATGATTTTACACCATATCTTGTGTTTAAGGATAAGGATAGAGGTAAATACGAGGAGGAAGTAAATTTATATTATGTGGCGATGACAAGAGCAAAAGAGGTTTTAGAAGACAACACACCAAACTTAAGTGGTTCACTATCAAAGGAGGAAAGAACATATTTTTAACCTGAAAAATCAACATTTTTTAAGGGTATTTTGGATATAATAAAAATAAAAAAGAGGAGTTTTAATGCAGCACACAATACAAAGAAATATAGATAGGATGGAGTTAATAGAAAAAAAGATTATGACAAGTCAAAACAATCCAGGTTGCACAAAAAACCAATTAAAGGAGTTAAGGGAGGATTTGGATGTTCTTATTAAGGATACAAATCAAAAACTAAAACTTTACTTTGAAGAAAAAAATACTTGTTTTTTCAAATCAAAGTAAAAATTATGAGAAAAGATTAAAGAAAAGATTAAAGAAAAAACAATAATTTTAGACAATAAAAGGGGTGTTTTGCAATTTTTTCGCCATTCTTTCGCCATTGATTATCTAATTTAGGTTAAAATATGTTAATATTATGTATAAATGGGTAGGAAGGCATTTAAAATTGATGTTTTTCTATTTTCGACTCCCATTAGGGTTAATAAAAAATAAAAGAGGTAAAAACAATGAAAACATTAAAATTATTACTAGCATCAGCAGTGGTGTTAACAGCACTAACAACAACAGCGAGTGCTTCAGTTACAAAAGGGCAAAAATTATATTCAAAGAAATTAAAAAAGGCATGTGGTTTTTCTGGTGCAAAAATGGCTTCAAAACACACTCAAGATGAGTGGGAAGGGTTAAATGAAGCAGGGAAATTTGTTGAAGAGATTAAAACATTATGTCCAGCAGTAAAGGACAAAAATTTAAAAGAGAAATTTATTCCTCATTACTATGATTTCTTCAATGAGTATGGTAGTGACAGTGGAAATGTTCCATCTTGTTAATAAAATAACAATTTAAAACCAGCTTCAATCAAACCCTCTAATAGTCTAAATTAGGGGGTTTTTAGGTTTTTTTTCAAAACCAATATTTTACACCATCACAAAGAAAAACATATATTTTAAAGTTAATTTTCCAAATAAGTTAAAGGGAACAAGTAAATAAAAAGGGAAAGCAAAATGAAAACAACAATTTTTAAACAAATAATGATATTATTATCAGCAGCAACTTTAATGATAGCGAGTCCATCAAATCTAGAAAGGGCAGAGTTTGAGGTTTTAGATAGCATAGAGGACAACAAAATGGAGATTTTAAAGAAAGAGATGGAAGAGAGTTTCAGTAAGAAGGACCAGGAAATGGAAAACCTAGAAAAATTATCAAGAGAGATAGATATGGAGTATAAAAAATCATTTCAGGGGTCAGTTATGGATATAAGGGTATGTTCAATGCAATATCAAGAGGTAGAAGTAAGAAATCCTAAAACAAATAAGTGTGAAGTAAAGTCATTAAGGAATGGTTGCATAATATCTGATTATAATAAGGGAAGATTACCATTTGCAAGTTGGGAGATATGTAAGCCTAAGAAGGTTAAAAGTATTAACTTTCAAAATATAAATTTTTAAAAGGAGAGAGGACAAATTGAAAAAAAATGAAATAAAGTTACTGACGGACAGGGAACATGTATTATTAAGACCTGCGAGATATATAGGTTCAACAAAAACAGAAGAGATAAAAACTTGGAGTTTTGATAAAAACAAGGGTTTAATGTCAATGAAGACTACAAAAACAAACCCAGCATTCAAAAAAATATTCAGAGAGATATTGGATAATAGTATAGATGAGTATGTTAGGACAGGAGGTAAATTTGCGAACAAGATAAAAATAATTATCAATCAGAAGAAGAATGAAATTATATTAGAGGATAATGGTAGAGGTATCCCATTTTCAGAACACAAAGATGGAAATAAGAAAATTACAGGTGCAGAGTTGGCATGGACAAGGTTAAAAGCAGGATCTAATTTTGATGATTCAGATGACAATAAGACATTAGGCCAAAATGGGGAAGGTGCATCATTAACAAATATACTTTCAACATCATTCAAGGGTGAAACTTGTGATGGAAAACAAAAGGTTACAGTGCAATGTAATGATAATATGGGAAAAATAAATTCTAAAATTGAACCAGGAGTAAAAAAATTCACAAGAGTTACATATCAACCAGACCTTGAAAAGTTTAAATTACCAGAAATACCAGACTATATGGTGGATTCAATAGAGGTTGACATAATGACTATAACACAGGTATATTCAAAAATGAATATTTTGTTAACAACAATAGACAAGCAAGGGAACAAGAGTGAAATGGAATTTTCATCAAAAACAACTAATTTCAAGACCTTCACAGAATATTTTCTAGAAGAAACAGAAGAACCAAAAGTAAAAAATTATGAGGTAATAGAGGAGGACGGAATAAAAATAGCAATTTTTGATAACAATACAGATGTTGAAAGGATTTTTCATAGTATAAATGGTTTAACGGTTACAGAAGGTAGTCCATTAAGGTGGGTTATCAATTCTATTTCAAAACCACTATTAGAAAAATTGATAAAGAAGCATAAGAATTTAAAAACAGGTGATTTTAGGCAAAAGTTATCTTTTATTATTATTTTTACAAAAATGACAAACCCAAGGTTTAATTCACAGACGAAAGAAAATTGTGTAAACACTTATACTGATTTTAAAAACAACATAGGAAATATCAATTTTTCTCAATTATCAGAAAGGGTATATAGAAAAAGGTCATCAATACTTGACTCTTTAACAACTTCACAATCAATAACAGATATGATATTAGACAAAAAGGCATTAAAAGAGTTAAAACCAGAGACAAAAAAGAGAGTGGTGATAGATAAATATTACAAGACCTCTGGAGACCATAGAAAGGAGAAGATAGGTTTAGTATTAACTGAAGGGGATTCGGCCTTACAGGGTGTTATAGACACATTAGGGAGGGAGACATTTTCATATTTTCCATTAAAGGGGAAGCCATTAAATGTAGTAGAGGAGAAAAACAATGTTATAACAAAGAACCAGGAGATAAAGAACATATTACAAATTCTTGAGTTAGACATAACAAAGGATAAGCCAACAATGAAATATGACAGTGTAATTATAGCAACAGATGCAGACCCAGATGGTGCTCACATTACAGGTTTATTATTAGCATTATTTTATAGGTTTGTTCCAGAGATGGTAAAACAGGGGAAAATTAAATTATTCAAAACTCCAATGATAGTGGCAACACCAAAAAGTGGTAGAGGGAAGAAAAAGTTAATTTATTCATTTAAAGAGTTATTTAGGGAAGAGGAAAACGAAGGTTTTAAAAAGAAATATGATTTACATTACTACAAGGGTTTAGGTTCTTGGGCAGGAGAGGACTTAAATAATTTAATAAAGGAGAATGGGATCAATAATTTCATAATGCCGTTTAAAGAAAAGAAGGGTTTTGAATTCCAAGAGATAATGGAGAATTGGTTTAAAAAGGAAAACACAGATTTTAGAAAAGAGCAGATAAACAAAGAAAATTTCAACATAGGAAGGGCATAAAAAATGAAAAAACAAATATTTTTAGACGAGTATTTTGGTGAAGATATAAAGGCATTCTCACAGTATGCTGCATATAGGTCAATTGCTTCATATACAGATGGACTTAAAAATTCACAAAGAAAGGTTGTATATACAACACAGGAAAAGATGGGCGACAAAATAGAGAAAGTTTCAAGACTTGCATCAACAGTAAGTTTAGAGACAGAGTATTTACATGGGGAGACAAGTTTAGAAGGTGCAATAGTTGGTCTTGTAAGAAACTGGGATAAAAATTTATGTATATATGATGAAAAGGGGAAGTATGGTTCAAGGGCAATTCCAAAAGCAGCATCATCAAGGTATATTTATACAAAGAGGTCAAAACAGTTTACAGCGGTTTTTCCAGATGAATTTAAGGAGATAAAGGAGTCACAATACTTTGAGGGAAATAAAATTGAACCAAAAACACTTGTTTCAACTCTTCCTTTAATTTTAATAAATGGTAATTCAGGAGTTGGATCTGGTTATTCACAACTAATACTACCACATTCAAGAGAGACGATTCAAGGAATTATTGAAAAGTATTTAAAAAGTAAAGCAAAAGACAAATCGAAGATATTAGATGTAGAGATACCAGTGGAGTATCCAGGGTATAGAGGTATAATAAAAACAGTAACAGAAGCAGGACAGAGAAAGACTTATTTTTCAGGGGTGGTAAAAAAGAAGAACACAACAACAGTTGAAATTTCAGAGTTACCAATAGGGTATACTATAGCGACATACAATAAGGTATTAGAGGTTATGATAGATAAGAAACACATAGTAGATTATAGGGATTTTACAAAGGGGAATGATTTTAGATATGAGATAAAGGTAAGAAGAGAGGTTATCAAGGATAAGACAGAAGATGACTTATTAGAATTTTTCAAATTAAAAAAGACCCAAACAGAGAATTTTGTAACAACAACAGAAAACAATAGTTTTAGAATATTCCAAGATGAGAAGGAGATATTAAAGGACTACATTGAATTCACATTAGGGAAGATGGAGGAATTAAGGATATACCAGATAGAAAAACTACAAAAAGAGTTAAGTTTATTATCAGAAAAGGCCCGTTTTATTAAATTAGTGATGGATGGGAAGATAAAGATAGCAAAACAGAAGAGAGTACAAGTAGAGGTTCAGTTAAAAAAGAACAATTTTGAAGAAGATAAAACAGACATTTTGATATCAATGAAGATATATAGTTTAACTCAGGAGGAATATAACAAAATAAAGATGAAAGAACAAGAGAAAAGGGTAGAGTTAGAGCAAAAGCAAAAGGAAACCCCCGAAAACCTATATTTAAAAATGTTAAAAAAAATATTTTAGATATAAATTATTGTTTTCATTGATATACTTATAGGGATCGATCAAAAACAGGTGTTTTAAGAAAAAGTACAAAATAAGTATTTTTCAAAAAATTAAGATGGGAGTGAATAATTCCACATAGTTAAAATATTTTAGAGGAGAAAAACAAAAATGAAAAAAACAAATTTATTATCATTAGTTGCAGCAGTTGCAATTATTTCAGGTTCAAGTGCGGTTGCTTCGGACACATCAAAAACAGAGGTTACTGGATATGCTAAGGCGTATTATGATTCAGTAGATTCAGATGCAAATAGTTTATTATCACAAGGTTCAGCAAAAGCAAACATTGGGTTACATGTTGATGTAAATCATACATTCAATAAAAAGGTAAAGGCAAACTTAGGGGTTTCAGTATTAGATACAGCAAACTTAGAAGATGAAGTTGTTTCAGGTGTAGTAGCAGGAGCTTCAGCTCATCAAACAACATTAGATATTGCAAACATTGAGATTACACCACAAGATAACACAAATATCAAGGTTGGTAGAATGTTATACAAATCACCATTATTAAATTCAGATAACTGGAGTGTTCATAAAAACACATTTGAGGGTATTGCAGTAACACATGAAATGGGAAAACTAATGTTTCAAGCGGCAGCATTTGATAAAGAACATCAAAGAAATGCAGGAACAGACTTTAATGAGTATGCTTCAACAATGTATACAATGGGTGTAACAAAAAAACTAAAAGGAGCAACGGCAAACCTACATTTATATAAAAGTGATGAGGTAACAGCAGTTTATGCTTCATGTGGAAAAGCGATTTCACCATCATTAAAAATGGGAGCACAAGTTATTCATATGAATCCAGATGCAGCAGGTTCTTCAACATTAGGTTTAGGTCTAAAGGCTTCAAAAGCGGTTGATGCTGGTGTTGTAACACTTGCATATTCACATATTGGTAATGGTGTTTTACCAATTGGAAAGTTATCAGACTTAGGAACAAAAACTCCACTATACACAACAGGTTTTACATCTGACACAGATGTAGTTGGAATGAGCAACAGTGATACATTAAAACTATCATTTAAGACTAAGGTAGCAGGAGCAAATGTTGTTGCATTTGGTTTAGTAACTGATAATGATTCAGTAGGAGCAGGAACTTCAACAGAGTTTGGAGCAAAGGCAATCTTTAAACCTTCAGAAAATACAAATCTAATGGTATTAGGTTCTGTTGCTGACCATGAGACTGGTGGATTCCAAGGTAAGGATGGATTATTAAGAGTTGTAGCAACATATTCGTTTTAATAATTCAAAACAATTGTTTTAAAAGGGTGGGTTCTTAATTGAATCCATCTTTTTTTTTAACATTTTAAAAAAGAGTTTTTTT
>Ga0233442_1000584_pt1 | contig 34632 bp, 34 predicted proteins | sample SI_123_September_3_FD_182789 | JGI IMG/M metagenome (GOLD analysis project Ga0233442, IMG submission 182789) | Seawater microbial communities from Saanich Inlet, British Columbia, Canada - SI_123_September2016_150_MG | ecosystem: Environmental > Aquatic > Marine > Inlet | place: Canada: British... | reverse complement strand
CCGCCGCGCGCGGGCGGTGAGCTGCGAGATCGAGAGACCGCCGCTGTCATCGACGTAGAACGGCAGGTTCTGCATTTCGATGGAATGGTCGCGGATCTTGTCGAAATCGGATTCACTGATGCCGCCACGGCGGATCGAACTTGACGAGATGCCGGTGCGCTCGGCGAGAATACGCGTGGCGAGCTGTTCGGCCGACATTTCGAGAGAGAAGAAGCCGACGACGCCGCCATCGACGGATTTCATATGCCCGTCTGGCTGAATTTCGCCGCGCCACTTCTGCGCGATATTAAACGCAATGTTGGTTGCAAGCGCGGTCTTGCCCATGGCCGGGCGGCCGGCAAGGACGATCAGGTCGGATGGTTGCAGGCCACCCATCTTGATGTCCATGTCGCGCAGGCCGGAGGCCAGTCCCGACAGGTTGCCGTCGCGGCTGTAGGCGGCCGCAGCCATATCGACGGCGACCGTCAATGCCTGCGAGAATTTCTGGAAGCCGCCGTCGTAACGTCCGGATTCGGCAAGGTCGTAGAGCTTTTTTTCGGCGTCCTCGATCTGTGCGCGGGGCGCGAAGTCCACCGGCGCGTCGAACGCGACGTTGACCATGTCTTCGCCGACGCGAATAAGGTCGCGCCGGATCGAGAGATCGTAGACGGTGCGCCCGTAATCCTGCGCGTTGATGATGGTCGTGGCTTCGGCGGCGAGGCGGGCAAGATATTGCGCGACAGTCATGCCGCCGATGTCGGTCTCCGCCGGAACGAATGTCTTGAGCGTCACAGGGGTCGCGATCTTGCCGGCGCGGATCAGGCTGGCCGCGGTCTCAAATATCAGCGAGTGGATCGGCTCGAAGAAGTGCTTTGGCTCGAGGAAGTCCGAGACGCGGTAAAATGCGTCGTTGTTGACCAGAATGGCGCCGAGAAGTCCCTGTTCGGCCTCGATATTATGGGGCGCAACCCGGTAAGTCGGCGTGCCGGCTTCCGGCGCGAGCTTGATAATGTTCGAATCGGTAATCGCCATTGACGTTTAATGATCTTTTATTCGGATGAAAGTGGGGCAGGCGGACGCACAAAGCGGACTGCTACCTAATACTTTCAGAGTCGCTGGCGAAATGCTTCAGGAGAACTATCCCCACTGTTCATCGCCGGAAAGAAAACACAGGCGGGGCTTGATTTGCGACAGACGATGGTTTTGTACGCATCCAGAGAAACGCTCGACATCACTGTTTCAGATTTGCTTCAAACGGCGGCCGCAAGTGGCTGACTTGCAAGACGAGATGGCGATGGAAGGAGCGGAGTTCCAGAAAACCTGTCGTAAAACAAAGCGCCGCCTCCAACTGGGAAGCGGCGGTATCGCGAAGAAATGGAGGAAAGGGACAGGATTCGAACCTTCGACACGGTTTCCCGTGTGCCGCGTTAGCGGTGCCTTAAGCCACTCAGCCACCTTTCCAAGACTTCAAAACTTGGAGGCCCAGCCTGGATTTGAACCAGGATGTGAAGCGTTTGCTGCGCTCCCGCGTAGTCTTTCCGCCACCGGGCCATGCACCGAACGTGCAGCAAGGACCGGCTGCGCGCAATCGAAGATCGAGTCGTTGGTTAATGTCCGCGCCGGCGTCGCGGTGATATGGCGGATTGAGCTGCCACTGGATTCAACCTAGGTTTCGGCCGTATGCGGCGATCCTGGCTAACGGGCCGGGCTCTAAGGCGCTTCTTTATCCCCTGAAACGAGAGGTTCAAAAATGGCTACGAGCGTGAAGCAGTTGATGGCTGAAGCTAACGCCGTTGTGCCGAAGATCACTCCGGCCGAGACGCGCGAGATGATTGCGAAAGGCAATACACTGGTGATCGACGTGCGCGATGCGCACGAGGTGGAGAAGAGCGGCAAGATTGCCGGGGCTGTCAATGTCTCGCGCGGCATGCTGGAATTCCGCGCCGATCCTGAATCGCCTTATCACGACAAGGCTTTCGCCAAGGACAAAACCGTTATCGTCTATTGCGCGTCTGGTGGCCGATCCGCGCTGAGTGGCAAGGTTCTCAAGGATTTGGGTTACGGCGACGTCTTCAACGCTGGCGCCTTCAAGGACTGGGCGGAAAGCGGTGGGGCGGTCGACAAAGCCTGATCCCCTTACGGCGTCCGCATCCCGGATTGGTTTATTCGCCAGCAAGCCGCAGCACAGGACGCTTCGCTGCCTCGACCTCGCGCAGGCGCTGTTCCTCGCGGGTGATGTAATCACGCGTGATCGGAACCACGCCCTGACGTTTGCTGAGCTGGATCTGGAACACCATCACGCTTTGCTTGCGGAACGACATCTCGGATGATGCGAGATAGAATTCCCACATCCGGACAAAGCGTTCGTCGTACAGTTTCGCAGCTTCCTCACGGCGGGCGAGGAAGCGTTCGCGCCAGGCTTTCAGCGTCTCGGCGTAGTGCAGCCGTAGGACTTCGATATCATCGACCAGCAGTCCGGCCCGCTCGACCGCAGGCAGCACTTCGGACAACGCCGGAATGTAGCCGCCGGGGAAAATGTACTTTGCTATCCATGGATTGGTGATGCCGGGGCCTTCCGAGCGTCCAATCGAATGCAGCACCATCACGCCGTCATCGGCGAGAAGTTCCGCGCAGCGCTTGAAGTAGGTGTCGTAATAGTCGACGCCGACATGTTCGAACATGCCAACGGAAACGATGCGGTCGAACGGACCCGGCGTCTCGCGATAGTCCTGTAACCGGAATTTGGCACGGTCACTCAGATTCAGTTCACCAGCGCGCGCGTTGGACACGCCGAGTTGTTCTTCGGACAGGGTGACACCGGTGACATTCGCGCCGGTCATCCCCGCGAGGTAAAGGCCAAGGCCCCCCCAGCCAGAACCGATGTCAAGCACGTGGTGGTCGGGCTTGACCAGCAGCTTGGCAGCGACGTGGCGTTTCTTGGCAAGCTGCGCGTCGTCGAGCGTCGAATCCGGCGTCTCGAAGTAGGCGCAACTGTATTGCATGTCGGCGTCGAGGAAGAGGCGATACAGCCGCCCGTCGAGATCGTAGTGGCTGGCGACGTTGCGCTTCGAGCGCTCGGGCGGATTGAATTGCTGCCAGTGCCGGATCAGGTAGCGGAGCCACCAGCGAACCCTGGACCAGCGCGGCACCAGATCCGGCTGACCGAGCACGATTTCCAGAAGATCGGTCATCGACCCGGTTTCGACCACAAACTCGCCGTCGGTGTAGATTTCGCCCAGTGCAAGTTCCGGGTCGAGCAACAGGTGACGTTCGGCCTCCTTTGTCAGAAACCTCACCGCGACCGACTTCCCTGTGCCGTCGCCGCAGGTGAAGGTGGCGCCGCTCGACGTTGTGAACGTCACCGAGCCCCGGCGGATGAACTGGCTCAGGAAAAACCGTAGCAAGCGATCTATCGAACGCATGTCCAACGATCCAAAGTGGTCTCACATCACCTGAATGTTGGGAGTTTTTGCTCCGGATTCAATCGCAATTTGCCATAGGCGGCGGTCGCGGAAGGCTGCTCTGCGTTTTTGTCCGGTGAGTCGGGGGCGGCATGCCAAAAAGGTGGGTTGGGTGCCGGGCGCACGCAGTTGCGAAGTGTCCGTTACGGGGGCCATCGCTGATCGCTTTTCCCGGTGAGGTCAGGGCTCGGGATCTTTGTTTTTTCTCCGGCTGTTGCGGTGATAGTCTATTACCGAGTCCTGGGCGTGCCGGGACCGTGGCCGGAGTGGTGCTTGTGATCACTTGGCGCGGCATCGTTGTCTTGATGTCCGCCGGACTTTTGTTCGGTGCCGTGAGCGCATCCGCGCAACATCAGCACCCGCCGCAGGACGAGGAAATCCACGAGAAGTTTTATTCGACTTGGATGAGGCCGGATAACCCTCATCTATCCTGCTGTAGTCAACACGACTGCTACCCGACCGAAGCCCGCATCGAAGGCGACATCTGGCTTGCCAAGCGCCGTGAAGACGGGAAGTGGCTTCGTGTTCCTCCTCAGAAAGTCGAGCAGAAGCGCGACAATCCCGACGGGCGTAGCCACCTCTGCGCCCCCAGACCGGAGCGTGCGTATAGCGCGGATGTCTACTGCTTCACCCCCGGCAGCGGAATCTAGTTCGGCCATCAGCCGGGCCGGAACGAAGCTCGGCAGTATCAACAACGTTACCCTGATGCGAAATCTCGGTGCTTCCATTCGCGGCATAATCCGCTAAAGGTGACCGCGAGGTCGGGGGCAGGGTGGACCGCCGTCTGTCCTTGGCTGGCGATGAATCTGGAGATCTTGGATGTTGAGCCGAGCGCTCATTTTGGCGGCGGTGGCTTTTGTGTTGGGCTGTTTCGGGGCGATCCCGGCGGACGCTCAAAATCTTGAAGCCGGCAAGCCTCCCTCCCAGATTTTCTCCAGCACCTGCTCGCTGTGCCATAAAAGTTCGCGCGGACTGCTGAAGAGCGTCTCGCCCGGATCGCTGCCAAGCTTTTTGCGCCAGCACTACACCACGAGCACCGACATGGCCGCGGCCATGAGCGCTTATGTCCTCTCCAATGGCGCCGCCAACGCGGCGCCGGGCGGAGGAAATCTGACCAGGCAGGGTCAGGAGGCGAAAAGCGGCCCGAAACCGGAGCCCGGCCCCGAACAGGCGGCCAAGGGTCGCAAACCACCGACACAAGAAGCAGCCAGACCGGATGCCGATGGATTGCAGAACGGTGCGCCTGACTCTCAAACCGCGGCGGCTCGCCAGAAGGCTGCGGCCGAGCGCCGGGCGGCTCGGCAGGCTGCCCGGGAGGCCGCCAAGGCCGGGAAGGACGGGTTGCCGCCCAAGATCGAAGCCCGGCACGAGGCGCCGAAAGACGAGCCCGCTGCGGAGGCCAAACCCGATGCTGGCAAGCCTGAACCCGCCAAGGACGCCGACAAGAGCGAAACAGCCAAGGCCGAGGGAACGCGCGCGGACCCGGTGCCTGCCGTGACGCCTGCGCCGAAGGAAGCCGTGAAGCCGGCCGAGGTGGCCGCAGCGCCCCCGAAGGACGATGTTCCCTCGGGTCCGTTGACCATCGACATCGGCCCCGCGCCGCCTCCGCCAGCGCCGGTGGTCCCGGTTGGACCGCCGCCGGTTCCCGCTGGCAAGCCTGAACCACCGATCTCCCGTTAAAGCCTGAATTCGGATGCGGATGCGGATGCGCCCGCGTCCTGCCTGACGATTGCTGCCTTGACTAGAGTTTTGCTCTAGAGCAATACTCCATGATCACGAGGACGATAGCGATGGCCGGTGTGCGCGACGATCTGCTAACGGCGGCTTTGGCGGTGTTCGATCAGGACGGTTTCGAGGGCGCGACGGTCGCTGCGATCCGTGAACGGGCCGGGGCTTCCAACGGCAGCTTCTTCCACTTCTTCGGCTCCAAGCGCGAGCTCGCGGGCACGCTGTTTCTCGAAGTGCTGCGGCGCTACCACATCGCTATGCTCGATGTAATTGAACCGCCGCCCGGCGCGGAGGAGGGCATCGCGCGTTTGATCCGCACGCATCTGGCGTGGGTCGTCGACAATCGGCGCGAAGCCAATTTTCTGTTCGAGATATCGCGCAGCGAATGGGCGCAGGATGTGCGTGACGCGCGCATGGCGCGCAACGCGACGGTCGCGGAAGGCGTGGAAGCGTGGCGCGCACCGCTGGTTGCGAGCGGTGAACTGCTGCCGATGCAGGCTTCGCTGTTCTTCAGCCAGATTATCGGTCCGGCTCAATTCGTTTGCCGCGCATGGCTATCGGGCCGCGATCCGTCCGATCCGCGTGATCATGCCGATGTGTTGATCGCATGCGCCGTTCGCGCATTGACGGCAAAGGGAGAGCAATAATGCTTCAGACAGATACGGAGTTCACGCCGATCGCGGCGCACATCCGCAACAACGTCATGCGGCAAGGATTCATGACTCATGTCGGCGCGGAGGTGACCGATCTCACGCGTGGCGGCTGCGTTCTGTCAGTGGATCGCCGGCCAGAGCTGTTACAGCAGAACGGGTTCTTCCACGGCGGCGTCACCGCATTCCTGATCGACAATGCGACCACGATTGCGGCCGCGACGGTGAAGGGACAAGCGGCGCTGACCGCCGAGTACAAGTTGAATCTGCTCGCACCGGCGTCGGGGGATCGATTGATCTGTCGCGCGCGCGTCGTGAAGCCGGGACGGCAAGTGTCGGTCGTCGCTGCTGATGTTTTCTGCATCATCGATGGCGCAGAGAAACATACCGCCACCGCGCTGGCATCGATTGCGATGATCGATCAGGTCATGGCGCCGAAGGGTGTCAGCTAGACAAAAAGCCCGGCCTCATGTGAGACCGGGCTTGTTTGAACGGAACAGACACATCCTCGATGTCATCACCGGGCTTGTCCCGGTGATCCCGATTGATCAGGCACCGTGCTTTCATGATCGGGATGGCCGGGACATAGGGCGAGCGAAGCGACGCCGTCCTTCGGGCGGCTATGCCCGGCCATGACGGAACATCGGTGTGCTTACTTCTCTTCGGCAGGCGCTTCGGCCGGTTCGGCGGCCTCGTCGTGATGGGCTTCCGGATCGAAGAATTCGCCGGCGGCGGCGATGGCTTCGGCAGCCGCGTCGCGATCTTCCTGACGGCTGTTGACGTCTTCGCCGCGGTTGATGCGCTCGGCTTCAGCATCGGAGCGAGCAACCGTCGTCGAGACATGGACTTCGACTTCTGGATGCACAGCGATGGTGATCTTGTGCTGGCCGATGGTCTTGATCGGCGCGTCGAGCAGCACCTGCTGGCGGCTCAGCGAAACGCCGTCGGCTTCGAGCGCCGCCATGATGTCACGCACCGAGACCGAGCCGTAAAGCTGGCCGGTTTCCGACGCCTGACGGATGATGACGACGTTGCGGCCGTCGATCTTCTCGGCGACCTTGGTGGCTTCACCCTTGGCCTGAATGTTCTTGGCCTCGAGATCGGCCTTCATGCCGTCGTACTTTTCGCGGTTTTCCTTGGTCGCGCGCAGTGCCTTGTTACGCTTGAGCAGGAAGTTGCGGGCGAACCCGTCCTTCACTTTGACCACATCGCCCATCTGGCCGAGCTTGGCCACGCGTTCCAGCAGAATGACTTCCATTTGAGTTCTCCGTTGATGTCTGAGTTGAGTTGAAGATGTTGCGTTCAGGTTGAAGATCAGGAGGTCGGCAGGGGCGGTGGCCCGCGCCGATTCCAGTAGGCTTGTCGAATTCCCAGAACGGCATCGGCGAGGCCGAGACCGATCATTCCAATCAGCGGCCAGCCGATGAACAGCGTGCCGGCGTAGGCGGCGCCCAGTACGAAGGCGCGGCCCGAAAACGCCTGCGTCACGGTATGCAGCACCGCGAATCCGGTGAAGGCGTATGCCATCAGCAGCGCAGCACTGACGATCTGCGCGATCATCGCCAGCAGTCCGCCGGTAAAGCAGAGCACGACGGCGACCAGCAGCGCGCCGAGCACTGTCTTCGGCAACGTCGTGGTGCGCAGATCGGGCCACGGGCGCATCAGGCGGCCGGATGTGGTCGTGATCTTGGCGGCGAGCCACAGATTGAGCGTCAGCGTGATCATGGCGATGATCGTCGCGACACCGGGCGCCACCGCGACCAGTGCATCGACCACCCGCTCGCTTTCCCCCGCCGGGGTGGCAGTTCCGCGGCCGCCGATGATGCGAAGCAGACCACGGCGCAGCGCGGAGGTGATGGTCTCCGCGTCAGTGCCGAGCGTGAGCAGGGCGCTGATCGTGGTGAGGGTCGCGAACGCTGCGGTCCACACCAGGATGCGGCCGGTCGGATACCAGTCCAGCGCCGGCGCAAGATTTGCGAGCTGTGGATCGTTTGAGACCGGGCGCGCCAGCAGCGTTAGATATCCGAGCCACCATGCGGGCAGCGCGATGGTCAGTGCGAACGCCGCCATATAGGGGAAGCCGAAAATGCCGCCGAGGCCGAGCGCGGCGACAATCCCGCCGATCAGTGCGGTGGCGGATCCCCAGCCGAGCGCGGCGACCATCAACGGCAGCGGCGCGAGGTAAAACAGCACGATCGAGATCAGCGCGCCGGACACGATCGACGCGAACATCAACGCCGACGCAAGGCCGGCCGCGACTGCTATGAGGATGCCCGTCATCATCAGCTGTCCTGCTCCTTTCGAGCAGTTAGAGGTTCCTTGAACCCCAACCATCCACCGTGGGACGACCCGCAGTGTTATGAGAATTAGAGAAAAAGCGAGCGCGCGGAGGCCGCGCGCTCGCGGTATCGTTTTAGCGGATCACGTAAGGCAGAAGGCCGAGGAACCGCGAGCGCTTGATGGCGCGGGCGAGTTCACGCTGCTTCTTTGCCGACACGGCCGTGATGCGGCTCGGCACGATCTTGCCGCGCTCGGACACGTAACGCATCAGCAGCTTCGAATCCTTGTAGTCGATCTTCGGCGCGTTCGGGCCCGTGAACGGGCACGTCTTGCGGCGGCGGAAGAACGGACGGCGTGCACCTGCTTCAGCCATGGTTCTTACTCCTCTACCGACGCGGTTGCGTCTTCATCACGTGGACGGCGCGGACCACGGTCACCACGGAAGCCGCCGCCTTCGCGGTCGCCGCCACGGAATCCGCCGCCTTCGCGATCGCCGCGGAAGCCGCCGCCACCGCGCTCGTCGCGGTCACGCTCGGCCTTGCGCATCATGGCGGAGGGACCTTCCTCCAGCTCGTCGACGCGAACGGTGAGATAACGGATAACGTCTTCGTTGATGCGTTCCTGACGCTCGATCTCGGCGACCACCGCTGCGGGGCCGTCGATGTTGAGCAGCATGAAATGAGCCTTGCGGTTCTTGTTCATGCGATAGGTGAGGGAGCGCACGCCCCAGTTCTCGGTCTTGGTGACCTTGCCGCCGAGACCTTCGATCACGCCGGTAATCTGCGTGGTGAATTCTTCGACCTGCTGGGCGCTCGCATCCTGACGCGCGAGAAAAACATGCTCGTAAAGAGGCATGGGAGTCCTTTCCAGTGTTAGCGCGGTTCCTGGCGGCAAGCCCTTCGAGACCCTTCGGAAAGGACTCGATATTGCTCAGAAGGCGGAAGCACGGGACGACGGACCGACTGGCCCTGCCGCATCAATCAAACTGGAATGTCAGACTGGTGAGACCGTCCGTTCAGCTCCCGGCCGGGATCCACGGATGGCGCGGTTATAAGGATTCTGAGGGTGTTTGCAAGGCGCTGGATGGACCGGATGGCCGCCAAATCTGCCTTGATCTATTTGTTTGTATGCCATACAAACAAAGCAACATCGAATAGCTCAGGCGACCTTGGTTGCGAGAGTGCGGATGAAAGCCAGACCTGCCAGCGGTGGCATTCGCGATCCGAAACACGCATCCCGTGCGACCCGCACGGCGGGGCGGCAGATGCGGTCGCAGCTGCTCGATGCCGCCAGCAGCCTGTTCAAGGAACGCGGCGTGGCGGGCGTTTCGATCGCCGAAATCGCAGCAGCAGCAGACGCTTTCCCGAGCCAGATCACCTACTACTTCCGTACCAAGGAAGCGCTGTTCGTCGAGGCGGCCTGCCGCGACGTGCTGTATGTCGCTCGGGCCGCCGAGCAGAACGCGGGCAAACAGCTTTCGCCGAATGATTACACCCGTTCGCTGGTCGAAAGCGTGATGCGGACGGATGCCGTCGGCTTCTTCGTCGAAGCGATGACACTGACTCGCCGCCGCCAGGATTTGGCTCCGCTGGTGGAGCGCACAGTCGAGCGGCTGCACTCCGAAGGGTTGCGCGCCTACGCCGCGGAGATGATCGCCCGCGGATGGCATTCGCGCCTCGATCCGGAAACGAGCGCGCGGCGCTTCTGGGCGATCACGATCGGCGTGACTATAGAGGGGCACGCGATGGGGCGATCCTTCGAGGATCTTGTCGCCGAGATGCTGCGCCTGCTTGGACCCCAGGCCGATGTCGCCGCCGATGGCGCGCGGCTCCGGCTCGTCGCCGCGGATTCCGCCGAACAACCGTCATCCGATAACAAGGAGAAGCGCAAATGACCGCTCCACGCATCCGTGCACGTGACCTCATGACCGAGCAGGAATTGGTGGAGGTTCGCACGCGCTCGACGTGGAAGGGTGTCGCGCTGATCGCGCACGCCTGGGCTCTCATCCTCGGATCGATTGCGATGGTTGCGGTGTGGCCGAATCCCTTCACGTTTCTGCTGGCGGTCGGCATCATCGGCTCGCGTCAGCTTGGCCTTGCGATCCTGATGCATGACGGGGCGCATGGCAGTCTCGCGAACGGCGACAGACTGAATATGTTTCTCAGCCAGTGGTTCTGCGCCTATCCAGTTTTCGCGGAGACGCGGGCCTATCGCCGCTATCACCTTCAGCACCACGCTCATACGCAGCAGGACAATGACCCCGACCTGATCCTGTCAGCGCCGTTTCCGATCACGCAGCCCAGCTACCGACGGAAATTCTGGCGCGATATCACCGGCCAGACCGGTTACCAGCAGCGCAAGGCGCAGTTTCTGAATGCGATTGGCGAGCCCGCATGGACGTTGCGGCGACGCGCTGCGAATTTCTGGGAGAAACTCGGCCCGCAAATGGTGGTCAATGCGATTTTGTTCGCAGGACTCGCGCTGGCAGGGATCTGGTGGGCTTATCCGTTGCTCTGGCTCACGCCTCTGATGACGTGGATGATGGTGATCAGCCGCGTTCGCAACATCGCGGAGCACGCCGTCGTGCCGGACAGCAACGACCCGCTACGCAACACGCGCACCACGCGCGCGGGATTCCTCGAACGGCTGTTCGTCGCGCCATACTACGTCAATTACCATATCGAGCATCATCTGCTGTTCTATGTGCCTTGCTACAATCTGCGGCGCGTGCACGAAATTCTGACGCGCGGTCCGCATGCCGGGCGGATGGAAGTGCAGCCGAGTTACGCCGCGGTGTTGCGGCTCGCGACGTCGCGCCCGAAGGATCAGGATCGGCCGGGCGAGCTTGCCAGCAACGTGCGGCGCGCGCGTGCCGGCGCGGTGGTCGACGGCAACCAGGCGGCATCAGGCTTCTAGGCCTCGGGTGACGGTTGCAACACCGCGACGAGTCGGGCGGATTCTTTCAGTTCGCGCCGCCTATTTGATATTGGCTGGCTTGGGCGCCCCTGCGTTGTCAGGGGGGCCGACGATCGGAATCACTTTGCCGACGTCCATGAGTTGGCTGGAATAAGCCAAGGCGCCGGCGAGAATGACAACGCCGACGGCCACGCCCCAGAGAAACTTATGATAGGCGCGCCTGCCGCCGACTGTGTCATCCCTATCATTGCTCATGATCAGCGCCGTTCCGACATCGGATGCGGTCTCGCCATGCCCGTTGTTCCAGGCGGTGCCTTGTCCGTTGCGGCGACGACGGTCGGGTTACTGTCGAAGGCGGTCACCAGTGCCGCTCCGAATACCGCAAGCAGAACAGCTGCGAAAATCAAGACAGGTGCCAAGGCTAATGTTTGTGGCTTGCGAGGATCTTGTTCCATGTGCGCACTCCACTGAGCGCCCCAAGGTAGAACGCGTTCGTGGAGACCGGGTTCCGCCCGGTTACGCTCATCTCGGTCAGTGGCCTGCCGGTCCGCTGGGCGACCCGTTCAATGGCCGAATGGTTCCATGCAATGGCGGGCGGCCGCGCCGCAGCTTGACACCCGGCGTCCCGGCGGTGTCTTACGGCCTATCTTTTCAGGGGACTTCCATGACAGCAGCATTCACCTTTCCGGGACAGGGATCGCAGACGGTCGGTATGGGCAAGGCGCTCGCCGACGCATTTCCGGCGGCCAGGGCCGTGTTCGACGAGGTCGATGCGGCGCTGGGGCAGAAGCTCACCGCGGTCATCTGGGACGGCCCGGCGGAGACTCTGCAGCTGACCGAGAACGCGCAGCCGGCGCTGATGGCGGTGTCGCTGGCGACGCTGCGCGTGCTGGAGACCGAGGCGGGGATCGACATTGCGCGGGACGCGGCGTTCGTCGCAGGTCATTCGCTTGGCGAATACTCCGCGCTGGCCGCGGCTGGAAGCTTCTCCATCAGCGACACCGCGAAGCTGCTGCGCACGCGCGGTCTCGCGATGCAGAAGGCCGTGCCGGTAGGTGTCGGCGCGATGGCCGCTCTGCTTGGCCTCGACTACGAAGCCGCGGTTGCGGTGGCGGAAGAAGCTGCTCAGAACGAGGTCTGTCAGGCCGCCAACGACAATGGTGGCGGGCAGGTGGTTGTCTCCGGCGACAAGGCCGCCGTCGAGCGCGCACTGGAAATCGCAAAGACCAAGGGCGCCAAGCGCGCGATGCTTCTTCCTGTTTCCGCGCCGTTCCATTGCCGCCTGATGCAGCCTGCCGCCGACGCAATGGCGCAGGCGCTGGCCGGAGTGACTATCAACAAGCCGAAGGCGCCGCTGGTCTCCAACGTGCTGGCGTCTGCGATCACCGATCCGGACGAGATCCGCAAGCGCCTCGTCGAACAGGTCACCGGCACCGTGCGCTGGCGCGAGAGCGTTGCGTACATGGCGAGCAACGGCGTCACGCATTTCCTCGAAATCGGCGCCGGCAAGGTGTTGTCTGGTCTGGTCAAGCGCATCGCGGACGGTGCAGTGGGAGTGTCGGTCGGCGGACCGGGCGACATCGAAGCCGCGAGGGCGGCTATCGCGGCGGCGAAATGAGTTTCTGACGCCGTTGTCGCGGGTGATGATCCGGAAGGGCTGGTTTTTGCACCTTACAAAACCGAAAATCTCGCATATATTGGTACTGTCGCAAGACGATGGCGCTGAATCTCAACGCGGACAATAAGTAGACCCGGGGGGCAGTACCCCGGCGCCTCCACCAGAAGCGGTTAGAGCTTAAAGGTCTCGGTTCCTGAACCGTTTCTGATGGGGGCGAAATAGGTTCGATGCTTGTTATGAAGCCTTGAAGTGTGCCCGGCATGATACCGCCGTTATCGGGTCAAAACCTAAATGCAAACGATAACGTTCGCATGAATGAAGTGCGCCTCGCGGCGTAACCATTCGGGGTAGGTCCACCTAGCAACAGAACGGCCATGGCCGCGTCACCTTCGGGTGGCGCGGCTTTTATTTTGGAAAGCGCGATCTGCGACGCCCTGACGCATCATCGCGTCACTGCGTGCGGCGACGACGGCCGTCTAAGATGTCCTCTCAAGGAGGAGAACTTGAAGAAGAAAGCCAAGCCGGAAGCTCACGTTCAGTATCACAAGGACGGCAGCGTCTGGGCGCGCGGTCAAACGCTCGACGGAGCGATGACCGGTTATTGGGAATGGTTCCGAAAAGACGGCGTGCGCATGCGCTCGGGGCACTTCGAACTCGGCGAGCGGGTCGGAGAATGGACCACGTATGACACGAGCGGCAAGGTCTACAAAGTCACCACCATGAAGCCGAAAAAGAAACCGAAATGACCTTAGCTATCTTGTTTCTGGCCCGCGCAGGCGTGCAGCATTGTCGCCTTCAGGCAGCGTCAGATCGCTCTCGTCTTTCAAGCCCACCCCAGTGAGGCCGCGGCCCAGTGCCTCGCGCGCCAGCCACGCCAGCTTGAATGCCGCTGCGGCGTAGCTCAGTCCTTCCGGACGTACGTTGGAAATGCAGTTGCGTCCGGCATCGTTGCGCCCACGGAACGGCGCGTGGGTGATGTAAATGCCGAGGCTATCCGGTGAACTCAGGCCCGGCCGTTCGCCGACCAGCATGATCGACAGCTTCGCTTGCAACAGTTCTGCGATCTCGTCGGCGAGTGCGACCCGCGCCTGCGTGGCGATAATCACCGGCGCCTGCTTCAGTTCGCTGGCGAGATGCGGCTTCAGCGCGGCGAGCAGGGATATGGCGTGACGGTCCACGGCCAGAGACGACAGTCCGTCGCCGATCACAATGCAGATGTCGCTTGGCATGATGGGCGCAGCGCGCAATTTCGCGATGTCATCAGGATCGATCATGCGGCCCAGATCAGGCCGCCGCAGATAGGTGGTGCGGTCGGACGCTCGACTATGGATATGTGCGACCGTCCACCCCTGAGCGTGCAGCGCCGCTTCGAGTTTCGGCACGTCTAGTGCGGCGTGTATCGCATCGCGCGCCATGGCATGCGCCCAGCCAAAGCGCAGGACTTCGTCAGTCGGCATGCCCGCACCGACGCGCCCAAGAGCAAGCCGCGCCGGCGTGACGCTGCGCCATTCGCTCCAGGGGCTTTCTGTTACAGAAGCATTTTCGTTGTCAGTCATGCGACCAGCGACTTGAGATTGCCCATGCCGCCGAGCAGTGCATTGGGTGAGGGCGGAAGCAGCCGCCCCTCCGCATCGGTGATCTGCATGCGTTGCAACCACGCCTCGAATTCCGGCGCGCGCTTCAGGCCCATGGTTTCGCGCAGGAACAGGGCATCGTGGAAGGAGGTGCTTTGGTAGTTCAGCATCACGTCATCCGCACCGGGAATGCCCATGATGAAGCTGATGCCCGCTGCGCCGAGCAGCACCAGAAGCGTATCCATGTCGTCCTGATCGGCTTCGGCATGGTTGGTGTAGCAAATGTCACAACCGAGCGGCAGGCCGAGCAGCTTGCCGCAGAAATGATCCTCGAGGCTCGCGCGGATGATCTGCTTGCCGTCGTAGAGATATTCCGGACCGATGAATCCAACCACTGTGTTGATCAGCAGCGGGTTGTAGCGCCGCGCCAGCGCATAGGCGCGCGCCTCGCAGGTCTGCTGGTCGACGCCGAAATTGGCGTCGGCAGATAACGCGCTGCCCTGACCGGTTTCGAAATACATCACGTTGTCGCCGACCGTACCGCGCTTCAGCGCCAGCGCCGCGTCCCGCGCTTCGTCCAGAATTTCAGGTGTCACGCCGAAAGAGAGATTGGTCTTCTCGGTGCCGCCGATCGACTGGAACACGAGATCAACCGGCGCCCCGGCCTCCGCAAGATGGATGGTGTTGGTGACATGGGTCAGCACGCAACTCTGCGTCGGGATTTCGAAGCGCTGAATCACTTCGTCCAGCATGCGCAGCATGTTGCCGAGCACCGGCATGCTGTCGGAGACGGGATTGATGCCGATCACCGCATCGCCTGAACCCATCAGCAGGCCGTCGAGCATCGACGCCGCCACGCCGCGTAAATCGTCGGTGGGGTGGTTCGGCTGGAGCCGCACCGACAGATGATTTTCCAGCCCGATGGTGTCACGGAAGCGCGTGATGACGCGGCATTTGCGCGCCACCGCGATCAGATCCTGGTTGCGCATGATTTTGGAAACAGCCGCGACCATTTCCGGCGTCAGGCCGCGCGCGAGTGCGGCAAGAGCTTCCGTTGTTGCCAGCTCGGACAAAAGCCAGTTGCGGAAATCGCCGACGGTCATGTGCGACACCGGCGCGAACGCCTTGGTGTCGTGGCTGTCGATGATCAGCCGCGTGATGTTATCGTCCTCGTAGGGGATCAGCGCCTCGGTGAGGAACTGCTTGAGCGGTACCTCGGCCAGCACATGACGTGCTGCCATCCGCTCCTGCGCGGAGGCGGCGCCGATGCCCGCGAGATAGTCTCCGGAACGCGCAGGACTCGCATAGGCCATCACCTGCTTGAGATCGTCGAACGCGAAGAGCTGGGACTCGATGGCGGTGCGATAGCGCATCGGTGTCTCTCCGCTGCTCCGATTCCAGGGCGTGACAGGCAGGATACCATCAGACCCCGCCTCGGCGTAGGAGGATTGCCTGTTGCGACCGTGAAAGACGCAAGGAAGGTGCCATGGGACCACGGTGGCCCGCCCGACCGGGGCTGTTTTGTGGCAAGAGATTGGGCAGGGGTCATTGACGAACAGCGTTTTCTTGCGGCAAACGGAGCGCAAATCTTTGAGCCGGGGGGTACCCGGGAATTCTCCCAAGGGGGCGATATGTTCGATTTAACAGGCAGGACCGCGCTCGTGACCGGAGCGACCGGCGGCATCGGCGGCGCGATCGCGCGGGCATTGCACGCACAAGGCGCGACGGTTGCCATCTCGGGCACCCGGCGCGAGGCACTCGATACGCTCGCCGGCGAGCTGAAAGAGCGCGTGCATGTGCTGCCGTGCAATCTCTCGGACATGACTGAGGTCGAAGCGCTGGTTCCCGCTGCTGAAAAGGCGATGGGTCAGCTCGACATTCTCGTCGCCAATGCGGGCATTACGCGGGACAATCTTTTTGTCCAGTTGCGCGACGAGGATTTCGACGACGTCATCCGGGTAAATCTCACCGCAACGTTCCGGCTCGCCCGGGCCGCGACCAAGTTGATGATGCGCAAGCGCTTTGGACGAATCATCGCGATCACGTCAGTGGTGGGCGTGACCGGCAATGCCGGGCAGGGGAATTACGCGGCATCGAAGGCCGGCCTGATCGGCATGATGAAATCCGTCGGCGCGGAATATGCGCGGCGCAACGTGACAGCCAACTGCATTGCACCCGGGTTTATCGCGACACCGATGACTGACGTTTTGAATGAAAAGCAACGCGAAGGGGTGCTGGCCAAGGTGCCTGCCGGGCGGCTTGGAACGCCCGAGGACATCGCCGCCGCCGCCGTTTACCTTGCGTCCAACGAGGCGGCCTACGTGACCGGCCAGACCCTTCACGTCAACGGCGGAATGGCCATGATTTAATCCCCGTTCCGCGGGGATTTTGTCAAGCGGGACAGGCCGGTGGACGGGGGCCGGGGCCTTGTGGTCAATTCCGGGGAAGTATGGTAACCGAACGGCACTCGGTTGGGGAAAACGCCATTGCAGGATCGCCAAACCCCGTATATTGCCGTTCCGGCGCTAGCCGCCGTTTTCGGTGACTTCGCCGCTGTGGCGAAGGTACGGGGACGCGTGGTACGGACGGCACGAATTCGCAATTTTTTCGCACCGCGAGGGGCTCGTATCGTTTTGCGGTCGAGTTTAATGGAACAAGCACGAGGTTAAACGATGAGTGAGATTGGCGAGCGAGTTAAGAAGATCGTGGTCGAGCACCTTGGTGTCGAGCCCGAGAAGGTTGTCGATGCTGCCAGCTTCATCGACGATCTCGGCGCCGACAGCCTCGATACCGTCGAACTCGTGATGGCGTTCGAAGAGGAATTCGGCTGCGAAATCCCGGACGATGCCGCGGAAACCATTCTCACCGTGGGCGACGCCACCAAGTTTCTCGAGAAAAACGCAAAGAGCTGACGCCACCGCGCAGCCATGACGACGAGCGGCGGGTTGTAATCGAGCGACCCGCCGTCTTGCTGTCAGAGCGGCGCTTGTTGGCGTTCGCCGATCGAGCCGGAGAAGAACGTATGCGGAGGGTTGTCGTCACGGGTCTGGGCATGGTTTCGCCGCTCGCGAATGGTGTCGAGCAGACCTGGAAACGCATCCTCAATGGCGACAGCGGCGCAAGGCGCATCGACCATTTCGACGTCTCCGACCTGACCTGTCAGATCGCCTGCGTGGTTCCGCGTGGCGACGGCACCAACGGCACTTTCAATCCGGATGACTGGATGGAGCCGAAGGAGCAGCGCAAGGTCGACGATTTCATCATTTTCGCGATGGCGGCTGCGAGCCAGGCGCTCGACGATGCCGACTGGCATCCGGCCACCGAAGAAGACCGCTGTGCCACCGGCACCATGATCGGTTCTGGCATCGGCGGTATCGAGGGCATCGGTGAAGCTGCAGTCATTCTGAAGGAGCGCGGACCGCGCAAGCTGTCGCCGTTCTTCATTCCCGGCCGCCTGATCAATCTTGCGTCAGGCTACGTATCGATCAAGCACGGCCTGAAGGGTCCCAACCATGCGGTCGTCACCGCTTGCTCGACCGGCGCGCACGCCATCGGGGATGCGAGCCGCCTGATTGCCTTCGGCGATGCCGACGTGATGGTGGCGGGTGGCGCTGAGTCTGCCGTCAACCGCCTCGCCATGGGCGGCTTCTGCGCGCTGCGCGCGATGGCCACCAAGTTCAACGACAATCCGACCATCGCTTCGCGGCCTTACGACAAGGACCGCGACGGCTTCGTGATGGGTGAGGGCGCGGGCGTTGTGGTGCTCGAGGAGTACGAGCACGCCAAAAAGCGCGGCGCGAAGATTTACGCCGAAGTCGTGGGCTACGGCCTGACCGGCGATGCCTATCACATTACCGCTCCTGCGGAAGACGGCGACGGCGCATACCGCTGCATGAGCGCGGCGATGAAGCGCGCGGGTGTGACGGCCTCCGACATCGACTACATCAATGCGCACGGCACCTCGACGCCGCTCGGTGACGAGATTGAACTTGGCGCGGCACAGCGACTGCTCGGCAACGCGGCCTCGAAGGTTTCGATGTCGTCGACCAAGTCCTCGACCGGCCATCTGCTCGGTGCGGCGGGCGCCATCGAGGCGATTTTCTGCGTTCTGGCGATTCGGGATAATGTCGCGCCGCCGACGATCAATCTCGACAACCCCTCCGTCGAGACGGCGATCGATCTCGTCCCGAACAAGGCAAGACCACGCGACATCAACGTGGCGCTGTCGAATTCATTCGGGTTTGGCGGCACCAACGCGTCGCTGGTCGTCCGGCGCCTCGCAAGCTAAGCGTTTCGAGTTTCAGAATTTAGAGGCTGTAGAAAAAGGGCAGGACTGTCTTCACGGTTTTGCCCCATTCGGACATAATTTCTCTCACGGACGTGCGTATAATACTGAACAATAACATTAATACGTCGGCAGAATTCAGGTTGCTTCGATGAGCCAGAGACCACCTATCGCGCCCCGCAGTCCACGCGCGGCGCTTGAGCCGGAACAGGTTCCGCAGCCACCAAAGCACTCGCAGCGAGCACGAAGCACGTTCGTCGTGGTTGGCAATGCGATCATGACGTTTCTGGTTGTGGCGATGCTGGGCGTCGGAGCCGTGTTTTTCTACGGCAAGAAAACCATGGAAGCCAAAGGCCCGCTGACAGAGGACAAGGTCGTCAACATTCCGCCGCGCGCCGGCATGACCGACATCAGCGACATCCTTCAGCGTGCCGGCGTTATTCCGGCGGATCGCTGGAACCTGACCTTTATCGGCAGCGTGCTGGCGCTCAATGCGCGCTCCGGTTTGAAGTCCGGCGAATATCTGTTCCAGAAGAACGCCAGCCTGCGCGATGTCATCGGTACGATTGTCGATGGCAAGGTGGTGCAGCATTCCATTACGATTCCGGAAGGCCTGACCTCGGAGCAGATCGTTGCCCGGCTTCAGGATAACGATATTTTTACCGGCGCTTTGAAGGAGCAGCCGCGCGAAGGCACGTTGTTGCCCGACACCTACAATTTCCCGCGCGGCACGCCACGCGATCAGGTGATCCACCGCATGCAGCAGGCGCAAAAGAAGGTCCTCGCCGAGGTGTGGGCGCGCCGCAATGCCGATATCCCGGTCCGCTCTCCTGAACAACTCGTGACGCTGGCGTCCATCGTCGAGAAGGAAACCGGCCGGGCCGACGAGCGCAGCCGCGTCGCTGCCGTTTTCACCAACCGTTTGCGTCAGCGCATCAAGCTGCAGTCCGATCCAACCATCATCTATGGCCTGGTCGGCGGCAAGGGCACCCTCGGCCGGCCGATCAAGCGCAGCGAGATCACTCAGCCGTCACCTTACAACACCTATGTGATCGACGGACTTCCACCAGGTCCGATCGCCAATCCCGGCCGCGCGTCGCTCGAAGCGACCGCGAATCCGGCACGCACCCGCGATCTGTTCTTCGTCGCCGACGGCACCGGCGGTCATTCCTTCACCGAAACCTACGACCAGCACCAGAAGGGCGTTGCCAAGCTGCGCGCGATGGAGCGGCAGCAGCAGAACGATACCGTGGATGCCGACGATCAGCCGCCGGTCGCTGCTGTGCCGGCGCCCGCGACAGGCGCGCCGCCTGCCGCGGCAGCTCCCTCAAAACCCCCAGGCGCGGCCCCCAAGGCTGCTCCAAAGGCGGCACCTAAGGCTTCCGCACCCGCCAGCATCATCGCAAACGAGCCGGCGGCGGATGGCGCGGCATCGCGCAAGCGCACCGCAAAGCGCGCCCCGGCTGCGGCGCCTGCCGAGCCGGAGCCCGAAGAAGAGAAGACGCAGTAACGCGGCCTCTCTCTTGCGTGCCTTGCCGATTTCAGGGACAAGCTCAATCCTGACGTGAGCCGGTCTGGCGGTTCGCAAGTCCGCATTTTTCAGGACACCAAGGACGGAGACACTTTCGCGATGGCGCTGTCGAGCATGACCGGCTTTGCGCGAAGCCACGGCACCAGCGGACCCTATGCGTTCGAATGGGAATTGAAATCGGTTAACGCCAAAGGCTTTGATTTCAGGATGCGTCTGCCAGCAGGGTGGGACGACGTCGAGACCGCAGCCCGCAAACGCGCGACCGAACTGCTATCGCGCGGTACCGTCTATGCCAACCTCACCGTCAAGCGTACGGGCGCAGCGTCGATTGTCCGCATCAACGAAGACGTACTGGCGTCGATTCTGAAGGTCGCTTCGGAGATTTCCGCGCGGACCGATGCGGTCGCGCCGAGCGTCGATGGACTGCTTGGGATCAAGGGCGTCCTCGAGGTCGTCGAGCCTGAAAGCGACGAGACTGAAATGCAGGCCGCGCGTGCTGCCGTTTCCGCATCGTTCGAGCAGGCGCTCCAAAGCCTGATCGACATGCGCAAGCGGGAAGGTGTTGCGCTCGGCCAGATCCTGTCCCAGCGCATGGATGAAATCGAACGGCTTGCTCAAAGGGCGGAAGCTGCACCCGGCCGCAAGCCCGAGGCGATCCGTGCGCGGCTCGCTGAGCAGATTACGGCACTGCTGGAGACATCGGATCGTTTCGACGCCGACCGGCTCAGCCAGGAAGCGGTGATGATCGCGGCGAAGGCCGACATACGCGAAGAACTCGATCGCATCGCCTCGCACATCGCGCAGACGCGCGAACTGCTCGGCAAGGGCGGAGCGGTGGGACGGCGGCTGGATTTTCTGGCGCAGGAATTCAACCGCGAGGTCAACACCACCTGCTCGAAGTCGAATGACATCGAACTCACCAATACCGGGCTTGAGATGAAGAGCGTCGTTGAGCAGTTTCGCGAACAGGTCCAGAATCTGGAATAGTAATTTCGGCAGACAGGGATTTGGATGATGGCGGCGGGGGGCACCTTGAGAGATGGTGAGCGGCGCGGGCTGATGTTCGTTCTGTCCTCGCCGTCCGGCGCGGGAAAGTCCACGCTGGCGCGCATGTTGATCGAGAAGATGCACGATCTGCGAATGTCGGTATCGGTGACGACGCGCGCGAAGCGCCCCGGCGAAGTTGACGGCGAGCATTACTATTTCATCGACAAGCCGAAGTTCGACGCCATGGTGAAGGGCAACGAACTGCTCGAGCATGCGCCGGTGTTCGACTATTATTACGGCACGCCGCGCAAGCCGGTGGAGGACGCACTCTCCTCAGGCCAGGATGTGCTGTTCGACATCGATTGGCAGGGGACGCAGCAGTTGCGCGAGAAGGCCCGCGCCGATGTCGTCAGCGTCTTCATCCTGCCGCCGTCGGCGGCCGATCTCGAAAAACGGCTGCATACCCGCGCGCAGGATTCCGATGAGGTTATTCGCGGCCGCATGAGTCGCGCCAGCCACGAACTCAGCCACTGGGCGGAATACGACTACGTCGTCACCAACAGGGATCTCGATGAGGCGTATTCACAGGTCGTGACGATCCTCAAGGCCGAACGCCTCAAACGCGAACGTCAGACCGGCCTGTCGGCTTTCGTCCGCGAATTGCAGAAGCAGTTGGAGAAGTAAGCGGCGGGTTTCGCCCGCCGCTCAGAGGCAGGCGCTACGCCGCCGAACGCTTCGATGCCCGCGCGAGCAACTGTTCGATTTCGTCGGCGGTGTCGTCCAGTACAAGCGGCTCGGGCAGACTGTGCGCGAAGCGCTGCGCCGACGCCGGCAGGAGCGGGTTGTCCTGCACGAGCATTTCATTGGATACGTTCAGATCCCAGATCGGGCGGCGCTGGCCGTAGGTGCGGTCATCTTCACGCGGCTTCGGCCGGAAATATTTGAACAGCAACGGGCCCAGAATCGCCGCGAGCGCCAGCACGCCGACGAGAATACTCAACAGAACCCTGATCGACATGCCCTCGGTCTCGGCAGCCGCGATGGGTTGCTGGGGGCGCGGCGACGCGGTGCCAGTCGTTACCGCAGGCGCAGGTGCGGGCGTTGGAGCCGGGGCTGCAGCGGCCGTTGCGAGACGTTCCGCAGTGAGAGTCGGAGCAGGCTGCGCGGGTTGCGGTATTGCGGCAGCAGGCTGGTCGCTGGCTGAGGCGGCTGCGGTTGGTTCGGGCCAGCGCGTCGCGACGTTCCAGTTCTGCTTGTTTGCCGTCTCAGGCGCCGGCTGGATCGCAGCCGCCTGATTATCATTGCGAACATCGGTGTTGGCGGAGGGGGCCGGCATCGGCGGCCAGGTTGTTTCCGCAAGCGACGGATCTTCATCCGGCGTTCCCGCGGTCAATTCCGCCCGGGCGTTCGCGACGGATTTCTGGATGGGCTTTTTCGCGGCTTCCGGTTTCGGCGAAGGCGCGATTTGTGTCGGAGGAGGCACGTCCTCTTCGGCAGTGTTTGACGACGTTGGTTCAGTTGTCGCTGTTGCCTTTTTCGTCTTCCCGCCCGCGTCTCCGAGATACCAGCACTTACGCTTGGTGCCTTTCTCGATGCGGTAGTACCAGTGTGCGCCCGCCGGAGTTGTGGCCTTTGGAGAGGCCAGACATTCGTCGGCAGCGGTGGCGGCGCTTCCGGATGTCGCGCTGGCGGGGTTCCCCGATGCCGATGTGATGCTGATGATTGAAACGCAGCCGGTGATGGCGGCAAAGGCAATTGCGGCCGTGCGGTTTGACATTCTGTCCCCCTTACGCAACACGAACTCATTCTCGCGTTAGGTTCTCGGTGACAAGTTGGGTCGGAATAGGCCGCAAATCCGGACAGGCTAAGGCTTAATTCGGGCGAGCGCGCAGGGGGCAATTTGCTCAATTCTGGCTGGCATTTGGGAACCTGGATGGCGTAACGAGAGCATGCGCTGCGCCCGTTGCGCCCAACAGTTCGAACATTTGAGGACTTGATCGTTGATCCCGTGGACCCTGCTGGATACCGCGCAAATCCCCGGCGGCGGCGAGCTTCGCCTGATGCGCCGTGGCACTGAATTCTCCATCAAGCTCGGCCAGAACGAACTGATGAACAGCCGCCTCAGCGGCTCGGAGCAGGCGCTGGCCACGCTCGCGTGCAGACGCATCCAGACACGCGAACGGCCACGCATGCTGATCGGTGGCCTCGGCATGGGATTTACGCTGCGTGCAGCGCTTGCCGTGCTCGGCTCCAAAGCCGAGATCGTTGTCGCCGAACTGGTGCCGTCCGTCGTGGCGTGGGCGCGTGGCGAGATGGCGGAGATGTTTGGCGGCAGTCTGACAGATCCGCGCGTCACGATCCGCGAAGAGGATGTCAGCCAGATCATCCGGTCTGCGCGTGCGGCTTACGACACCATCCTGCTCGACGTCGATAACGGCCCGGAGGGCCTGACGCGCGAGTCCAACGATGCGCTGTATGATCTGAAGGGACTGACTGCGGCGCGCGTGGCACTGCGGCCCGGCGGCGTGCTGGCCGTGTGGTCGTCAGGACCCGATCCGCGCTTCACCCAGCGGCTGCGCAAGGCGGGCTTCGATGTGAATGAGGTCCCGGTCCGCGCCAACGGACCACGCGGCGGTGCGCGCCACGTGATCTGGACTGCGGTTCGGCCCGAATAATCCGTTAGTTCTTCAGCATGATACGGCCGACGACCTTGCCAGCGCGCAGCTGATCGATCCACTTCTGCACGTCGGCCATCGGCTCTTCCTTCATAGGCGTCGGCTTGACCTTGCCGGCGCGTGCCAGCGCCATCAGCTCCTGAGCTTCCGCAAGGGTGCCGGTCATGAAGCCTTCGACCGTCATGCGCTTGTAGATCCATTGCACCATGGGCAGGTTGAAGTTGCCACCCATCAGTCCCGACACGACGATCTTTCCGCCGCGGGCCACAACGGAGGTCGCGAACGCCATCGACTTTTCGTTGCCGGCGAAATCGACGATCCCGTCGAAGCCGCCGTCGGTTTCTTTGACAATGCGCTTGGCGATATCGGCCTCTGTCGGATCATAGGCGGCCGAGGCGCCGTTCTTCAGCGCCGCATCGCGCGCCGATGCACTGAGATCGGCGACCGTGATCGGCTGCTTGAACATCGCCTGCGCGAGCGAGACGCCCATCATGCCAACACCGCCGAGGCCGAGCAGCAGGAGATTGCGCTGGCGTTGGCGATCGACCAGACGCTTGAGCGCGCCGTAAGCGGTGATGCCGGAGCACATCAGCGTCGCCGCCGTGTCGACCGGCACCTGACCGTAGTCGATGAGATACTTCTGGTCGGGCACAAGGACGTGGCTGGCGAAACCGCCGTCGATCGATACGCCGAGAAAGCGGTTACGCGCGCAAAGATTCTCGTCGCCGTTGAGGCAGTCGCGGCACTGGCCGCAACCGATCCACGGGAAGACAGCCATCTTCCTGCCGATCAGGGATTTGTCCGCTTCAGGGCCGACTTCATCGACGACACCTGCGATCTCATGCCCAAGGGTGAACGGCAGAACCATGCCGCGCGTGGTGTCGAGCTTCTTGCCGCCGCCCAGATCCGCATAGCCGTCCTGAATGTGCAGGTCGGAATGGCACAGTCCGCAGCGCTCGATGCGCACCAGAACTTCCCGGCCTTGCGGCTTCGGGGTCTCCACGATGGTTTCGCAGAGCGGAGCATCGAATTTCACGAGTGACTGGCGGCGCATCTGAGCCATTGGGATTTTCTCCGTTACGGTGTTTTTGCTTTTGCGGCTGTTATATCTGCCAATTCGCGCGCCATGGCAACAAAGCCGGACACCGGAATGGTCTCAGCGCGGCGGGTCGGTTCGACACCGGCTGCGGCGGCGAGGGTGGCCGGGTCGACGTTGAGTGACTTGAGACTTTGCCGAAGCATTTTCCGGCGCTGGCCGAACGCCGCGGCGGCTACGCGCTCCAGCGCGCGACGGTCGCAAGGCTCTGGCGCGGCGCGCGGGATCAGCCGCACCACGGACGAGGTAACCTTGGGCGGCGGCACGAAGGCGCCGGGCGATATGTCGAACAGGATTTTTGTTTCGGCACGCCAGTTCGCCAGCACGCCGAGTCGGCCATAGGCGTCGTCGTTCTCGCGGGCGACAATGCGCTCGGCGACTTCGCGCTGAAACATCAGCACCATTATGTCGTACCACGGCGGCCAGGGCTCGGCGCACAGCCAGTCGATCAGAAGCACGGTCGCGATGTTGTAGGGCAGGTTGGCGACGATCTTCGCGCGCTCGCCACCGAGATGCGGCCGCGGATCGAATGTCATCGCATCCGCGTTCACGATGGTGAGGCGGCCGGGATAGCGCTGCGCGATTTCCTCAAGCGCAGGGAGCGCACGCTCGTCGCGCTCCACAGCGATGACGCGCTTGACGCCCTGCGCGAGCAATGCGCGCGTCAATCCGCCCGGACCGGGGCCGATCTCGACGATCGTGGCGTCTTCCAGCGGCCCGGCTGCGCGCGCGATCCGCGATGTCAGGTTGAGATCGAGCAGGAAATTCTGGCCCAACGATTTGCGCGCGGACAGTTCAAAGCGGCGAATGACGTCGCTTAGCGGCGGCAGATCGTCGATGGCGCTCATGTGCTGGATGCCGACGCCATGCGCGCGGCAAGGCGAAGCGCCGCGATCAGGCTTGACGGATTGGCGCGACCGGTGCCAGCGATGTTGAACGCGGTGCCGTGGTCCGGCGAGGTGCGGATGAACGGTAATCCCAGCGTGACATTGACGCCGTCGTCGAACGCAATGGTCTTGATCGGGATCAGCGCCTGATCGTGATACATGCAGATCGCGCAGTCGTAGGTTTTTCGTGCGGCTTCGTGAAACATCGTGTCGGCGGGCAACGGACCCCGGACTTCGATGCCGTCAGCCTGAAGCATCGCGACCGCGGGCGCTATGATTGTTTGATCCTCGGTGCCGAGCGTGCCGTCCTCGCCCGCGTGTGGATTGAGGCCGGAAATCGCAAGGCGGGGATGGGCAATGCCCAGCCGCGCTTTCAGGTCCGCCGCGACGATGCGCCCGGTCCGGACGATCAGATCGCTGGTGAGGTGTGTGATGGCGTCGCGCAGCGGCAGATGGATCGTCACCGGCACGACGGCAAGTTCAGGCGACCACAGCATCATCACCGGATGCGGCACAGAGCCGTTCACGGCTGCGGAGAGCTGCGCGAGGAATTCGGTGTGGCCCGGATGGGAAAAGCCCGCGCGGTAGAGCACGCTCTTGGCGATGGGGTTGGTGACCACCGCGCTGGCGCGTTCGGAGATCACATCCGCGACGGCGTGGCGGATCGATGCTATGGCAGCAGGTGCGCTGCTGTCATCGGGACGGCCGGGCTGGGCTGTCGCCGCGATGCCGGTTTTGACGACAGGAAGTGCGTTTGCGAAGATTCCGGGAGCGTCCTCGGGGCTGACGTCGGCGACAGCGATGCTGGCGCCCAGCAGGCGCGCGCGCTCGGTGATGAATGCACTATCGCCGATCAGATAGAATGCGGGAAGGTCGAGTTCGCGCCGCTTCAGCCATGCAGCGATTGCAATATCAGGACCGATACCCGCGGGCTCGCCGAGCGTCAGCGCCAAGGCTTTGCTCATGGCGGCTCTCATCATGGCAGCGGTGCCGCGGTTGAACTCATTTGTTGCGCATCTCGATCATCGCCCCTTTGCGAACTTCCTCGAGATACGACTTGGATTTGGCTTCGTACTTCTGGTTGTAGATCTTCTCGCGTGCCTCGCGCTTGGCCGGCGTGTCGGCTTTGGTCGGCTTGCGGCTGCACAGTGCGACCATTTCCACGCCTTGCTTGGTGACTTCCGGTGGCGTCAGCCTTCCGATGGGTGTTTTGTCGAGCAGTTCACGCAAGGCCGGGGGCAGGTCCGCCGAGGTCTTGGTGAGCTGATCGCGGATCGCGGCATCGCGCATCGACCGGAACAGCGACTGCGCTTCATCGCAGCTCTGAATGCGGCTGCGAAGCAATTCTGCTTCCTTGCGGCGTGCCTCAATGGTGCTCGACGGCGAACCGCGCGGTACGATCAGCACGATCGGACGAACAAGATACTCGAAGCTCTCGGCTTCCTTGGCGCCGGATGGTTCAACGCCGGCGAGATCCTTTTCCGGCACCAGCAGGTTCGACTGGAAGCGCCCCCGTACCAGATTGCCCCAAGTCATGTCGGCCTTGATCCGGCTCTTGAGGGTTTCGGGACGGATGCCGTGACCTTCAAGCGTTTTCGAAAGTTGCTCGGGGTTCATGCGCATGCGCGATGCCATATTGCCGTACGCGCCATCGACATCCGACGACGACATGTCGAGGCCATATCGCTTGGCTTCCTTGACCTTGAGCTTGTCGTTGATCAGTTCTTCGAGGGCTTCCTGCCGCGAGACTGCCTTCTGCGACGTAAGCTTGGTGAGTTTGATCCGCTGCTCGATATCGAAATTTGTGATGGCCTCGCCATTGACCATCGCCGCGACGGACTGGGCCATGGCGGCCGAGCCGAAGCCCGACACGGCGAGAACGGCGGCCGCGAGCGAGACTGTTCGTGAGTAGCGAAGAAAAGTAGCGATCATATTCAAACCCGTCTTCAAACCCTTCCTGGCGAAGGCTGGAGGTTCCAGCGCGCGTTCAGCAATATCAACCCCGAGTTTGCGGCGTTAATACGCGTATCCGGCGAACTCCCGGCGGTTCCCGTGACCACACGGCGAGCGCCCTGAAATCTGTCATCGAGCTGGCTGCATCATCCTGCTACCAGAATATTACTGAGCAGCGCTAAACGAAGTGCTGCCGATGGTGCGCAGGCCGATCTGCAGCATGATGCGGTGATCGGTAATGGGGGTCGTGTAGTTCTTCGAGGTATACGCGTAGTCCGTGATGTAGTTGGCTGCAATGATGAAGCAGTCGTCTACGTAGCCCGCGCCCACGATGTACTGATTGACCGTTTGATTGGCGATGTCGTAGCGCAGTGCGCCAGACAGCATCCAGTTGGTGGCCACCTTGAGAGATCCGGTTGCCACGACGCCTTCGCGGCGCGTGAGGAAGCCGAGTTCGGGTTGTGCGTCGTAGTTGCCATACAGCAGGCTCACTCCGAAGCGGTCGAAATTGGCCCGGCCTTCGAGTTCGAAGCGCCGCACAGCTCCCGATGCCTCGTCGAGCCGGGTGCGGGCGATCAGGCTGTAAATTCTGTTGGGCTGATAGGCGATACGCGCGACATAGTCGGAGGCCGATTTGTCCAAACCGCTGCCGAGAGTAGTATTGGTCAGATCCTGCACGGCAAAGGAGTTCAGGCCGAACAACTGGTAGGACTGTCCGAACAGGACGTTGACAAAGCCACCGCGGTCGAACTGCGTTGTCGCCTGAACGCCGACATTGGCGCGGCCACCGCCTTCGACGCGATCGTAGCCCGAGAATTTATCGACACTGAACAGGTTGCTGTCGTCAAATGCAAAGCTCTGCGCGTCTTCGTTGGGAAGGCGGCCGGCGCTCGGTTCGTTGGGACGGATGATCAACTGGCCGATCGGTTCGATCGTCGTCGTGCCCCATGGCTGCACGTTAATGAACGGATAGCGATATTCGAGTCCGACCGTCGGCATCAGGCGCGCGGTCTGGGTGGAGCCAACCGGCAGGTAATTGGAGACGCCCGGCTGGTTGTCGATGTTTGCGCTGATCAGGTCGCCGCGCAGCGAAGCGAACGGCGTAAAGATCTGGCCGATAGAGTCGGTGAACGACCGTCGCCAGGAAACCTCGGCGGTCAGCCGCGTATAGTCGCCCGGAATACCGCGCAGCAGGCAATTCGCTGGTGTTTTGGCCGAGGAGTCCGCGCTGGGCAGGCAGGAGCCAGCAAGCAGCGCGCCGGGATTTATCGCATCGAACGACGCGGTCTGACGGCTCAGGCTCGTAAAGTTTGCCTTGTAGCTGAATTCACCGCCGAGCAAGTTGCGGTTGAGCACGTTCGAGTAATCGATCACGGGGTGAACGATCGGAATCTGATTTTGGTCGTCGGCGGCCGAATAGCCGAGGAAGTGCATCACGCGCGCGTCGAAATAGCTGCGGTTGCCGACGCCGGTGAGATAGATCTGCGACAGGCCCGTATCCGGCGTCAGCAGGAACGCATTCAGCGCGTTCTTGTAAGGACCCAGTTTGTAATCGAAGAAGAACGACTTGTCCGAGACCGCGACTGCGTCCCAGCCCCAGACCCATTTGTCGTTCAGCGCGAACTGGCCCTTGGTGTCGATGCCGCCGCGGAATTCGCGCTGGCCGGGCTCGGCATTGAACTGGTTCGGATCGTTCTGGCGGATGCCGTAGGCGCGGATTTCGTAAGCGCCGTTGATCAGGCGCTGACGGAATTCACCCTGCATCAGCAGGCCCTGCTTGGTGGTATAGCGCGGCGTCAAGGTTGCGTCGTAGTCCGGCGCCAGCGCAAAGTAATACGGCACCTCGATGCCGACACCGTAACGGTTGCTGGACATGTAGTTCGGGATCAGGAAGCCGCTCTTGCGCTTGACCGTCGGGTCAGGCGTCGAGAAGAACGGCAGATACGCGATCGGCTGACCGAAGAATTCAAGGCGCGCGTCCTCGAAATACATCATCTTTTCGGTCTGATTGTGGATGATGCGTGCGCCCTTGACCTGCCATAGCGGCGGCTTCTTCGGATTGTCCTTACAGGCGGCGCAGGCAGTGTACACGCCGTTCTGGAAAATCGTGACCTCGCCGCCGCTGCGGTCTGCGCGCGTCGCCGCCATGCGGGTCTGATCGGCGGTTTCCAGCCGCAGCGAATCGACGAAGCCGTCGCGATAGTCGTCGGACAGGTCGAGAAGATTGGCGTGGGTAATCTTGCCGTCGGGGTCGGTCAGCCGGACGTTGCCTTCGGCGTGCAGCCGCTTGGTCTTCTGGTCGTAGATGACCTTGTCAGCCTCCAGCGTCGACCCGTTGTAGTAGATCTGAACGCTGCCGACCGCCGCGACGCGCGAGTTGTTGTAGTCGTAATTGACCTCGGTGGCCTGAACGAGCATCTGCCCGTCATTGGTCCGCTGGCTCGCAGGCTGCTTGGGCGGCCGGGGGGGAAGCTGGTTGTATCGGAACGCTTGCTGGGCAGACGCCGGTGTCACGTCGGCGGCACCGAAGCCGGCCGCCAGACTGAGAGCCAGAATGGCAGACATGACCGTGCCTTGACGGCGCAAGCGAATGCGCCGCCTAAACGCAGGCGTCCGTCCTTGGAGGGCGGCGACAACGGCCACTACCCGTCCTCCTGGTACAGCAAAGCCAAAAATCCCGAGAGGCCGCCCACACAAACGGGCAACCACGCGGCAGCGAGCGGATGCATCAACTCGGCCTTGCTTAAATCCTCAGTTACTTTCGACAGGACATAGAGCAGAAACCCTGCTGCAACGCCACTTAAAACCATCTTTTGCACGCCGCCGAAGCGGAAGAACCGCAGGCTCACGGCGGCCGCGAGCAACACCATCGCAGCCAATAAAAACGGGCGCGCGATGAGCTTCTGGTACTGCAGCCGGTAACCTGCTGTGGCCTGGCCGGAGTTCTCGGACGATTTGATGTAGTCCGGGAGTTGCCAAAATGACACAGTTTCGGGAGTAGAGAAGCTGTTCCGGACCTGGGCCGGGGTGAGGCTCGTGCCTAAGGTGAGGGTGTTAAGTTCCTCCACGGGGCTATCGAGCTTGTAACGACGCACCTGTTTGAACACCCACCGGCCAGGTTCAAGAGTGGCTTCCTTTGCCTCGATTCTCTCCCTGAAGATTCCAGAAGGGTCATACCTGAATATCGTGATGCCGGTCAGAAGCGCGCTTTGTCCCTGGCTCCGGGCGGCGTTGATGATGCTCTGTCCTTCGCTGGTCGACTGGTTGAGCCAGAAGCCTGCGCCGTCCTGAGCGGCTGGTGCCCTATCGGTGAAGATCTTGGTCTCCATGCCCTTGGCGCGTTCCAGCATTTCCGCCGACATCGGATTATAGAGTACGGTTGCGAAGAGGCCGAGCAAGAGCGCGCTGAGCAGCGCAGGGGTAATGAACTGCCAGGCCGAAATGCCGGAGGCGCGAGCTACCACAAGTTCGAGCCGTCGCGACAATGCGAGGAACGATACCATCGCGCCGATCAGAATGCAGAACGGCATCAGTTTTTCGAGCGACAGCGGCACGCGAAACAGCGCGGTCTGCGCGACGAATAGGCCCGACACATTCGGCAGGCTTCCGGCGCGGCGCATCAACTCAATATAATCGACGGTAATGACCAGCACGAAGATCGCGCCGAAGGTCGCGATCGACGCGATCACGAAACGGGCAGCGAAATAGCGTGCGAGAATTGTCGTTACCATGTGCGCAGCCGCCTTATGCCAACGCGGCCCGCCGGACGAGCCGTGCGGTCGCGAAAGTCCCGGCGGACGACGATGTGGTCATCCGGTAAACAGTAGTGTCGATCGACCCCATCGGGCAGCGGTATCCCCAACTCCAGCCGGATTTCGTGAGCGCGCCCCAATCTCTTGAGAGATTCCCCCAGGGCACGGAATCGAGCTTTCCGGCACATTCTTATTTCATAGCATCCCTTTGATTGGTCAACAAAATGGCCGACCTGAGGCTGGGCGCTAACTGTGGTTAATAAAACATCATCGTTGCTTTAAGGCCACTCCGGGAAAGCACACAGTTGCGGCGGCCATCCTTGCCTCGATTCCGGCGCGCTTGGCAGTGCACACCCGAAAGCGCCATAGTGCGTCATCTCATGTCCCGAATCCGAACGTCCGCTGGATTCTGGTCCCTTGCTGCGAAAGCCGCGATTATCTGGAGGATTTGCTTATGACCGACGCCGTGAAGGTCGGCTTCGTACCGTTTTCCGCTGCCCCGCGCGGCGTTCTGGTGGTGTTTTGCGACGACGCGCTGAAATTCGGCCCCGCCACAATCAAGGCTCTGGGGACGGCGACGAACGCGGTCAAGCGCGCGGCGGCCACCAACCAGTTCAAGGCGAAGTGCGGCTCCACGATGGACATTCTGGCACCGGAGGGCCTCAAGGCCGGCCGTCTGATCGTCGTCAGTGCCGGCAAGACCGCTTCGCTCAAGGACAGCGATTTTCTTAAATTCGGCGGCAAGATCGCGACCAAGATCAGCGCCGGCACAGAGGCCGTCACGATTCTCGCAGAGCTTCCGTCGGGCGCGATGAAAGGATCGCAGGCAGCGTCGATCGCATCGGGCGTCCGGCTCCGCGCCTACCGGTTCAACCGCTACAAGACCACGAAGAAGGACGGCGACAACGCGCCGCTGCGTGCGCAGTTCTCGGTCGCGGTCGCCGATGTCGCAGCGGCGCGCAAGGCATTTGCCCCTGAGAATCATATTGTGGACGGCGTGCTGGTCGCGCGCGATCTCGTCAACGAACCGCCGAACGTGCTGTTTCCCGCGGAGTTCGCGCGGCGCGCGACGCTGTTGCGAAAACTTGGCGTCAAAGTCGAGGTTCTCGACGTCAAGGCAATGACAAAGCTGGGGATGGGAGCGTTGCTCGGCGTCTCGCAGGGCTCGGAACACGATGGCCGCATGGTCATCATGCGCTGGAGCGGTGGCAAGGCGGGTGAGCAGCCGATTGCCTTTGTCGGCAAGGGCGTATGCTTCGACACCGGCGGCATTTCGATCAAGCCGGCCGGTAGCATGGAAGACATGAAGGGCGACATGGGTGGCGCGGCTTGTGTCGTCGGTCTGATGCACGCGCTGGCTGCGCGCAAGGCGAAGGTCAATGTGGTCGGCGCGATCGGCCTCGTTGAAAACATGCCGGACGGCAACGCGCAGCGGCCCGGCGACATCGTGACATCGATGTCGGGACAGACCATCGAGATCATCAATACCGATGCCGAAGGCCGCCTCGTGCTGGCCGACGTGCTTTGGTATGTGGCGAAAAAGCACAAGCCGAAATTCATGGTCGATCTGGCGACGCTGACCGGCGCGATCATGGTCGCGCTCGGTGTTGACTATGCCGGCATGTTCTCGAACGACGACAAGCTTGCGGAGCGGCTGACCGCGGCGGGGCAGGAGACCGGCGAGCGGGTCTGGCGCATGCCGCTCGGTCCCGAATACGACAAACAGATCGACTCGCAGTTCGCCGACATGAAGAACACCGGCAGCCGTAATGGCGGTTCGATCACAGCTGCGCAGTTCCTGCAGCGGTTCGTCGATGAGACACCATGGGCGCATCTCGACATCGCCGGTACGGCAATGGGCGTTCCTGCATCGGACCTCAACCGCAGCTGGGGATCGGGGTTCGGCGTGCGTCTGCTAAACCGGCTGGTGGCGGATAATTACGAAGCGAAAAAGTAGAGCAGCGGATCGTCATCCTGAGGTGCGAACGCTTGCGGGCCTCGAAGGATGACGCGATAAGGGCGCGAGCCGTCGCCCTTCGAGGCTTGGCGGCTTCGCCGCTCAGGGTGACGGCAAAACATGCGATTGGGTCAGGCGCGATGACCGAAGTCCTGTTCTATCATCTGCAAGGCACGACACTTGAGAAGGTGTTGCCGCCGCTGCTCGAGAAATCCCTTGAGCGCGGCTGGCGCGTCGCGGTACAGACCGGATCGGAGGAGCGCGCGGAAGCGCTCGACGCGCATTTGTGGACGTATCGCGAAGATTCGTTTTTACCGCACGGCACGTGGCGCGAGAGCAATGTCGTGAACCAGCCGGTTGTTCTCACTGTGGATGACGGCAATCCAAACAATGCCAATGTCAGGTTCGTTGTCGATGCTGCGGGCCTGCCCAAGGATTGCGCAACATATGATCGCGTGGTCCTCGTGTTCAACGGTGACGATGACGAAGCTCTCGGCGTTGCCCGCGCAGCATGGGCGGATGGCAAATCGCGCGGTTTGGAGCTGACATACTGGCAGACCGACGAACGCGGCAAATGGCAGAAGCGGGCGTAAGCAGAAGCACGATGATGATCGTGTAATGCGGTTCTGTTGCTGCATTGCGCGCCGGTCCGGCGTTAACAATACAGTCTTTTTTCGTTGACCTGACCGGCGGTTAGCCACCATGGTGCCGCAAAGGGATGGTGGAAGGCCGGATGTGCGCAGCGATCGGCGAGTTGTTCCATCCTTGCCGCAAAATGATGCGCAAATGATTCTTTAGGCATTTGCTTTAAGTGATGTCTGGTTCCGAAACGCGCAGCAAGCGCTGAAGTTGGTGTGAGAACGAATTTGAGCGTCCTGCGTAAAAACACCCACGCCCGGCAGTTGGCGGCCCTCGTGATTGTGGCTCCGATGGTTGCCGGGTGCAGCGGGCTCGGGGGGCTGTCCGACTTCTCGCTCAAGGATCAGGAATGGTTCGCGCGCCCGGGCAGGATTTTCAAAGGCGGCAACAGCACGATTGAGACACCACCGCTGAGCGCGTCGAAGGGTGTGACGCCGAACGACCTGATCAGCTCCGACGGTCAATGTCCGGGAGCGCCGGTAGCCGGCACGCCCGCTGATGCCAATGCATCGTCCGAAGGCCAGGTCTCCGCGGCTCCGGTCGCGCTGGGTCATACCGAGTGCGACGTTGCGCGAGCGATTCCTGTGGCGCCCGACAATGTGAACCTGTCGAATAATGAACGCGGTGATCGTGTGGCGCTGATCACCTGGCGGTCCGGGCCGCG
>Ga0233442_1000578_pt1 | contig 34808 bp, 28 predicted proteins | sample SI_123_September_3_FD_182789 | JGI IMG/M metagenome (GOLD analysis project Ga0233442, IMG submission 182789) | Seawater microbial communities from Saanich Inlet, British Columbia, Canada - SI_123_September2016_150_MG | ecosystem: Environmental > Aquatic > Marine > Inlet | place: Canada: British... | reverse complement strand
AGTGAAATTGTTCTTATTAATTGAGCCATTTGCATCGATTATACTCACTTTTGGTGGTATCTGGGGCTTGAGATTTGCCCATGATTACTTCTTGTATGTTATCATTTTATCGGCTATTCTCATGTATTTTTGTTTCTACCTTATGGTCGCAGTTTGTATTTATCAACTTATTAATCACGAGATTTCATCCGATAAATAAATCTGTGAGATGCCTGCCCCATAACAGGTATAATCTCATTAATTCTATTGACACACAATTCGAGACAAAAAAAAGGGGGTGAAAATCACCCCCTTTTTTATTAGTATAAAATTAGATTATTTGAGTAGCATAACCTTTTGAGTCATAACAGAATTTTCTGTAATCATTTTCACCAGGTACATACCACTTGATTCATTTGAAGCATCCCAGATTATACTATGATAACCTGCTGTCTGTGTCTCATTAACAAGCTCAGCTACATTACGTCCAAGCATATCATATACTACTACCTGAATTTGGGCATCAGTTGGTAATGAGTATGATATAGTTGCTGCTGGATTGAATGGATTTGGAAATACTTCGTTTAGTACAAACGTTGATGGAATGTTGGCTACAACATCCATATCACCAATATGGTAGATACCATTTGACTGCCAGCCATTAACGATTCCATTCAACGAAATCATTTCATTGCTATCATTCCTGAGAAGCACAAACTGAGGTGTTTCACCTTCGGTGAGATATCCATTTGCGAAATCGTTACCATTATCACCCATCACAGGAATACTGGTGTATTCACCCTGCCATTGTGCTTTACCAACCAGAACATCACCATTATAGGCAAGGACCCAATCATTTTCGTTCATCTCAACATTGATATCCTTAATGAAATAAAATGCCTGTTCAGAAGATTGAACATAATCATATCCAGCAAGATTACTCATTTGGTTTTCTACAAAATTATATCTTGCCATTGCTGGAGCATTAAAGGCAAAATCTGCATCGCCATCTAACAGGAACCAATATCCATCTCCACCTTGAAGATTTTCAAGGTTTCCGAGGAATTCACCTGGGAAAATTGGATGTGGTGTGGCAATAGTTCCTTCGCCAATTATACCAAGAAGAGCATCAAGAACTTCACCTGGGACAGTTTCAAGTAGTGGTGAAGATCCTTCAAACGGATAAGATATCAAATTTGCACCATCGTGTAGTGAATACATGATATCATTATTCCATCCACTTACACAAAGAGTACAGTCACCTTCCAAAAGGAACCAGTAACCATCTTCGGCACTAAGGTCTGTAAGGTTTCCTAACCATTCACCTGGGAATATTGGATGAGGCGTAGCAATTGTACCCTCACCAATTACACCAATAGTCTGATCTGCACAATCACCAAGTATATTTGCCAAGGAGGCGTCTACTGGGAATGACCAGAATGAGATTAGATTGGCACCATCATGTAATTCAATACATTGCTCTGTGGTAAGATCGGCAATTAATTCATCAATAAATATTTGCGCGAAATTGGAAAATTCAAGACCGGGATTCACACCAAATGCTTCTGCATCGTAGAAAGAATCTGAAGAGCCATCGTATACCTCAAAAGTAGGTACATCACCGTTTCCAAGATATCCTTCAGAATAAGCAAAACCGTCATCACCCATGGCGACAATCATTGTTTCAAATGTATTACCAGCCCAAGGTCCAGCACCAACCAGGACGCCATTATTAAACATGCCAATCCAATCATCAGTCATGTCTAATTCCAAATCACCAAGTAAGGCCAGATCAAAGAAATAAAATGCTTGACTTGTAGATTGATTTACAGTTCCGAATGGGTTGTTGCATTCGTAATCATTCGACGGATCATCATCACAGTTGCCGCAGGGATCTACATATGCATCACCACCACATTCGCCGTCACAATCTTCTTCAGCATCTCCAAAACATTCACCAGCACAATCCATGTCTTCGTTATTACCATTGCACACGTCGCAATCATCAAGTATGGCATCACCACCACATTCGCCAAAACAATCTTCAACAGCATCACCAAAACATTCGCCGGCACAATCCATGTCTTCGTTGTTACCATTACAAACATCACAATCATCAAGCATGGCATCACCATTACATTCGCCGAGACAATCTTCGACTGCATCACCGAAACATTCACCGGCACAATCCATATCTTCGTTGTTACCATTACAAACATCACAATCATCAAGCATGGCATCACCATTACATTCACCGAGACAATCTTCAATAGCATCTCCAAAACATTCACCGGCACAATCCATGTCTTCGTTATTACCATTGCAGACGTCGCAATCGTCAAGCATAGCATCACCATTACATTCGCCAAGACAATCTTCTTCAGCTGATCCACCACATTCACCAGCACAGTCATTTTCTAATGGTCCACCTTCATCACCATCACACCAACCATTACAGCCAGCAGGTTCTATGCAAGATCCATCATCTTCAGTAGCATCAGAATTATAATTACAGGCATCCATATCCATACAACCTGTGACAACATCATGATAATTTAATCCGAATGTGTTAAATGGGTCACCAACTAACATATTGCTGGTAAAATCAAGAGTTTCTTCAAGGTTAAAAAATGAATCAATCATGGCATCATAGTACTCAAATCTGAGTACTTCGCCAGAAGAACTGTTACTATATACAGTTAGAAGGAATTCCCACGTATCTGATGGCGAGAAGTATAAACCATTTATAGCACCGCGTAATTCATCGTCAACAAAGGCTGCTACCCAGTCAGATTCAGAACCAACTGGCATATCATCAAAATTCACAGAAGCAGTGATAGAACCAGAGAATTCATACGAGGATATATCTACAAAACCCCATGGTGATGAATCACAATCATTTTCAGGATCGTCATCACAAACACCACAATTATCCATCATTGCTGATCCACCACAAACGCCGTCACAGTCTTCCACATTGCCGTCACAGTCGCAATCTCCATCTGGGATACCACCACCATCACAAACGCCACATTCATCAACTACTGCGTCACCGTTACAGACACCAAGACAATCTTCAACAGCATCACCAAAACACTCACCTGAACAGTCCATGTCTTCGTTGTTTCCGTCACAAACGCCACATTCATCAACCATGGCATCACCATTACATTCGCCGAGACAATCTTCAACGGCATTCCCAAAACATTCACCGGCACAATCCATATCTTCGTTGTTTCCATCGCAAACACCACATTCATCAACTACAGCATCACCATTACAAACACCGGCACAATCTTCTATTGCATCACCAAAACATTCACCGGAACAGTCCATGTCTTCGTTGTTTCCATCACAGACGCCACATTCATCAACCATGGCATCACCATTACATTCGCCGAGACAATCTTCAACAGCATCACCAAAACATTCACCAGAACAGTCCATGTCTTCATTGTTGCCATCACAAACGCCACATTCATCAACCATGGCATCACCATTACATTCGCCGAGACAATCTTCAACGGCATCACCAAAACATTCACCGGCACAATCCATATCTTCATTGTTTCCATCGCAAACACCACATTCATCAACTACAGCATCACCATTACAAACTCCGGCACAATCTTCAACTGCAGTTCCACCACATTCGCCAGCACAATCTTCCTCTAAAGGTCCGCCATCGTCACCTTCACACCAGCCATTACAGCCTTCAGCAGCAATACATGATCCATCATCTTCCGTTGCATCAGGATCATAATTACATGCAGTATTATCGGTACAACCTGGGAAAGATTCACCTACAGAAGTTGTATTTTGATTTAAAGGAGAACCAAAATCCCATTCTGATCCATCATCAAGATATAAATATAAACTAACAGGGGTTTCTAAAGCGCTGGCCCAATTGGCAGGGTCATTATTATCATTGCCAGGATTATTTAGTTCTACAGCATAACCTTTATTACCCGTACCAGTCGGCCAACCATTTAGAAGGTCATAGTTCACAATATCTTCCTGCTGACCATTTGGGTTTAGTAATTCGATATCATCAGCAGATGTACCGAGGGATAAATCTAAAAATGCACTATTTGGCCAATCTTCTCCGGCATAATATTCATTGCCATCAACATCAAAGAATGGATCATCAACAGCCAGGAGGAAATATCCACCGACTGAAATTGTGCCGCCGCCAATTACTTCACCTGCAAGCGTCCAGCCAGCCAGATCAACATCCGCATCACCAGCATTATATAATTCTACATAATCTGGCGTATCAGAAGCATCACTTCTAAAAAAGAATTCATTTATAACGATATCATATTCCACAGGAACGATGGTTGTGACTTCACTAATTGTGGTAAAAAAGCCATCAAAAATCCCGGAACCGTTTGAAATAACAAATGAGGTTTCCAGTTCTGCTCCATCTCTCCATACTTTAACAACAATTGAATTTCCAGAAATCCAACCTTTAATCTGTGTACCACCAAAAGCACAGTTATCTACTGATCCAATAGCAACAGCATTCATTTGTGTACCGGACCAAACACCGGCACCAACAAGAATTTCACCTACTGGGCTATCACAACCGCCTGATTGTGTTAATCCTGCAGCATCAAAAACTCCTACCTCATCTCCTACTTCCAGACCGGTGATTCCATCCTGAAAAGTTACTAGAGATGAAAGACCTGTTTCCCAATCCACAACATAATGATCCTGTGAAAAAGACATTGTTGTTAAAATGATGAAAGAAAGAAAGGTCATCATAACTTGTTTTAATTTTGAAGTCATTTACTTCTCCTCGTTTTTTTATTTGTTGATATCATACCTCTGCCTGATTTGTTTTTGTTGGCAGAAAATTATTTTCCAACGGGTTGCGGTTAATTTTCCGTTGTAGTTTTATAAAAAATCAATCCAAGGCGTAACTGTAACCATTCGCAATTCATACAAAATGGTTATCGAATTGCACAAAATTTATTAATTCATTGAAATAGATGCAACAACAATTCAGCCAAAAGGCATCTTAAATCGGTTTTTGGGCCTATTTTTTAAAGAATTGTATGGATGAATTGCTGAATAAATTTATTAATAGAGAATCCCAATTGAATCAAAATGGATTTTGAAGCACAAATATTTTTAAATTTACTTTTCTATTTTTAGGTTCTTATGTGAAACTGGGCATTTATCACATTTGGGGTTTTCTTCGGGTTCAATAAATTGTTTTAAAAACTTTCGAGCCACAAATACTACCGCCAAAGCACCGATCAATATTACTGAAAGATCCTGGATATTTAATTCTGTGTTCATATCAGTAACCTAATAATCTACCACCCTGATAAACTATTGAGGAGGCTGAAAAAGCAAGGATTGTCATATATGCCATCATAAACATTGGCCATTTCCAGGAATTGGTTTCAGTTCTAACTATAGCAAATGTTGCCAGACATTGGGCGGCGTAGACATAAAATACCATGAGGGACAAAGCAATCAAAGCACTATAGCGCGGGTCTCCCGTTATTGGATCCACATCCGATTTCATCGAGTCTCTCAGCATTACAATATTTTCTTCATCTTCAATATTATACAATGTTGCCAGTGTACTTACCATCACTTCCCTGGCGGCAAATGAGGTTATTAAACCAATTCCAATTTTCCAGTCAAAACCAAGTGGTTCTATGACTGGTTCAATCATCTTGCCCATCCTGCCAGCATAACTGTACTCAACTTTCGAGATTCCTGTATGCCCCTCAGGAATTTGGGGATAAGATGCTATAAACCAAAGCACGATGGAAATTGCCAGTATTATTTGCCCGGCATTTTTTACAAATAGCTTCCCCCGTGAATAAACTTGATGAAATACAGATCCCATAATTGGTATCCGGTATGGCGGCAGTTCCATCACAAAAGATGATTTGCTTTCAACCTTGATGAATTTGCTGAATATCCATGAAAGTAAAAAAGCAGTCACAGTGCCGAGAAAGTACATGATAACCATGACGAATCCCTGCATAGATATTAAACCAAATATTTTGGTCGCTGGAATAAAGCTGCCAATAAGTAATGAATAAACGGGTAATCGGGCAGAACAACTCATCAATGGTAATACCAGAATCGTAATTAATCGATCTTTCCAACTATCAATTGTCCGTGTTGCCATAATACCGGGAATAGCGCAGGCATAACCGCTCATTAACGGTAATACTGATTTACCGTGCAATCCAACTTTTGTCATTATCCGGTCCATCATAAATGCAACCCTTGCCATGTACCCGGAATCTTCTAAAATCGTTAGGAAGAAAACCAATATTAGTATCTGTGGTAAAAACACCAGTATTGCCCCCACACCACCAATAATTCCATCTACGAACAAATCTCTAAGGGACCCGGGATTCATTTTGCTCAAAACCCATTCGCCAAAGTGAGCAATTTCTAGACTAATCCAATCCATGGGAATGGTGGCCCAGGTAAAAACAGAATTAAATATAAAATAGAGAATTAGTACAAAAATAGTGGGGCCAATGTACCGATGGGTAAGAACTTTATCTACTCTTTCACTTTTTGTAGTTTCCTTAACAAAGCGGTTGGTATCAAAACTTATATCATTTAGTGTATCATCAATGCGTTGATAACGGATGGTTCCTTCCAATACCCTGTGTGGATGACCAAGGCTTTCAAGTTCTTCAATTGCTTGATCACGTAAATTGAGAATATTTTGTAACAGAGTCTCAGTTACCCTGCTGTCAATTTCTTTGAGATGAGCATACAAGTCAAATGCTGAGTTTCGAGTGATTATTCTCAAGGCCTGGGCAGCGGCAAGCATAGAAGAATATTGAAACTCTTTCTCCAGGAGTAAAATCAGTGGTTGAAGTGTTTTGCGGATGTCTTCAGGTATTTTAATGGCGCAATCAGCTTCAGGCGAAAAATCTGACATTGCAGAGACACTATCAATTGCTGCTCTGAGTTCTTTAAATCCCCACTTCTTTTTGGCAGATAAAGAAATTATCTCAGCAACACCTAATTCCTTTTTCAGTTTGTCAATGTCAATATTTGTACCTTTAGATTGTACCCGATCCATCATATTCATGGCGAGTACCACTGGAATCCCTAAATCTGTTAATTGGGTGGTAAGATACAGGTTGCGACTGAGATTTGAGGCATCAACAACTGAAATGATGACATCAGGTGGGGAATTACCGTGTATCCATTGGAGGATCTCTTCAGCAACAATTCTCTCATCAAGTGATTCCGGAGTTATGCTGTAAGTACCGGGATAGTCTGTTACAATACCCTTTGAGTGCTGATTAATTTTGAAAAGACCGGATTTTTGCTCTACTGTCACACCTGGATAATTGGATACCTTATGCCGTAATTTTGTGAGTTGGTTAAAGATAGCCGTCTTACCGGAATTTGGATTTCCGAGAAGAGCAACAGTTATCCCCGTCTTTAACTGTTGGTGACGATGTTTATGATCACGACTCATGTAGTGAAACTCTTATATCCTTGGCATCACATTTCCGAATAGAGACGTAATATTCTCTAATTTTAAGCTGTAAAGGGCCGCCAAATAATGATTTTTTAACCAGCCGGATCAATACACCGGGATTGATTCCCATTTCTACTAATCGTGACTGCAGTTCGGCATTTCCATTAAATCCAATGATTATAGCCAACTCGCCAATGTTTAATTCATCGATCGTTTTCAATTATTTCTACAATCGGCACAAATAACAAAAAGCTGATGTTCATGACCAACAATTTGGGCATCCATATCATTACAAATATCAATTTGAATTTTTTCAATTTCGTCATTGCAAAATTCGGTAATTGTTCCACATTTGTTACAGATAATATGATCATGATGATGGGTGTCGATACGATTTTCGAAGCGGGATCGACCTTCGCCAGTATTTAGTTTTTTGGCAAATCCATATTTAACCAGTAAATCAAGAGTTCGGTAGATTGTAGCCCTAGAGACTTTCATATCATTTGCTCTGAGATCATCGAAAATCTCATCACATTCCCTATGTCCGGGATGATCCATTAGATCATCTAAAACGGCAACTCTTTGCGGTGTAACTTTCAGCTGTTCATTTCGAATAGCTTTTTTGAATTTGTTGATAATTTGTTTTCGTGTCATAATAATTACTTTATTGAGAATGATTCTCAAGTAACTTAAAGAGATAATAGCGGAATTTAAAAGAAGAAATTATGGATATTCTCAACAAATTCTGAGAAGAGAAATTATTGTTGTCAATCAGCTACTTAATAATTTGAGTCCAGCATATTTAGCAATGAGTTTTTTTCGAATGTCACCGGAAAATAACACAGTAATTTTTGCCTTTTCACCCATGCCTTCAATTGACAGTACTTTACCACGGCCCCACATTTTATGATCAACAATTTGATTTACTTTGAAATCACCTTCACCTTCAATCTGCTTATCACCAGCCAACTTATTTTTTTGGCCGCGATAACTATTTGCCTGCCAAAACTCCAGATCCGGGTAATTGCCAGTGGATATTTTCTTATTAGCCGGCAGTTTTATTTCATCCAGAATTTCTGATGGGATATGATCTATAAACTCTGATCTCATCATATACGATGGCGCATCCCCTCCATATCTTCTTCTAAACTGGGCATGGGTAAGATATACCTTTTCTTTCGCCCTTGTCATAGCCACATAAAAGAGACGTCTTTCCTCATCCAAATCCTGTTCATCATTTACCCTAAGCGGAAATAATCTTTCTTCCAATCCCGTTATAAAAACAACAGGAAACTCTAATCCTTTGGCACTGTGCACTGTCATCAGTGTAATTGAATCCTTGGCATCATTCCATCGGTCCAGATCGGTTTGGAGTGAAACATTTTCCAGATAATCTGATAATTTTGCCTCTGGATTTTCATCGCAAAATAATTCAATGCCCCTTATCAATTCCTCAACATTATTCCAGCGATCCGCTTCATCCTCAGAATTCTGGTTCAAATAATGTGCTTCAAGAGATATCTCTTTAATGAGCGATCGACATATCTCTACTGCCGGTTTACTATCTGACTGAGATTTTAAATCATCTATTAGTACTTTGAATTTTTTCATCACCTCTTTCTGAGCCGGCCGAATTTCAAGTGTCTCTGTAGTTTCCATTGCTTCCAAAAGAGACTGGTTTAACTGACCGGCGCGGATTGATAACTTTCTGATTGTTGTCATACCCAACCCACGGGTTGGAAAATTCACCACCCTTTCAAAACTTATATTATCTTTAACATTGGCGATAAGTCTTAAATATGCCAGGACGTCTTTGATCTCTTTTCTTTCGAAAAATTTTAGTCCACCAACGATTGAATATGGAATGGTACCATGGATTAACTTTTCTTCAATCGCCCTGGATTGGGCATTTGTTCGATATAATATTGCAAAGTCCCCAAATTTTTTATTATCAGATTTGTAACTGCGTTGAATTCTTGAAACAATAAATTTTGCTTCACCGCGTTCATCTTCTGACTGCTTCAACGTAATCAGACTACCATCATTATTATCTGTCCACAATTCTTTTGGGGATCTTTTCGTATTATGTTTTACTACTGAATGGGCAGCTTTTAAAATATGTTTAGTTGATCGATAGTTCTGTTCAAGTTTGATTATATTTGCATCAGGAAATGTCTTCTCAAATTCCAAGATATTAGTGATATCCGCACCACGCCAGCCGTATATGCTTTGATCATCATCTCCCACCACCGTGATGCGTTGGTGATCCCCAGCCAGATATTTTACAAATTCAAATTGCGGTTTATTCGTATCCTGATATTCATCCACCAAAATATATTGATAGCGTTGCCGGTAGAATTCTAATCTTTCTGGAAAGTCTCTAAATAAATACAATGGCTGTAGCAATAACTCATCAAAATCCATGGCATTATTATTTATTAATCTTTCCTGGTATTTTTCGTAAATATCAGCCATTTTTGTTTCATAAGGATTTTTTGATTTTTCCCGAAGTTCATCCGGTGATACAAAATTATTTTTATTACTGCTTATAATGGATAATATATTGCGAGCATTATACATACTGGCATTTAGATCCATTTCTTTGACAATATCTTTTATCAACTTTTTCCCATCTTCAGTATCGTAGATGGTAAAGCTCCTTTCATAACCGAGATATTGTGCTTCAAATCTTAGAATTCTCGCTGCAATTGAATGAAAAGTGCCAATACTCAAAGAACTATCATTCATTTCAGGCAACATGGACTTGACTCTAGTCTTCATTTCTGTGGCGGCTTTGTTCGTAAAAGTAACAGAAAGAATCTTATGTGCTGGATAAATATTTGATTCGATGAGGTGGACAATTTTTTGAGTTAAGACTCTTGTTTTTCCGCTACCTGCTCCAGCAAATATTAATACGGGGGATTCAATTTCAAGGACTGCTTCTCTTTGTTGTTTGTTTAGATTATTTTGATTATTCAATTTTGGTTATTTCTCTTTTTCCTTTTTATTCTATATTTTGCTTTATTATGCTCTTCCACATTTCGCGAAAATATATGGCGACCATCTCCATTGGCAACAAAATATAAATATTCTGTTGAGTCAGGATACGCTGCCGCCTTTAGAGCATCTATTCCAGGATTATTGATGGCTCCCGGAGGAAGTCCCTTATACATATATGTATTGTAAGGTGAATCGATAGTAAGATCTTTATTATACAACTTTTCCTTCCGGCTGGGAAGAATATACTGGATGGTCGGATCTGCCTGGAGCATCATTTCCTCATTTAATCGATTATGATACACAGAAGAAATCATTTCCATTTCATCTATCAGCATTGCTTCACCCTGTATAATTGATGCCAGAATTACTATGTCACTTTGAACCATATTGACTGATTGAGTTGTATTATCAAGAACCTTTTTCATTTTTTGATGAAAGTTGGCCACCATGATTTTTATTAAGTCTGCTTCCATATAAGATGTGAGAAACTGATAGGTATCAGGAAATAGATAGCCCTCAAGAGTGGGTGAATTTATATTTAATGATTTAATAAAATCTTTGTCCCGGCAGAGATACATAAACCTTTCTTCATCGATATCAAGAATGGATGTAAAAACCTGGGCAATTTGCTGGATAGTATAACCCTCATAAATTACCGTTTTGACAATTTCACCTGTTGATGATGTAAGGAGTTTAATGAGTTCATCCATTCTGCTGACATTTTCCAGAGAAAACCGACCGGCTTTTAATTTGTTTTCGTTCAAAGTGAGTTTCATAGCAAGAGAGAATAGTGAAAAATGCGAGAGACAATTTTGATCATATAATAAGCGTCCGACATAATTAACCGATGCTCCTTTAGGAATCGTTAAATATCCGCTAAGATGATTACATTTGACATCCATTGATAATACCATTAATTTTAAAGAATAGACGGTAATTACTATGATTGCAAAACTCGTTGCAATTATTCCTGTTATTTGATATTTAGTTGATTTTATGAACATCAGAATTTTTAATTTATAATGATATCGGCATCTCTCCCAATGGATGATCTTGAATAACTAAAAAAATATTTTACTTTATGTCATCTATTGCTTGTTTTGGTTTTCTCAGTACTTTTAAATTTCGTGCTCTATGGTTGACAATAATACAGAGAATTCGAATCTATTTAGTTCCTGGGATCTTAGTAAGTTCAACTATTGGTTATTTGGCATTGGGATATTGATCATTATTCTTGGATACATCATTATGTACTCCGGTGAAACAACCAGTTTTCAATCTGTGACGCTTGCACCTTTCGTGCTCGTGGTTGGATACTGTGTGATCATTCCGATTGCAATTTTGTATAAACCTAAATCCAGGTAACCGACATTATGGGGTGGTGGCTCAATTTGGTTAGAGCACCGGCCTGTCACGCCGGATGTTGCGAGTTCGAGTCTCGTCCATCCCGCATCCCGCTAAAAGCCCTCTTTTGAGGGCTTTTTTTTTATGAGGAAAATATCATTTCCAAATATTGTAAGAAGGTAGGCTTTACACCGGATGTTGTCCCGACCGAAGTGTCGGGATCCATCCCAACATTTAAAAAGCTTTCAAATGAAGACTTTTTTTAATATTTTATTAATATCATTGAAGGAGATATTGAATGGAAAAATATTATACATATATTTTACAAAATCCAGGTAAAAAGTTCTACATTGGCCAAACTAATAACCTCAGCAAAAGAGTATTGAGACACAATACTAACACTGTAAAATCAACTAAGAATCGTGGACCATGGACAATCGTTCATTTTGAAACATATTCAACTCGAGCCAATGCAATGAAACGAGAAAAACAACTCAAGCATTGGAGACGAGAACTCATTATAAATCTTATCACATCCAATATGTAGCCGGATGTTGTCCCGACCGAAGCGTCGGGATCCATCCCGCATCCCGCTAAAAGCCCTCTTTTGAGGGCTTTTTTTTATGAGGAAAATATCACTTCCAATTATTGTATGAAGGTAGGCTTTAAACCGGATGTTGTCCCGACCGGATCGTCGGGATCCATCCTTCAAATAAAGAAGCCTTCATTTTTGAAGGCTTCTTTATTTGAGTATATTTCTCATTGACTGGAGGTTTTAATTATTTATCCTACTACAAATATTGCATAGGCATTTACGACTTTATAATGACTGTTGTTTGATGAGAGGTGTATCTTACCATTATCATCTTCCCAAGTACTAAATTGTTGTTTATCGTGATTTTCTGAACTCCCGATTACCAAACCATTTGCCCCTAATTCGGCAGCTTTAATTTTTAACCGTTGCATTATTTTGTTGGTTTTACCCTGCCACGTCCAGGTGTCAAAAGATGGATCCTTTAACGAAAATTCACTGGATGCATCAATGATGGCAATTTTCTCAAATTTTACAGGATAGTCTGCATATATTTGTACTTCTGAAGGATCAATTGGCGCTCTTTTTTCACCAACTAAAATATGAGAGACAGGTGAACATGAATAGAGTAAAAATAAAACAGGTAATGATGAAATAAGTATTTTTTTCATTTTTCTTCCCCTTTTGCATTTATTAATTAATTCAAATAATTCTTCAACTGGTAACACTAACATTTTATATTGAGCTAAGTTGTCAAACATGGCAGAGAATGTATTTGAATCGAGAGGAATGCAGGTTAGTTTCGTGGTCGAATGTGGGGGCACTAATGTTTTGGGAGTTTGAAAGTTACATAAAGATTAGTATTAAATTTTATTCAAATGTTGGTTTTATCAACTCATTTAAACCCTCAGTCATAGATTCTACTTTATCTGAAATCATTGTATGAACATCTGCCAGAGCCTAGTTGTAAAAATAACCACCAATTTGATCATGAAAGAATTCGAATAGAAATAATGCATCAAAATTGCCAATATCCTGATCAAGATTTTCTTTAAAATAATTTTGAATATTTTTAATGATTATATCTTTGCTTTCCTTGGTAAACTCTGTCATCGTTGCTCCTATTAAGAGGTGTGATTAATATATGATTCAATAAAATCAAATTGATATAATATGCAAATTTCTTTACAAGTAATTTGACTTTCTGATTAATTATACCAAACCCCATATCCTACTTTTCTTAGTTTTTGAGCCACATAACTTTCCAGTTCCTCAGCATCTTTTCTTGTGGGTATCGGATTATACTTCTCATAAAATTCAGGGACTAATTTTAATCCAAATCTTCGTGCAAAAGTATTGGATTTGTATCCATCTTTATGCTGCTTAAATCTCAATAGTGGCGCCCTTGCAGATTGACCCACATAAAAACATCGCTTACCATATATATAACCTGGATTTTCATTTCTAAATTTTGTGGATTTACTGACTTCCTTCTCAAGTTCAATGACATAAACATAATAACTCATATCGGTTAATTTACATTATCGCTTCTTCAATTGGATCCCATAATATGTAGTCTGCTATAATTATATAGTTTAAATCACAAAATTGAGAATCTCTACTGGCTTCACCAAAAGAAAAAGGGACGCTTAAGTGTTTATAGAATTACTAATATTAATTAGCTGGATTTTATTCGATAAAATATAAATACTAACTAAACTGACTGCCACAATAATTGGGATATCCAACTGCCCAGAATATTTCGTTCATCACTCACAATCATCGACTTATTTGATCCCCCTCTTGCCCACCCCTCAATTAGGAGAGAAACGTATTGGATATTATTATTAGGTTGAGTTTTGAATTATGTATTGATATTGTATCACAAGCTTCCAGCTTGTTTTTGCGTATTACCTAAAGGGGTTGCAAGAATTGGGAGATTTGAATAGTTATATTTACGAATCCATAAATGGATACGCTAAAAATAAAAAGGACGCTAAAGCGTCCTAAAAAATGTAATTTGTTTTCTGCATTATTTTTAACGCATTAGTTTTCACATCGATCTTTTAAGGCCTTATTCATATCAATAAAACCCTGTTCAGTTGACTCTTTCATAGAGCCCCAGAGTAGCAACGCCAAAATGCCGCTAAATTGTTCACCCTGAATAAATTGTACTTTATCACCAGGTAATTTTATAATCTTGAAAAAATGTTCACCATCAAATAATTTTGGCATCAATACCCTTCCCAGCCACCGCAACTCAACATTTTTGTTGGCAACAAGAATTTTTGGTGCAAAATCCATGGCATCACCACCAGGAGGTTGAATAGAAACTGATAGCTGTGACCCCACACTCACGTCACCGGAAATCGATTTTATAAATGGGTTCCATTCTGAGTATTCATTAAAGGCAGTAAGTACTTTCCAGACTTTTTCGGAGGATGCATCAATCGTTATTTCGGTATATAATTTTTGCTTTGGGAATAACCCAATCATATACGCTACAATAAGTATGACTGAAATTACTTGAAATATTTTCTTCATATGATATTTTTCCTTTTATTTGATATCAATATTAATGATCACTAAAGTTGGATTCAAATAATAATAGCAAAAACTCAATTTCTATTGCGAATTAATAGCAAAAATAATTCAACAATTAACTCTTTATACGAAGCCCTTTATCTTCATTGATGAAAATCCAGGAGGCAAGTTTTCCAATTTGTAATGGTTCATCGACCATCCAGTATTTACGGCCATGATGGTATCTTGAACTGGTTTCGTTTTCCGGTAAGCTTTCGTTAACAGACAGAATTTCATTTATTCGTGACTGCCACATTTCGACATTTTTTTGTCTGAGGTCAATCCATCCTGCATCCGCCCATGAGTCCATTTTCTTCGAGGTAATATCAATCGTTTTTCGGGCTTTCTGCACTGGTATTTTTACCTGTGGTCCACGTAATAATGTTTTCCCATCAGACATAAGAATTGGCAATCCTATCGAAATCATTTGTGAGCGTAAATTGGCATTTTTAGATATTTCTATTTCAAGTTTACTGGTTAATTCTTCAGCTGATTCTGAGACAATGCAAGTCATGCTCTTGCATACCTTTTTTATCAGGGATGCTTCAAATAATATTTTTGATAGTCTTGGAGGACCAAGGATTTCAAATGCGATGCTTTCCACATCATGTTTATCCTGAAGATAATTCATTTCTTCCAAGGCATCATGACGCATATATCCAGCTCGATATGTGGGATTCATTACAGAATTATAGAGTCCATTGATAATATCGTGGCCGGTACTATCACCCATAATTTCCATGATGGTATTGGCGGCAATTTCTTCAGGAGTTACAAACTCCATTTGACCGGCAGTGGTTATGGTTTCAAATTCTGGAAGGGAAAAAATACCATTTTCTCCGCTGTCAATGAATACTGATTTGAGATTTTCCCCGGTATTTGTCCAACCTGACTCTCCCTCAAAATTCCATAATTCATCCAGTTTTTCAGCTTTTTCTACAGTGCAGTCATAGAGTTTGATGGGTTTTCCCTGTTTTTTGATAGTGCCATACCCGATCCGTTTCCAACCAATAGCTGCGGCCGGTTTTATTTCTTTAATGATGGGTCCATCTGGTGTTCTGCCCATTAAAAACAGCAACATGGAATGAGCGCCTGCCAAGGACGTTTTACTGAGTAATACGCGACTTGGTTTTTCTTCGCTGTGCGTATAAGGTATATTCAATCCCATACCACCAGTACCGGTAGTTCCAATTTTTATATACAGACCGGTTTTATTGTTCACCATGCTGGCATGAAGTATCTGAATATGCCGTATAATCTGAGGGATATATAATGTTGTTAGCATCTTCTCCATCTCAGTTGTGAGTTCATCGGTGAGTACATTTTTTTCAATGGCTTTTGTCATCTCCTGTTTGAGATTATAATAACCGCTATAAATATCCTGATAGGCAAGACCTGTGGCAGAATTCACAGAATCGATAACGATATTTGGTTGGTATTTTTCAATAAGATGATTTAGGAAAGATGAGTCGAGTTTCTCTTTGTCCAAACCTTCCAGCACGTCTTCAATTAGCATCTTGCGATTTTTTGGGATATCCATGATATCACTTCTCGGTAAATCCTTGAATATTGTCCGTACAAATATATTCCCCCACTCCGGGGTTAATTTTACATTGGGTGCTTCTTTTTGTATTTCTTTACAGGCATCCCGCGCTTCAGATTCCCTGAGAGATAATATGATAATTTCTTTGGGATTATGTTTGATGAGTTTTCGAATTATAGCCATGCCCACCAGTCCCCATCCGCCGAGGATTAATATTTTTCTTTGTTTAATATCCATTTCTTAATTCCTTATTAAAATGTTAGTTTTAAAAATTTATTTGTTAAAGATTCACAATGCCCAGGGCAATTGAATTTAGTTTTGTTTCCATCAAATCTGATCGGGATAAAAGTATAATTGGTACTTTGGCCCCAGTGATGATTCCACCTCCTTTAGCACCACCCATCCCCAGAAGTGATTTGACCATGAAATTTATCGAGGTTATATTGGGTCCGATGAAGATATCAGTACTACCTGCAATTTCTGAGTCTATTTTTTTTGTCTCAGCATTTCTTGAAGATATTGCTACATCAATAGAAATTGGTCCCTCAACGGTAAATGAATTTGAATTTCGATATTTTTCTGCCATTTTTCCCATAATAACCGTTTCCGGTACATTCGGATTAATTTTTTCGATCAGGGACAACATTGCAACGTTTGGATTTGGGTTCATTAATTTTCCGGCGATATCAACTGAGTTCTGAATGATGGAAGACAGTATGGTTTCATCCAGCTCAGGATTCACACCGCCATCAGTCATCAACATCAGTCTATCATAAACAGGTGACTCCAAAACTGCAGTATGGCTCAAGCGTGTCCCAGTTCTTAAACCATATTCTCTGTCTAATACGGCTGAAAGTATTATATCTGAGCTTACATCGCCTTTCATTAGAAGATCTGCTTTGCCGTCCCGCACAATTCCTACAGCGATTTCTGCTGCCATTTTATCATTTTTATGATTCACCACAATTGGCTTTATCCACCCTCTTTCCTCAGCATTTGAAATGGCGCTAAATAGATAATCTTTCCGGGGATTTATAATCGCCAATTTGGCTGCAGGTCGGCCTGAAGCCAGCTTATAGATCTCATCAAAAGTTCGAATCATGCGTATTCTCTGACCATTTCAGAATTTGACATAGCAATTCTTGCCCCTTCAGCCAAAGCCTCTGATTCAAATGACCCTGGATAAATATAAAAACTATCGATATAACTTAATCTGGATTGTAGATTTTCCACCAATGTTTTGGAATGGGCCAATCCCCCAGTAAGAATGAGACCTTGAACCTGTCCATTTAAAACGGAGTACATAGCGCCAATTTCCTTGGAGATTTGATATTCCATGGCAGATACAATTTGTCTGGTTTCTTTATTCGATTCGGCTGAACGCTCAATTTCCTGAAAGTCTCGGGTACCTAAATACCCGAGAAGTCCGCTTTCATGTGAAAACTTCTCTACTGCATCATCAAGGGTCATTTTGTTATCAAATATAAGATTCAGAATCCCCCAAAGCGGCAGACTGCCAGCCCGTTCTATTGAAAATGGACCCATACCAAGAAGGGCATCATTTACATCGATTATCTTTCCATTCAAGACAGCGGCTATCGAAAACCCACTGCCCAAATGAGCGGCAATAAACTGATTATCATCTTCAGGAATATTGTGTTTGCGTACTGTTTTTCTGACTGTATACTTTATATTCAGGGCATGAGAGCGACTTCGCCGATGGATGCCAGATACTCCTGATATCCTGGCCTCAGCGATCATTTCATCGGTTGTTACAGGATCAACAATAAATGCTGGGATATTTAAGGATTGTGCAACCGTATTTGCCATAATTGCGCCAAGATTAGATGGATGGGATGAAAACGTTTCCTCTCGATACTGGTTTAACATTTTTTGGTTAATCCTGTAAATCCCCCCAGGCATGGGTTTTAAAGGACCTCCCCTGCCTGCTACAACATCAATGGGGCCATCAATGCCCTTGATAAAATCATTTATTATTGAAAATCGCAGTGATTCCTGCTGTTGGACTTTTGAGGGTAATTTCTGCTGAGTGTGATCAGCAACATAATTTTTAATTAATTGATCATCCTGAAAATAACCAATTTTGGTGCTTGCGGCCCCTGGATTTATTGTAAGTATAAAGAAAGTGATACCCCCTTACTGCTTAGTTAAACCTGGGGAAACATATTACTGTTCTTTAAACCTTATCATCGAATGATGACATAATAGCTTTTGAGCTAAAATTACTTGCCTTATATTCGTCCAGTTTTTTCTCGAGTACGGCAAAATGTTCAATCTCGGTTTCGGCGAGATGGATGAGAAATTGTTTTAGATCAGGGTCTGCCATTCTTTCAGCGGCGGCCATGTAGAAATCATACGCATCCTTTTCTTCTTTCATGGCAAATGTGAAGATTTCCTCGATCGTCGCAAATTCTGAGATAATTTGTGCTGTCATGCTTCCTCTTTCTCAGTTGGTAATTTACTTAATTCCATACCCCTTCGGAGTGCTTTCTCATTAAGGGGAATTAAATGATGATGACGTTCCGGCAACACCTGAGTAAGAGCCTTGAGTATTGAATCGATTGGAATTATTGGTTTCACACCGAGATAGGAACCCAACATAATCATATTCATCGTTTTTTTATTCTGGAGATTTACCGCCTCCATATTTGCCGGGATTTCAAATACCGATATATCCGTTCGGGTTGGTGGATTTATAATATTATTTGCTTCATACAACAATACCCCGCCGGGTTTTACGGCAGATTCGAATTTATCCATAGAGGGTTGGTTTAATATGATTGCCGCATCATAATCATTTATAATTGGGGAGCTTACTTTGTTATCTGAGACAATAACGGTGCAGTTCGCAGTACCGCCACGCATTTCAGGTCCATAACTTGGCATCCAAACCACTTCTTTTCCTTCCACCATCCCTGAATATGCCAGAGTCATGCCCATAGATAGAACGCCTTGGCCACCAAATCCTGCAATAATTATTTCTTCATTCATATCATTGTTCCGTAGATGTTATTTCTGGTTTTTTAATCTTTGCTGGTACTTTTATATCGCCGAGTTCATAAAAGGAAAATATCTCATCCTCAAGCCATTTATTCGATTGTAGCGGTGTCATTTTCCAACCAGAAGGACAATTAGAAATCACTTCAACAAAACTGACGCCGCCTTTTCCCTCAATTTGATTTTTGAAGGCTATAGTCAATGCTTTTTTTGTTTTTCTCACATGCTTAGCAGAAATTACTGCCTGCCTGGTGACATAATATGCTCCAGGTAACGGGGCTATCATTTCAGCGATTCTTAAGGGATAGCCATGAGTTGATGTATCTCTACCAAATACAGATGTAGAAGTTTTACCTCCAACAAGGGTCGTTGGAGCCATCTGTCCGCCAGTCATGCCGTAAATGCCGTTATTGATAAAGATAATAACAATATTTTCACCGCGGTTGATCGTATGGATAGTCTCACCAGTTCCAATGGCGGCAAGATCGCCGTCACCCTGATAGGTGAATACGATTCGATCCGGTAATACCCTCTTAATTCCTGTTGCAACTGCTGTCGCTCTTCCATGGGCTGCCTGCTGCATATCCACATTCAGATAATTATAGGCAAATACCGAACAACCAACTGGGGCAACACCAACTGTTTTCCCACGGATATCTAACTCATCCACTACTTCCATTATTAATCTATGGACAACTGAATGTCCGCATCCGGGGCAGTAATGCATGGGTGTATCCATGAGAGAATCCGTTTTCTCCCAGACCGTGTTCATTTCGTTAAGCAATTCGCATTGCACGCCTTCCAATATAGGATCAGACATTGGCGACCTCCTCCGAATTATGCAATTGATACAATCCCCTGATCTTCTCGAGAATTTCTCCCGGTGTCGGTATGATGCCTCCCATTCTGCCATAGAATTCCACTGGAATTTTCCCATTTACCGCCAATCGTACATCTTCCACCATTTGACCGGCATTCATCTCAACAACAAGCATATTATTTACCCGATCAGCAAAATACGATAATTCTGTTTTTGGGAATGGAAATAGTGTTATCGGTCTGAGAAGTCCCACTTTCATGCCTTCTTCTCTAGCCAGATCAACTGCTTTATGAACCACTCTTGAAGAAAGTCCAAAAGCAACAACTAATAATTCAGCATCATCAGCTTTTACGGTTTCATACCGTACTTCTTTCATCTGAATTTCTTCATATTTCTGCTGCAATCCAATGTTGATTTCTTCCATTCTTTCAGTTTGGATATGAAGTGATGTGATAAAATTCCGTATGCCCTGCTCATTCCCCCGGGTAGCCCATGCCGATTTATCAACCAGGTGATCTTCGGGATTATAATCAGGAAATGTTACAGCCTCCATCATTTGACCAAGAGCTCCATCGGAGAGAATAAGTACTGGATTTCTGTATTTATCGGCAAGGTCAAAACCATCATAGACAAAATCTGCCATTTCCTGAACGCTGTTCGGTGCTAACACAATAACTTTATAATCACCATGTCCACCACCCTTCACAGCTTGAAAATAATCACCTTGAGATGGTTGAATGGTTCCGAGACCAGGGCCACCCCTGACAACATTAACCAGGAGACAGGGTAATTCTGCACAGGCAATATAAGAGATACCTTCCTGCATGAGGCTATATCCCGGACTGCTGGTGCTGGTCATTACCCTTTCACCAGCGCCGGCAGCGCCATAAACCATATTGATAGCAGCAATTTCACTTTCCGCCTGGACAAAGGCTCCGCCACGACGTTCAAAGTGCACCGATAAATATTCTAATAATTCCGATTGGGGTGTAATGGGATAGCCAAAATATCCTTTCATGCCGGCACGCATAGAAGCCTCTGCCAATGCCTCATTACCCTTCATTAATTTTTTTTCACTCATATTTTCAACCTACATTCACAGTAATATTTTCTGTAACATTTTTGATAACAGCTACCTGTTCTTTTTTCTTTTTCCCTTGTCGATATACAGTAATGATTGCTTCAGGGCATACTAACGCACAGTTTGTACATCCAGTGCAATTATCTTCGACAAGGACAGCATAATGGTAGCCCTTGGTATTGATATTTTCTGACATTTTGAGCGATTGCTGCGGACATTCCGCAACGCAGAGTTCACAACCTTTGCAGTTATCAATGTTAATTGAAATATGTCCTTTGATCTTTGCCATAACCGTCCTTATTGGTGATATATATGTCTTATTATCGCCATAAATTTACGATTTTTATCACCATATTTGAAAATAATGATTGGAGAAAAATGTCGGTTTTATTCGAATATTTTACATTATTATTTTTCTTTAAACTAAAAACATCTGGCTAACTTAATAATATTAGTTTTCCCTCTATAATAATCTTATCAATGTATAAAATTGTCATGTATGAATGTATTGGATATCATTCATAATTGTTGATTCAAATTTGTATGTTCATTTGAATATATGAGGAGGTTGATGAACAGTAGAATAAAAATTACAGAATAACTATAGAGTTATCTGATTTAATAGAAAAGATTAATAATGGATTCAGATTTGAACCCATGAAAAGTCATGTAACATTCCAGGCATTTCCTAATTCATCTTTCGTTAATCGATATTCGGTGTTTTAAACAAGAGCTCTTAAATTTTAGGTGGGGCAGTCATCTTCTATTTCAGGGAGATCTTATTTCTTTATCGTCTGTTCTTGATTATTAATGGAACCAGTCCTGAAGGACTGGTCTATGGAACGAGGGGTACTCGATTCTCTACTTTATGAACTTTCTTGCCTCAGGCAGGCAGACTATTTTTAACTTCAGAGGACCCTTTTGTCTTGCGGACATTTCCCCTCAAAGGGGAAAATGGAAATAAATTATTTGAAGAATATTAATATGCAGGTGAATTTGAATCCAGTTATCAAAAATAGTCCGGTTTTATTAGCTCCCTCTCCTGATGAGGAGAGGGTTGGCCTGCCTGCTGCGGGTATGGTTAGATCCAGTTTAAAAGCAAATCCAAGAAGCATTTCTTAAATCATAATTCGTTAATCGATATTCGATATTTAGTAGAAAAGTCTTAAAAATTGAATAGTTGGGTCATTCATCTTCTATGCCGGGTACATCTCTTTTCGATTTCATTGCATTGCGGATTTCTTCAAATGTATACAGTTTTCCCTGATTGATTCCTTCGCAGGTTTCACCGACATAATCCCATCTTGATTTTGATTTGAGAATTTCGCCCCAAAACGGAAATGTTCGACATTGATCAGGTCTCACTGGGTATATCTTGCAGCGTTTATCATTGAGAAAGATACAGTGAGTTTTATTGGATTTCAAAACCGGCTTGCCTTTTACCGTTCGGCAGTAGGTCTTGATAAATGTTTTGAGTGTTATGGTCAAATAATTGCAGATTCTATCTACATCGGATTCCGTGAGATACACTTCTGCATCGGAGTATTCACAACATTTACCGCAGCCTGTACATTCAAAATTTAACCCGTTATCATAAAAACGGGATTTCACTATTTCAAAAGTGTGATTCTTTGCGTGTGACTAAGTCCTGATTCAGTAGAGAGTTTGACTAGATAAATACCAGATGCATTATTTGCAGCATCCCAGGAAACCTGGTAAGCACCGGGGTAGTGATAACTATTCACCAGTTTGGTCAATTCTCTTCCCAATACATCGTAAATCGTAACTTCTATATTCCCGGCATTCTCAACCTGGTACAAAATACTTGTGACAGGATTGAATGGATTGGGATATGTAGAGAGATAGAATTGATCTGGTAATACAGATGGTTCAATACCAAGGAGAACATTATCGGGGGCATCGGTAGTAAATTTTATAGCCAAATTTTGATTGAGGTGATAATAAGAGTAATTATCATTACTTACTACTTCCACTGGCCAGTATGAACCGCCAGCAGTAATATTATTGAATATATATTGGATACCAATTGTCTGATCGGGAGATTCGATTCCTATCGTTGAATAATTTCCATTTTCATCGATATCATTGATTTCCTGATACTGGAATAGAATTTCACCATCACCAGTTTGGGTTGGATGCATGGTTGGATCATAAAGTATCACCTGGAACGTTTCTTTTACACATCCTACTGTCTGACATAATTCATCATCTTCACCATTGGCCACATTGTCCCATTGAACAATAAAACGTCCATTGCTGATATCAGACCATGCATATATCTCAAATGGTTCTTGACCGACATCATCATCCAGATCATCCATAAATGGTGCGATCATGGCAGCCGGTCCCATGTACATGGGGATACTGAAATTCCAAAAATAACTTATTGGGCATGGAATCAAAGATAACCAGCCATTTGACCCTACAGTGACAGTATTAAATGTCTCTCCATAGTATTGAAAATCGAATGGCAATTCCATATGATGGTGACTGTCATCGTCAAGTGGAAGTAATGTTCCAGAGCCGCCATCGGCTGGATTCAATTCTATCCAATCGTAAGAGGGGGCTTCTACATAACCAATATCAGAATTATCATAGGCCCAATAACCATAAGCATCAGCCGGATTGGGATCAGAATCTTCAATAGGACCAAAAAGTAACGAAATAGAATTTTGGGCAATCAATTGATCATCCATCGTAAAGTCAACTTGTAGTAAAACATTGCTGCCTTTTGAAAAACTGCCTAATGTTCCCGAAACCACTACACTTGATAATACCGATGAAAATTCATATAAGGTAATTGTATCAGATGCAAACTCACCTGTTATACTGTCATCAGTAATTTCTGAAACTGTGATAGTCACATCACTATAATTATTTGAAGATGGATTCATTATATCCAAGGACAACTGGATATTCTCACCGGACTGGACATAATTATTTCCGCTTGAAAGGACAGGCAGTACATCAAAATAGGCCCACATCTGCGGGTCAAGGAGAGTGCCATCATCTTCGATATAATTGAGAATAATTTCTTTTTGGAAGAATTGCGCTTTATTCAAAAATAATGATAGTGTAGAACCATCACTGATACCACTGAAATCAATATCCAGATTACCATCAACTGAACTAAGCCCTTTACCAATCAACTCACCATCCAATAACAGAGCGCCAACAACATCTTCTACAGGTTCACCATCTTCATTAGTGATCATTGTGGAAATAAAGGAATGATGGAAATCGGTATCATCTTCAATATCTGCAGAAAGATTAGTAGGCCTCAATAAATATGCCGGTATACTAGGGTCACCAATAACCATATAAACATGATGATAAAATTCTACCACATCACCATGACCGGATAATTGAGGAAATTCTGTAATTAAGGAACCCTTACCCAGATGAAGTGCCACACCTATCTCAGCTGTTTCATTTTCAAGTAAAGCCTGCCAGTAGCGGCCGCAAATTACATTGTTATAACGGGTATCAGTATCCAAATCAGACGGTCCAATTACGGCGACTCCACCTTTTGGAGACCCCAGGGTCCCTCTGGTTGTAAGTTCTTCAGCAAAACATTTTACCGGACCATTTATCAGATCCGCACCAAAATCTCCAGTGTTGCAAACAAAACTTGCAACTACAGGCAATTTCCAACCATTATTTAATTCTTGTTCGATTTGTTCTATATGGAATGCAGGTTTATGCCAACCCTGCGAATTACCCCACCCGCGGTAGTTAATGACTCCAACTCCATCACTCCATGAAGTGCCAATCAAAGGATTATCTTCAATCTGATTATCGGCATGAAAATAAACCGTATCTATATGACTATATCCGTAATTATCCCAGAGTTCATATAACCATCTTGAAGTCCAGACAGGGGTAACCGGCCATTGACTCGGTGGTATTTCCTCGCCATCAGCATTGCTGTAATTCCCGGCAACGAGCAAACCATTATTAAAATAATCTAAATCGTCATCGGATAGATTCTCCATTCGCGTGTACTGAATAGTTCTGGATTTCAGCATCATTAAATCACCTGGATTTCTAATAGAGAAACGGCCAAGGATAAATTTTGGCGTCATCACATCATAATCTTCAGATGAAGGATCATCTACAAAGAATGAATAAGGATAATCCGTCACATCCTGCTCAGGTTCGTTTATCGATTGAATAAAATGGGTTGGGATAGTAAGTGAACCGGTAACATCTCCTACAAGCAGTACATATTCCAGCATCGGATTGTTATCGGAATAGGTATGAAGCCAATCTCTTAATTCTGAGGCATCAGTTGTAGATAATCCAAGGGTATTCATGGATACCACTTCAACATCAAATCCCTGTGACTGCTTAAATTCTAAGAAATCACCTCCAGGTGTTGCATCGGTTAGATACGGATCAAGCTGACTGTGAGCCAAAACAATTAAATACTTTCCACGTGAGTATTGCTCAACCATTCTCTCACTATTGAGCCATTTCTGATTCAATGGTAATGTTTCAAGGCCATTTGCTGTCAGCATCATTGTCATACTTATAAAAAGCAGCATTTTCTTCATTATTCTTACCTTTGAATTATCCATAATTCTCATTTGATTCTTTAAGTTTCAAGTATTATTGTAATTATTGATACGATGTCCAATATATCAACTGAACCATCTAATGTATGGTCGCCGGAACATCGCTGATACGATGTGAGATTGATATCCAAAATACCGGATACAATGACAACAATATCAAGTACATCCATATTTCCATCGCGGTTTACATCTCCCAGAGGGCAATCCCCAAGTGGTTCATACCATACCTGGAGTTTGTCAATTTCAATACCCCTGTACCCCAGCGTACTATCCGGGTAAAGACCAACCGTCAATTGCAGTGAACTGCCTTCAAAATTATCAAACCTGTTATATTCCCGGTGCAAACCCCATCCCTGGTCAAACCATGACGTTGTTCTTGAGTCTGACTCTGTTTCCAGTTTGACAAAACCGGTGTCATTATCCCATTCTAATTCGTATTTCCAATCAAGGATTAATGCCAACGAGCCAGTTTCTAAATTTATGTCGGATGCGGTACTGGTCAATGTCTTCCGACCGACACCATATATCAAACTTTCCTGAGATTTCAGATATCCCATCTGAGTATTCCAGAAACCTTCAGCAACTTCCCAATTGGATAGATCATCAAAATCATCTGTAAAGATTATACCCGACCATTTCAGTTCAACAGGCAGGATCACATCCGAATCGATATAATCTGTAAACTGGATTGGATAAAGATCATCACTACCCAAAATAATAAAGTTATATCCATTTGATGGGAGAATGATGCTTGGCATATTTGAATTTACAAGTAAAGTATCAGCTGAGAGCTCATCGGTAATGATTATCTGAATATCACCATTATAAAACTCTGGTACGGAAATATCAAAGGTCACTTCATTTAATGATTTTGGTATTAAACTAACATCTAATTCATTTATGGCAGAGCTGCTGCTGGTGATTTGGTGAGTCTGCGTTTCATAACCAAGCGCTTGAAAAACAATTGTAAATGTCCCTGGGTAAAGCAATCGCCTATACCTGCCGATCTCATCGGTCATGCGAGGCTTCAACATGGGTCCATTCATTTCTTCGATAATTACTTCTGCAATCATAGGTAAACCAGATGATTCATCCGTAATTATTCCCTCAACCTGATAGTGTTCTGCAGAAATTTCGGGATCAAGACCATTATATCCTACGGCTCTATTCATAAGGTGAAAGGCACCATTTAAATTTCGTTCAACGGTATCATCAATTAGTTCTTCATCATCCGGCTGCAAATTGGAGCTTCCAGTTTCGATGAGATATTGAATAGTCCCGGTTTCAGTATAAAACCAGTCATGGGCATTTCCCCGCCGGGAGACCCCCGGTACAAACAGGTAAAATCCACTATATTCCTCGTTGGGTGTCAGATTGGCTATATTTAATCCTAATGGAGCAACAACTTCAAAATCGGGAGAATGCTTTTCACCTTCCCAGTTCCATGAAGAAATCACCTTTTCAGATACACATCCCGACCTTGAACTATGATAAGCAATGGAAAGAAGAAAATTCTGATCTATTGCAAATTCCCGAATAGCCCTGGATTCAGATTCTGACCATGGCGAGGCACCGCGATAATAATCGAAATTGGCAAAGTAATTTGGATTTGAACTACAGCCGCCGTCTATTTCCCAGGGTCCATCTCCAAGGAACCAGTTAAAATCATAATTACGGTTAAGATCAACACCATCTGAATCATTGCCAATGCCCAATTCAAAATCAAATATGCCATTCAAATTCACATCAGTACGATTTTTACGATAGGATTCATCCTGGAGCCAATTACCAAATTCATCCTCAAAACCATGAACCATCTGCAAACCTTCCGGATTGTAGGTAGGAACAACCCAAATTTCTGCCTGCTGAAGTAGACTCAGCATATTAGAATAAAATGGTGTTCCTACTGATTCTATCGGATTTAAAAACTTATGGATTAACTGCATGGTTATCTCAACACCAAGAATCTCTTCGGCATGGCATTGACCCAGAAACAGTATTCTCGGTTCATCTTCTTTCACATTAGCATTATAAGAAAGGCGGACACCCCAAAATGGAATATCAGCTTGATTGGATCGGCCTATCTCTTCCAAATGATAGATAATTCCACTCCCAGGATAGCCCGGTGTTGGAACTATATTATCCCCAAATTCTTCATCCCATGCTTCAAGTTGGGTTTGAATCTCTTCATAGGTATGCCAACGCTCAATGAGCTGGGATTCCTGCGTCAATCCTAAAGTAAGTAATAGTAATATAAAGATAATTCTCATTTTATAAGGGCTGTAATTAATAGGTTTAAATATCAGGGAGTCAGGATAATAGTAACTATACCGACGATATCAAGAACATCTATGCTGAGATCGCAGTTAATGTCTGCTTCAGTAATCTGATCATCGGTAAACTCAATATCGCCAAGAATATAAGAGACGATACCAACTATATCCAGTACATCAAGACTTCCATCAAAATTTATATCTCCACCTCCACAGCCCTGTCCACCTTCAATGGTGCGTGATTGGACATATAAATTGATTAAATCTTCTTTTCCAGAGCTTCTACTATCCAACCAGTAAACCAAATATTTATTATTATTGTGAGAATGCATATCAATCCTAGGAAATTCCTGTTTAAAAGGTGCGTCGCAGATTATAGTACCACCTTCTTCAAAAGCCAATTGCCCATCAAGTTTAATTTCCTGATAAAACAAATCCGTAGCCAAACTTAGTCTTGAGTCTTCCCAGACAGCCATAAACGTCCCATCCAGACTGGTATACACAAATGGATTTGTCTGACCACTGCCAGTAAATACAGCCATATTTATTTCATCATCTGTTATTAATGTTTGTGAATTGATGATTCGACAAAGGACATCAAAATCAGCACCATTTTCAAAATCCTGCCAACATACGAGGACATCTTCATTTTCAGGATTATAAGTCAGCACGGCGTTCTGTTGATCATGTGCTTTGACAGACACTTCGAACCCATTTTCTTCGCCGAGGATAGTTCCATCATATAAAAGGACCTGACCAAAAATATCGGCATTGCCGTTCCTGGCATCCTTCCAAACGGCAAAAATGCCATTTTCTATTGAAGCAACTTTAACATTTGTTTGCTCACCTTCCGCAGCCGAAAGTGTGGCGGCTTCATCCCAGCCATTACCATCAGCATCAAGATACTTTGTGAAAATATTTTGATCACCGCCATTATTTTGGATCCATGTCACAAAACATCCGCCACCAGGGACTGCTTTTATATCTGCAACGATATTATCACCCGGAAGCTCACCTACCAGTACACCACCCTCCTGCCATTGTGGATTACCAAGTTCATCAAATTTTTGGGCAAGTACAATGTATGCAAATGATATATCAAATCTAACATCAGACCATGTTAAGTAAAAATAACCATCATCACCGGCGGTTAGTTTTGACCATAGTTGATTTGAGACAAAATCCGGGACAAATACCGGTTGTCCATCTGAGTCACCAACTGTATTAAAATTATCCTCGATATCCAAAATTTGATAATACTGGAGGATATTGCCCCATTGATCAGTGCTAATAAAATTCATAAATAAATGATTATTAACCCGAGCGATTTGAGGATTTGTCTGAAAATCATTTGTTCCCAGGGGAATGGTGGGTATACTGCCTAATGTCTCAAATGTATCTTCATAATTTTCATCGACCAATACAGCATATATGGCTGGATTATTGGCACTAAAGCGGTTATCTTCCCAATAAACCAGGTTTTGATCATTGCCAAGATATACACTTTGTACATTTATAGAATTACCATCAATACCGAAATACAATAGTAGACCCTGATCTTCAAACATTATTCCCACATCCGGCAATACCCTCTGAACATATATTCCAATGCTACCTGTTCTGAAATCTTGCCACAATACAAATGCTCCAGTAATTCCATCTGGTCGAACTATTGGAAGACTCTGGGTTTTATCCAGGGTACATATGGGCAATCCATCAGCTTCAAAGGATATTATTCCATCCCCATTTATATGCTGTGTAAAAATATCGATCTCAGGGGCAGGGGAAAATCGTTCATCCTGCCAGACAATATAAACACCACCATAATTATCAGTAGTTAATCTGGGTGCGATTTGTTTACCTGTGACTGTACATACCTCCAGACCATTATTATCCCAATGAACCGTGCCATCCAAAGTAATTTTCTGAGTATAAATATCACCTTCAATATTGTTATTTCTGAAGTCTTCCCAAACCACAAAAGCATCACCATTTTCTGCCTTTATCCGTGGATTATTTTGAATCCCCGGATCATCACATAAAACAATCCCATCATCCTGCAGCAGTACATTGCCATCTTCATCAATGAATTGGAAATATATATCTTTTGATGCTTCGCCATTTCGTCGATCTTCCCAGGCAACAGCAGAAACGGTTGATGTTATATCATTTACTTTTGCTTTAAACTGGTCACCCTCAGCAGAACAAATAACGACGCCATTCTCATCGGAGGCAGACCAGATGGTGTTACAACCTGAATCGATTCTCTGACTATAAATATCAGTACCTTCGCCGCTTATCACCTGTTCAAAAACCATAGTTGCAAAACCGACCCCACCGGTTTCAATACTTACGCTGCTACGTGACCCTGGTCCTTCAAGTATTGGCACTCCTGTTTCAGGTGCAATAATATCTGCTTGCAGGGTTGTAAGATGAGTACCATAGGTATGACCATGCTGTGAAACCGATTGATCATTCCAAATGATAAATGCGCCACCATTACCATCGGAGCAGGCGTTCAAAGCATCTTGCTTACCAGCTACAATAGTCAATGGAACTCCAGTTGCATCCCACATTATATCACCATCAGCGTTCACATACTGGCCAAAAATATCGCCGTCATCTGCTTCATAGCGATAATCAACCCAAACCACATAGGCACCACCGGCACCATCTGAAATAACTATAGGGTCTTCCTGTCGACCTGGAGCGGCTACCACCGTTGCTCCATTCTCACCCCAGAGTTTTTCTCCATCCACATCAATTTTCTGAATGAATACATCCCTGCCACCATCTCGTGTATCAGACCAGACAAAAATCAACTCGCCATCTACAGAATCTGCACCTCTTTGCCATTCAATATGGACACCTTGTCTCAATGGAAGTCCATTATCGCGCCAGTCAAATTGAGCAATAGCCAATGTGAATAGTAAAATAGTGATTAAAATCTTTTTCATTATTTCCTCAAATTAAAATTTAAAATTAATAATCAAGCGAGTAGTATTGCACACCTGCTCTTGTTGCTGCCAGAAATGAGTTCTCACTCATAAGTTTTACCTGGTAGGCATATTCTGTTTCAACCCTGCCAATCTCATTTGCATATAGATTATCTGTTGATTGCAGGATATCGTATAACAATATCCCATCGCTCCCACATGCCAGGGCTAAAACATTATTTATTTTATCAATTCCCTGAACTGTATAACCTTCTGCAATCTCTAAAGTAGTTATAATTTCACCATCTGAATCAAGTAACGCCATGTAACATCCTTTATCATCATTCAGACCAGCATAAATGATCCCATCATTGGCAAAAATTTCAGAAACCTCACCCTGGATGCCATCAAATTCGCTAAACAGGGACAGCGACTCGTTTGTCTCCTGTTTGAAAACCTGCACACCAAGCTGGGAGTTTGCAACATAAACCAAACTATCGGCATAATATATATCATCAGTATTGGAGCTTAAGCCATCATAACGGCTAATTCCAGCACCCCAAAATACAATAGTGCTGTCAAAGTTGTTTTGGACATCCAAATTACGAATTGATATAAAACTACTGTTTGTCAGTGCTTCTTCCATTAAAACATACATGATAATATGATCGGGTTGTGAATCGTCAATGGTAAATGCTCGAACTTTCTCGCGATTACTGGCTCCATCTGCCGGAACCTGGTAATCCCACGGCAATACATAATTTACATTGTGATAATAAATGGCGTCATTATAGTCCATGGAAAAGAATAGCGGTGTATCATGTTGATTCAATTTGTTTGATAAAACTACATCACGAATTTTATCTATTTCACCATCGCTATTGATATCATTACTACCATAAAGATCCTCGTACTCAAAATGATTTCCGGTTATCTCATAACTGAAAACTTTGTAACCATTTTCATCGGCAGCCGCTATGATATACTCCTCGGTAAATATTACATCTTTGCAGTATCCACCAGTTGGCAAGGTCGTCATTTGTCTGGTTTTTACACCTGAAGGTTCTGATGGTGACATACATGAAATGATAAAAGCCAATCCGCTAATGATAACGGCCTGAAAAAAGTGTTTAGTTCGAATTAATTTCATATTTATGTTTTATTAAATGTTTAATAGTAGAAATCCAAAGCGAAATCATAATTGACTTTCAACCATATTTCAAATTTGGAGAATGACTTTTCCGACTCTACCCAATTGTACTCTGACTCCGTTGTTCTATGTCGATAATTGAGTTTGAATTGTAACGATAAATCCTCAAGGAAATCTTTATTTAGTAGAAGAGATGCTTTATAATCTATATGTTCTCTACCGGTATGCAGAGGGTCATCTGAAATTTCACTCTTATACTTCCGATGATCAGCAGTGAGTGACAAAGATGCACTTTTAAAGAAATGGTCTGGATAGTGAATCAGCTGTGCACCAACAATACTCATATCATATGATCTGTCAACCGTTGTTGATAAGAGTCCATCATCGTAAGAAGTATTATCTCCTTTGCCAAAGGCATACCAGGCAGATAGTTTGAAGTCAGGAAGCAGTTGTGTATAACCACGGAATTCGAGAGTACTCACCTCAGTATCAAACTCAGTAAAATACTGATTAAAATACTGGCGGTTAAGCCGTGGTTTTATTCTGAACCATGATTTTTTGTATACTTTAAATGAGTATGTGAGATAGATGATTTCATTTGAGAAATTTGAAGTAAGGATATCCCTGCTGATGCTGTCTTTATCGCGGTAATATCGTAATAGAACTTGAGGCGCATTCACATATCCAAAGCGCAACCATTGATAGGGACCAAGATGCTGTTCAACAAGGAATGAGAATACTGAATAAGACTTTTCATTCGATTGTCCAAATTTTACTTTTGAGATTTTGAAGGTGAATTTGGTCTCATTTTCATTAAAAAATACGGGATTGTAATTCAATCGAAATTCAGGACGGATAACTGCACTATCGTATGTGTCTGTATCGCCAAGAATGAATGGATTGTAATCGGCATCATTTTTTTCGGCAGAGGATAATCTTAGAAAATTACTGTCATACCCAAACGACATGGAAGTACGTATATACAGAGGCACATTCAGTCCATTTTTCCAATTATTGGATTGGGCCTCAATCTGCTGCGGTAAAAACAGATATATAATTACTGGCAATGACCAAATGAATTTCATTTAAGAAATCGAACCCTATTCACTATCTGTTGCTAATGCCCGGATAAAAACTCTTTTGCCCTTATCCATCATTTCAAGTTTTAGTCTATGAGGACCATTATCCAGTTCTACAACTGAAGATCGCCATTTTCCCGGCACAATAGTTTTATCCTCTTTAACGGCACTGAGATCAGAGCGCTCTGAACTGAAATAATAGGTTCCAAGTACTTCATCACCTTTCCACAAACGAATACGATACGGTTCTTCTCCAGTCATCCAGTCAGCAAAAATGAGCCTGTTTATAAATTCTACATGTGTGGGTCCATTAAAATTATAGACTAGTGGGTTTTCACTATTTAACTCATGATAACAAATTATTTTCTTCCCGACAATCACATGAAAGGGAATATCATCACCTTCAGGATCAACAAAGGTCGATTTTACATCTGGTTTTTGAATCTTTTTTGTGATCATCCTAAGAAGTACCGGCGCTGAATTAACCTGCAGGGGTTCAATCTTCACTACATGGGCACCTTTTGGAACTTTTAGTAAATATTTCCCGGATTGAGTATATCCATGGCCGGGATGCTGTGATGATCTTACACCTTTACTTTTTTCTTCTTCATGCCGTACTGTCACCGGAGTCTGGTCATCAATAAATATTCTATAACCAAACTTCCATAATTTTTCATCCTTCTCAGGGACAGCTCTCCGACAGACAATTTGTAAATTTTTTGGTCCATTAATTTCATAAGTAAGCGATTCTTTGTGAAGTTGAAAATAACTTCGCCGTTTTTCACTTATGGTAAGGATTTCTTTTTTATCTACCTGTACCGGTTGGATTGAACCTGCCAAACCAAAAGCGATGAAAGTGAGGATTATTATTATCTTACAGTATTGATTCTGGTTCATAATTTGCCATTCTCTCTTTGATCTGTTTATGACTGTAAATACCCACTGCAGTGACTGACGCAATGGCCAGGATAAGACATAGCAGGGTAATCCAGAAATTATATTTTAATTGTGAAAAAATAATCCCTTCACCAATGACAGGGGTAGGAATCGGCGCCCAGGGTAGGGCGTATGTATCAGCTAAGTCGTGAATATCAAGAATTTGGATGATAGGTATATTATTTCGCGAAAAATCTCTGACGATAGATCTTCCGCTTAACTCCAGAAGGTCACCGGGAAATGAAACTGCTGACGGAATCAGCCGTGAATTGATTGACGGGCCGATGCTGGCAGCACCACCACCAATATTGATTAATGCAGAATAATTATTTAACGGCAAATCTTCAGAATAAATATCCAGTCTACGATCTATACTTAAAACCAGGCTGTCTTCCTGGATAAGAGTGACATTATTGCGGTAAATTGATTCCCAGAGCAATTCCCGACCAAAAA
>Ga0233442_1000576_pt1 | contig 34928 bp, 33 predicted proteins | sample SI_123_September_3_FD_182789 | JGI IMG/M metagenome (GOLD analysis project Ga0233442, IMG submission 182789) | Seawater microbial communities from Saanich Inlet, British Columbia, Canada - SI_123_September2016_150_MG | ecosystem: Environmental > Aquatic > Marine > Inlet | place: Canada: British... | reverse complement strand
ACCGTCTCTACTCTTTTGAATAAATAGATAGATGCATCGATACTACATCATTAATATTAAAATCACGCTCAGCTAACTTGCGCGCATTTTTAGCAAACTTATATCTTAAATTATCATTGCTAATCAAACTCAGAACACCACTAGCCAAAGAGCTTGCCGACTTAACATCGACTAGCAAGCCCGTCTCATTAGGCTCTATCGCATCTCGACACCCTGGCACATCAGTAGTCACTACAGCACGGCCACAAGCTGCTGCCTCAATTAAGACTTTAGGCAATCCTTCTCGATAAGATGGCAGAACAATAACATTTGATTTAGACATAGTGGCAGCAACTTCAGAGCTATGCCCCCAATACTCAATTATGTCAGCATCGACCCAACTCTTTATTTTCTGCATAGTAACTGAATTCGGGTTTCCTGGATCTGTACTCCCTACAAGAACCATACGAACGTTATCAACTTGTGCTTTGATTATTTCAGCAGCCTTCACAAATTCATATACTCCTTTGTCAATCAACAAACGTGCAACCAGCATTACCACAAGTTTATCTTTTGGCTCAGGCAAGACAGGGTACAAGCTTAAATCAACACCGGAGCCACGTATGAACAACTCTTGCTCTGGTTTTATTGCGCCTAATTTTTTCAATACATCTCTATCACTACTGTTTTGGAATATCACTGTTTTTGCATCACTTAAAGCTGAGCGATAAAGTAATGCAATAAACACTCGAAAAAACTTAGCTTTGATGCCGGATGCAATAAACACATAGCCTAAACCAGAAATGGAAGCAACTCGAGTGGGCACTCTTAACAAGCGTGAAATAATATTTCCATATAAAACAGGTTTAATAGTAATGCTATGAGTAATATCTGGCTCAACCAACTTAATAATAGTGAATAATTGCTTTAGTGTTTTAAACTCACTAAAAACACCAGTACCACTTCGCGACAAGGTTAGTGGGTGAACAACAAGACCGTGACTTTCTAGTATCGTTTTTTTATCAGTAACTCCACAAGCTACATGAACTTCATGCCCTTGCTTAATAGCTGCCAAAGCAATAGGCAAACGATGAGAGACAAAAAACCAATCGACATTAACAATAAATAATATTTTTTTCATTAATGATTTTTAATTAGGGAAATATATAAAAATAAACAGATTCAATGTTATAGCCTTGTTGCTCTCTTAGGGTCTGCATCAAGCCAAGCTTGAACCATTAACACATCCCACAAATGAGCAGCATTATTCTCTTCACCACTTAAATGCTTGGTGAGTTTTTCAGTTATCAATTTAGGGTTGTACAATCCTTGTCTAGTCAAATGACTTTCTGAAAGGAGATCGCAAGCCCATTCTCTTAAATCCTCTTTAAGCCAGTTGTGTATTGGAACACCAAAGCCCATTTTAGGGCGATCCATCATTTTTTGTGGTAAGTATTTATACAAAACTTGCTTTAACGCCCATTTACTGCAATCCCCTTTTTGCTTCATTGATACTGGCATACGCCAGGAAACTTCAGTTACAGCAGGATCAAGCAAAGGAATACGACTCTCTAAACTAACAGCCATGCTAGTACGGTCTACTTTAGTTAATATATCCCCAGGTAAATAAGCAATTGAATCCTGATACATCATTTTTTCTAATTGAGAATCTAGAATATTAATTTCTGGAGACCAAATGGATGAGTGCCTCCCACCAATGACCACGCTATCAGCATTCTGCCAGTGCTTCATACTTATCATGTACAAATCATCGATACTTTGCGCATTCAACCATTCACCAAAACGCTTTACTTTAGGCCCTAGAGCGCCAGATTTTCCATAACGCACAGTATAAGGTTTCAGAAAAAAGAATAGCTTTTCCAATACACTCACAGGTGTATTCTTAAGGATTTTTGAAAAAATAAATTTACAAGGAATGTAGTTTATTTTATTCCAAATCTCTGGAATGGTTAAATAACGCTTATAGCCAGAAAACAATTCATCGCCACCATCGCCACTTAAACAAACAGTAACATGTTTTTTAGCCATAGCACTGACTAAATAAGTAGGTATTTGTGATACATCAGAAAAAGGCTCATCAAATATAGCGCCTAATTTAGGAATAATATCTAGTGCATCATCTGATGATAAATATTGCTCGTGATGATTTGTACCTAGATAATTTGCCACTTCTTTAGCGTATTTAGCTTCATTGTAACCCGGAACATTAAAACCAATTGAGAAACTATTTACCGGTTTATTGCTTTGACTTTGCATCAATGCTAAAACTAAACTTGAATCTATTCCACCTGACAGAAAACCACCAAGCGGAACATCGGCAGCCATTCTTAACTTGACAGCCTTTGTTAACGCGACATCTAGCGCTTCAATCGCTTCATTCTCACAAGTAAATAAATTGCACTTAGCATTTTCTATATGTCCAGCCAAATCCCAGTAATTATCAATATTTAAATCTTTTCCTACTGTAAAGGTTAGTACATTACCCGGTGGAAGTTTTTTTACATGTGTGTAAACAGATAATGGCGCTGGAATGTAAGAAGTTTCAAGATGATGGGTTAAAGCGCTTCGATCAATTTTTAATTCTAAATCTGGATTTACCTCAAGCGACTTAATTTCAGAAGCAAAAGCCAATATATTATTATGAAAATAATAATATATTGGCTTTTCACCAAAACGATCTCTAGCCAAAGTAAGAGTTTGGTTTGCTGCATCCCAAAGAGCAAAAGAAAACATACCATTAAACCTTGTCAAGGCTCTATTAACACCCCACTGTGATATAGATTCCAACATGACTTCTGTATCAGAACACCCTTTCCATTTGGAAATATTGAGTTCAGCCCGCAATTCTTCAAAGTTATATATTTCACCGTTAAAAACTATAGTAAAACGATTATTCTGACTATGCATAGGCTGATGACCTGCTACTGTTAAATCATGAATAGATAGCCTTCTATGACCTAAAGTCAAGGCGTCTTGTTGCCAAATGCCAAAGTCATCAGGCCCTCTATGTATAATAGCGCTTAGCATATTATTCATAACACTTTTAGCCTGACTATGTGTGTTTTTTGGGTTATAAATACCTGCAATTCCACACATTAAAGTCTATCATCACTCTGTGTTTTCTGATAAAGCTTACTGTATGAATCGCACATTTTACTTATAGAATAATTACTAATAGCGCGTTTCTGTAAAAGCAAGGCAATTCTTTCCCTCTCTATATTTGTTTTTTCAATCATTAAAATTATTTTTTTTGATAAATCACGTGAATCATTGGTTCTGGCAATTGGCACATTTCCTCCTCCAATCAATTGAGCATCTCCAGCATTTGTAGAAACACAAGGCGTACCAGAAAGCATTGCCTCAACTAAAGCATTTGGAAATCCCTCACTTCTAGAGGGTAAACAAAAAATATTCATAAGTTGCAGCATATCTGAAATATCTTCACGTTCATCAGCTAACACAAAATTATCAATATTTGCATGTTGCCTAATTAGATCCACTACAAATTGATTGTCATTTGACAATCCACGACCAACCATTAAGAATTTTATATACGGATGTTGTTTTAATACTATTCCTGCGGCTTTAATAAAAATATCCTGCCCTTTTACTTGAGATAATCTCCCAATGCAGCCAATAACAAAATCATTTTCACTAATAGGTAATAACTTATTCAAATTTGTTATACCTTTCTTGTTTACACATGTTCTCTCTATTCTGAAACCGTTGTGTATAACAATCATCTTTTTAGCGTCATATCCGATTTTAATATGTTCTTTTTTAGCAGCCTCTGCAACAACAACTATGCTAGTTGGAACCCAATACGACAAGTATGAACACAACTTCCTTATTATTAGTGTAATTAATGAGCCCTTCTTTAATTTTGTGGTTCTTACCCCCCAAATAATCTTAGGCACTCCTGCTAATTTTGCGGCTAACCCTCCAAGGAAATCAGCATGATACAACCAAGTTTGTACTATTGTTGGGTTATAAAGTTTAATGTTTCTCCATAAACGAAAAAAAACAACAGGGAAATTAATTACAGTCAAATTAAGCGAAAAAACCTCATACCCCATAGATTCAATATCTTTACCTATTTTTCCAATAGTTGTTAGAGAAATAACACAAGCATCATTACTATTTGACGACAATAATCGACTTAAAGCAATTTCAGCGCCACCGACATCTAGCCCGGTAATAATATGACAAACCTTCACTCGATAATAGCTCTTTGATTTTTTTTAGCAACAACTATCCCATAGCAAATGATATGTAGTATTTTCATAAAAATCTATACAAAAACATTGCTATAATTCTATCACACGATCAAAATATTTAATCAAACTTTGATCGTGTGTAACAAATAAAATTGTGGAGTCGCTATTAGTAATAATACTGTCAAACAACATTTTTTGAGTGCGTTTATCTAAGGCGGAAAATGCCTCGTCAAATATTAATAACTCAGGACTATTGTACAAAGCTCTAGCTATCGACACTCTTTGCCTTTGCCCACCGCTCAATATAGAGCCAAGCTCCCCAATTCTAAAATTAAGCCCTCTATTTTTTAATATAGACTCATCAATCCCCGCTCTAGTCGCTAAATTAATCAGATAGGAGTCATCAAATCTATCGCGTCTTCCGAAGATAATATTCTGCTTGAGAGTGCTATTCAACATTAACTGTTCTTGAGGGACGTATCCAATCATATCTAACCAATTAGAAATGCATATTGAAGAAAATTGAATATCGTCATTTATTGTAATTTCACCACTTGTTATTTGCTTTAAACCAAGAATTATATCAATAATGGTTGTTTTCCCTGATCCACTTTCACCAATTAGCGCAATTTTTTCACCCTTATTAATTTCAAAGCTAATATTGTCTATTAATTGAATATTGTCAATTCTACACTCAACATTGTGAAATGTAATTTTTTCAAAATTACTTATAGCTTTACACTTTGTCCTAGTAGTGATTTCATCATTTGTGCAATACAGCTCATCATGAATTAGATGCAAGGCTTTTTCGTTAAAAGCAAGGGAGCTGTATGCAGAAATTATTTTATTAGCTGACGGAAGTAATTTATAAAATGCCAGGGCAAGCATTGTCATTAAAGGTAAAAAACTATCAAATCCATTATCATAATAACCATATGTGAACACAAATATAATTGCAATAAAACCAAGTAGTTCCAAAATATATTTAGGCAGTTCAGATAATACTAATGAGTGAACAATTAACTTAGCATATTTAAAAATATTTGTAAAAATAATTTTCTGAAAATATTCAGTTACCTGAAACACTTTGACTGCTTTAATGTTTTGCAAAGTTGAATTAACTGTACTATACAATACTTCCTGTGTACTCTCTCTTTCAATGCCTAACCTTTTTTGAATAGGCTTAATTATTAAAATTGATACAATAGTTTTTAGTGATAAAATCAAAATTGCACCAACTGCAACTTTTAAATTTACAAACATTATCAATGTAAATATAGATATAACTAGGGCAAGCTCTGTAAATAAATTTATCAATGAACTGATATAGTCATTTACAAACATAATTTCTGACGTTATGTTTTTCAACATACGTGAAGAGTCTCCTTTTTGATGGTCAACATATCGCATATTTGTGTACTTAACATAGACTTTATAATACAAATGTCTGTAAAATTCTTTTAAAACCGTAGTCTTATAGCGTAAAAATTTATATGATAAAAATACTTTTAAAATAAAAAAAACAACTAATAACAAGGCAGTTGTAATAATTAAATCGTCTAATTCTGGCTCTCCTACAAACATATACACATCAGAGTAATAGGAGTTGGTTGACAAAATTTCTGGATTTGTAACTAACTCAATAAAAGGAAACACAGAAGCAATACCTGCCATTTCTATAAATGAAATAAACACAGAAAATACAGACAAATACATAAAAGGCTCTATTCCAAAATCTTGTACCAATCTAGTTATGGCCGTCCTATTTCTCACAATTCTAGTATCTCCTTAATGTTGTTCGTAACATCGTAAGCATTAGTTCTAACCCTAACTGCATTACTTATATACATATTTTGATCAATCATAGCTCTTTCTGTTGCCAAGCTTCCACCACCTATCAATGATTGCATAAAACTCAATAATTCTGATTCCTTTGACATTAAAAAACCCTTTTTACTTGGTGCTTTGTAATGCAAACCATAAATTTCCTTTAAATCCTCTCTAACAATAGAATCATAAGCGATAAGCATGATAGGAATTTTACAAATAGCGGCATGCATGTGTGAACCAGACATAGTAGTGACAAACAAGTCTATGCCTGACATCATTTTCTCAATTGGAATTTTTTCAGACTCAACACGTACAAAGTTTATATCTGAAAATTGATCATATTCCGAGCCATGATAGTTTGGGTGCAATTTTATCACTAACTCCACATTATCAATGCCTGTAATTACTTTAATTAAGCTACGTATTTCCTTGAAATCAACCCTTGTTGCAGCAAATAAAATTTTAAATTTATTTGAATTTGAATTTGAATTTGAATCAATAGAAAAGTCATGATTTTCCTTAGTAAAATTAATTGACCCAACTACATGAACTTTGCAACCTTTTGAAAGGTTATCTGAATCGATCATACTTTTGTTTGCTTCTCCCCATACAAAAGCATTATCTACAATATCAAAATTTCCTGTTAAATAATAGTCATCTATAGTCATGCCTATGGCACTATGCAAAATAACATTCGTTGTAATGCCATTGTCCCTTGCAGCAAGATAACATGCACGCTCAAATATCCTTCGAACACGTACTCCAATAACATGTTTTGGACGAACCTCCTTAACAAGATTGTTCATAAATTTATAATAAATGTAAGATTGAGGTATAAGAAATCTCCAAACATTAATTAAAGATTTGGAGTACATAGGGTAAAAATTTATACCAAATTGTTTAAATAATTTATTAATCGAATTAGTATTGTTTCGAAAATAATCACACGATAATTTCTGAATAGAGAAAAATTCCTTTCTTAGATCACTTGATAAATATTCTTCAATAGAGTAAACATTTTCATTAATTAGGCCACTATCAATCCCTTGTATTGCTTTATTTGTTGTAAATATTAAATAACTCACCCCGAGCTTTGGAGCCAAATCAAGAACAAATCCTAAATATGATGACATGCTGGCTACAAAAACCACATCAACCCCTGTAAATGGGATTTCTTTCATGCGTCCAATGTTTTCATAAGAAAAATCAATATCATCTTCAAGCTTTTTCGATAAAAACGAACCTTTCAAATTTCTAACACTATTTCCAACCATGACGGAAACAACTCTAACTACAAAGCTAAAAGCAATATGCGTAACCTTCGTAAAAAAGCAAGATAGGCACAAAACTTGTCTTGAAGACTTATCAAAATTAGTATGGTATGCATAAAGTTTTATATATGCAATTTTCGACACTTTGTCTGAAAATCTAATATCTGTATTTGACAAAATCTTTTTGGAAATTTTTACAATTTCACTGTGCAACTCTATAACACGAGAATCGTTACAATATTTACGTGAATAAATATAGATTTTGTTTTTAATACGAACGACCTTTGTCCTTAAAAAAATACTTATTCTATTCATTCAGTCATCTAATAATAAATGCAATACAATTGGAAAAGATGTCTTGAAATTTACCTCTAAAAACTTTAGAAAAAATAACATTATTTTTTTTGTAATATAATTAATGTTATATGACCACAACATTTAGAGAATATTTTATCTAAGACAAGTCCAAGCGCTTTAAACGCTAGTAAATTAGAATTATAAATAAACTGTAGTATGCGTTGCAGAATGGCTGGAGATTCGTCTTTTAGGCCCTTAAACCCATTGCGCTGATTCTTTGAAATAAGTTTAAAATCATAGCAAAGGAAATCCTTTATTACTTGATCCGGATCTAATGCAAATTGATAAAACCCATCCGAAGAGTTCTCATAACAATCATACATTCCAAGTTTAGCCTTGAGCTTTCTTAGCTTACTCATTGAAGGAATTGTTATAAATAGAAAGCCACCACTCTTTAAAACTCTAAACATTTCTTCTGATATATCTTTATAGCCATCATAAAAATGCTCAATCACACCTAAAGACCAATACCCATCGACTGAATCTGATTCCAAGTCAAGTTGTCTAACATTGCCCAACCTGACATCTAAATTTGGAGCAACTTTATTAACATAGTCCACCGTCTTTTTTGCATAGTCAATTCCAATTGCCCTGTATCCATTTTTCGCAAGAGAATAAACATGATTAGCTCGCCCACACCCCCCCTCAACGACCACACCGCCATTTTTAATATATTTCCTAGTTAATTCTGAAACAAAGCTGTTGTCTTTATATAAGTTAACAAGGGATTTTAAATCCTCATTCCATTGATCATCCCAATAATCAGGCGTTGCAGAAGAGCCAATATAAACTAATCTTTTTTTACTTTTTTGATAATATACTTTCATTTTTTAATTAAAAACCTTATAAGGCTAGCATTACTTGAGGTGCTATACATATTTGTTTGTTTAACTCCATTTAAAACTTCATGCCAAGTAATCCCTAAATATTGAACATCAATTAACTCCAGCCCATAAAATTTGATTAATTCTAATATAGAACTTTTTTGTAAAAAATAATTAAAAGAATAATCTTCAAAATCTAAATCAAGATATAAATCATTGCAATTTGGTATTTCAATAAACATATACCCGCCTTTAGTTAAAGCCCTCACTAACTGTCCAAAAATACTTGGCATATCATTAACCATATGCAATACATGAGAACAAACTATAAGATCATATTTTTTTCCAACAACAATAGATTTTTCAACATTATCAATACATGAGTGATTACGCAATTGTTCGTTGCTTTTCTCTGATATATCAACAGTTTCCGTTAATATTTTTGGGTGATTTAAGCATAGCTTCCTACTTAACCCCGCCTCTCCAGCGCCAAATTCTAAAGATTTATCTATGCACCCAAGTTTTACAAATTTTCTAACATATTTATATTGACTCTCGTCTCTCTCAGTGATTTTCCTTAACCTATCTTTATAAAACAAAACTGCGCCAGCACTTGTGTTATACCACATATTCAATTCATTCGATGATGGTATTTTGTCAATATGACCCGAACCACATTTCCTACATAAGATTATTTTGCTACCAAACCATATACTTTTGGTTATCCTTCTTGGGATTTTATATTTATTGAAAAAACTCTTAGGCAAAAAGAAAAAAATTAAAACGTAAACAACTTCTAATATAAATTTCTTTTTACTATTTATATGATTACCGTATTTAACATATCGTACATCTTTTAAATTACAGTTACATATTGGACAAACTCTATTCATTTAACAAACCTAGCTATACAACAGCATGAATCATTACGTGGTATTCAGGGAAAATATACGTTGTTAAATTCATAAGAGGCTGGCTGTTTTGCATATTTAATTCTACTTTATAGCCAATTTCTGTTAATAATTTGACGTATGGGTGTGAATAGACTGGCATACCACTTTGAGTGTATGAAACTTTTGACACCTTGTTCAATCTAAACCTTCCAACATCTGAAATTGCGATATCTATATTATTCTCATATAAGCACAATAGAATTTTTTTAAGCTCAGAATAATTTAAATACGCCATTGACATTCGTGCAATACATATGCTATTTTTTTTCGATTTCATAACAGAATCACATGGATTGTATTTACTTTCGATAAAATGCATATTTGGTATTAGATATTTGGCATTAAGCTTATAAGTATTTGGAATAATATCATACAAAAAAAACTCTTTATCTGAATTATAGCAGGCAAGAACAGATGCTAGCTGCCCGTTTCCAGTTCCAAAATCAACCACATTATCATACATATTGTTTTTTAGTATATGATCAAAAAAAAGCACATCTAAAAGGTAGCGACTCCTTCCTATATCTTTAACGAATTCAACTTGTGCTTTTTTCTTAGAAGGTAATGAATCTACAAATGCATCTTGCAGGGCATCAAGATTTTTATAATAATCCTCGGAAGATTTCTTGGATTTTTTATTTTTTATAATAGCCAGGTTTCGTATTATATTATTAAATATGCCTATAAATAATACCTTCCATTTGTATATAAAGTCGTCCATGTTTAATCCTTGTTAATTTAGTTGTGTAATCATCTCATTTTAGACATAGAGCTCATTTTCCTTTGAATATGTTATGCATTTATTTAAGAGAAAATCTACCCTTAAGAGCTTAGGTTATTGCCACTCAAGTGGTTATAAACCTTATCGCGTTCTATAATAATTAAGACTATTGGCAATAAAAAAGTATATTCAGATATAAATAAAATATTATTATGCAAAGAAGAGTGTAATAAATAGGAGAATAACGATATGGTAAAAAAGTATTTTAGTGGCCGCTCTAATTTAGATATGTTCAATAAAAGATATGCAATAAATAGTAAAAACATGAATAATCCAAATAACGTAAACTCCTCGGCAATATTCACTAATCCATTATGAGAAGAAATTAAGGGACCACAATTATCAAAGCCATACATTGAACATGCAAAATAAAAATTATTCACATATGTATTGTCTGATGGATAAAATGGCTCTTCGAGAATTGTAATCAATCCCGATGTCAAAGCATTCACTCTTGAAATTGAAGTGGTATCCTGACTAAAGTTAAGGGAAAAAATTCTAGACTCAAAAGGGTAAAATATAACGAACAATGAAACAATTATAGTCAAGCTTACTATGACAAACTTAACCCTATACCTATACCAAAGAATATAAGAAATAATAAGGCTAGATGATAAAAACAATGACCTGGTTGCAGTTAACATTCCTACAATGTAAAAAAATAGAGCCATATACATATACATGTTTTTTCCTACAGACATATATCTATAGGAAGACACGATTACTGCAGATAGTAATGCATATGAAAATACAATAACAGACCCATACAAACTAACAACCCTTGATAAGTTACCTTCTGACTCATATTGTGCAACAAACCCTTCAAGCTCTACAGGGGTTGTATTATTATTGAAATAATCAAGTTTCAGCTGTATAAAAAAATCTGTAAATGGTGTGTAGACAGATTGAAAAAACGCAACGAAAGAAAATAATAGCATCATATACAAATAATAATCTATTAGCTTAATTTTGTTATTAATTACATAGTATAGTGTAGAAAATATAATTATAAAATACAGTATTCTGACAAACTCACGCAAGATTTCATCTAAACTTGAAAAATCATTATTTGCCACTTCAAAAAAAATAGACAACCCTCTAAATGCAAAAAATGCAAAAAAAAAGAGGCTAATATGTTTGTAATATTTATTGTGCCCAATGTCTATCATAATTCTATTTAACAAGATAAAGAAAACAATCAGTTCGATTAGTCGATCATATGAAATTCCTAAAAATTTATAGCCAATAAATACATTATTGATTGAAAATGCCAATATTATTACAATTGGCAGTAATGAAGCCTTAATGTATGTAATTATTGACATTAAATGTATGTGAAAATTTCTTATTTGAATTGGTTATTAACAATGACCTTGCAATCTTTGGTGTTAAAAATTCCTTATTCACATAATCACAAATGTTTTTACTGCACACCAATTTTGTAAAATTTTTATCTGGAAAACTATATAGAGCTCTAGTTCTACTTTCAAAAATTGGAGTCATATCATTATCTTTGTATAATTTTGGCACTTTTAAACCTGCTGATTCCAGCATTATAGGAAAATATCCATTATTAAACAAAGTGTCTAATATTTTAAACATGTCTCTATTTTTTGAATAAGTATTAGGATGCACCTCCAGAAGAATGTATATATCACGAGCATGTAATAAATAATCAATAACACTATTTAATAAATCAACTTCAAACCCTTCAATGTCCATCTTGATCATGACAGGACGCTTAATTTCATTTGTTTGAAGAATCTCCAACAGACTTAAGTACTTAATTCTGATTTTTTTTTGACTTTGATTTGAAGAAATAGATGAGTTTAGATTTGATGCTTTACTTGATAAATAAAAATATTCTGTTTTTGAGCTAATACCAACCGCAACGTTATGGTATCTAGTTTTATTTAGTTTGTCATATTTCTCTATATTTCTTTTAGATGTCTTATAATTATTCAAATCAGGTTCAAAAATATTTATTGAATTGATTTGATCACTCATATCCCTTAGTGCTAGACAAGCCTCCCTGCCGTCACTAGTGCCAATTTCTATTATATTAAGATTTTTTACGTTACTAACGCATGAATTGTACATAATTTGAAATATACTCTCCCTATCAATATCAATATAGTACTTACGCACTATTTGCTTAAATAACAAAAGATATTTTTGAATTTTTAAGTTAAAAACAGATCCAATACGCGTGCGCAGCCCATTGTGAACATAGACTTGTGATGTCAAATATTTTCTTTTGGTGGTCTCTCTAATTGGCGTCTTCCAGTCTCCATACTGATATTCTAAGTAATCTTCTGGCGGGGAAGGGGCAAGATACTGGCTACCAAGAAAGTCAATACTTTCCAGTTTATCAAAAAATACTTCTGGATACTTCCAGGCAGACCTTAATCTAAACCCATCTTGACTATAAAAACCAATCATAGAAAATTTGGATCCATATTTATGAATGTTGATTTTATAATTATCCCATTTAAGGTTAACAGTTCCCAAAATAAAATCTTGATCTTTTAACAATTCCAAAATCAAATCACTTTTATGGAAAATATCTTCAACCTTGATCGATATTTCAACATCCCAATCCCAAGGTATAAAATCTCCATCCCTAACAGCTCCAAGAAGAACGCCATCTGATAGCATAAATGGAATTTGAAGATTATTCAATGCACCAGACAACTCAACAAGCGCTTTATTTCTATTGGAAAGAATTTTTTTATCTATATTTTTTGGTTGTGACATTTTTATTATTCTAGTTTACAGTTTATAAAATCATACAATTAACACTGATTATTACTTGTATTTACTTGTATGCCTCGATATACAATGATATCTCTGGTCGTGTATTATCAAAATACTCAGTATCGCGTAAGATTTCAATCTGACTTTGTCCATATCCTGAAATCTGAATCTTGCTAAAACCAACTGTTTTTAGCAATTCTAAAATCTTATTTTTGCTATACCAATTGCAATGATACGATGGATTTTGTATTTGAATTTCTTTACTATTTAAAGATGTTATTTTATTGCAAGCCTCATATATGTCTGATTCTGTATTTATAATATTTCTTATTTCAGAAGAGTTTAAGCTATTGGGTAAACTGGGGTCATAAATCTGTGAAAAATATAAAGCAAAGCTAAGATATATATCACCCTCTAGACCTTTTCCATTCATTTCAAAAAATGAATAATCTTCTCTATTTAATGCATTAATTGCTAAATCAATATCAGGACACGTTATACGAAAAACACCTTCAGTTTTTAACATTCTATGCACTTCACTAGCTAGATAAACAAAACTTTTATCGTCTATATGTTCAATTGTATGACTAGTATATACAGCTTCAGCGCTCTCATTTACAGCTGGAATTGCAGACCGTGAAAATAAATCATAATTAATATACCCATCGCTCATATTAATTTCATAACTCGAGCTCAATTTATCAACATTTGTCCAATATGGATGTGAAAAACTGCCAGCACCAATATTATAAAAAAGACGACTCCTTAAAGAATTATTAGGATACTTTTTATATAATTCTAAAGGCTCACTTTTTTTTCTTTTTGCATAAATGCCTATTCTAAAAAAATTTAATATAATTTTTAATAAAAGAAAAATGTATCTTTTCATGTCATCCTTATTTAACTAATGTTTCTTTATTTAACGCTTATTCTGTTACCGATTTCAACCTTGTCATGATGTATTTCACCAAAATGACAAATCACCGAGCCATTCAACTCAGACCGAGGTGAGTACAGAACAATATTATCATCATGTGGAACCACTCTACCTTCCAAGTAGGTACATAGTAGTGGTTGGTTGTTTTTTCGAACAATATTATGGTATTTTTCTAAAATTGCATTCTTGCTTCTATTTACTCTCTGTTTAAGAGTGTCATGGTTCTCAATTACACCATAAAGGGAGGCTATAGCATGATAAGGGCCTGTAGTCATTTTATTTTTATGCGTATCTAAATTGAAATAAAAAGTATCAAGGCTCTTGTTCTTATGGGTTAAATATGATTTATGAGCTATAAAACTAGCACCAGTCAAACCAAACAAGCCCTTACAAGAGCTAAATCCCATAACGTCAGCTAATTGATGACTATCTTCTAGTCCAATTGAACCTGTTGCATCAATAAATAACTTTGCACCACACTCATCTGCTTTATCTTTAATACACTGTAAATCTACTTTAAATGCTACTGATGTCTCAGTATAAGCGCACATTACCCAATCAAAAGACGCTTTGATTGAATCAATATTCTCGTATTTGCATATTGTTACAGAGCAGTTTTTAGGCAGTAGTTTTTCTAGTCTATCACTATAATAACCAGTTGAAATTAACAAAACCCTGCCTGAGATGAAACTATGTGCCGCAAGCTCCAATGCTAAAGTAGCTGAGCCTTGCATAATTACCAGCTCATCTTGTCCACTAAGCTTCTTAACCCAATCAACAACAGCCTTTAATATTTTCGTGTACTCATCATCAGCCCTGCCAAATAAAGGCTTTAAATATTTCAAGTTCTCATATAAAACAGCTGCAGGTCCTGGTGTGAGCATTAATTTTTGGTTATTAATCTGAGTAATATTTTGCATCACATCATGACGAATATCTGTACTACTAATACCCTCTGTGCGTGGAAAAATTTTGAGTTTGTCTTTAGAAATAGAATTAGTGTTATCAGAGCCATGAACTAAATAATCAATATTGTATTTTTTTAGAATTAACTCATCTAAAAGCCAAGGAGTAGCAACAACTTCACTTACATACTTAATAGACTCTAATATTTCTTTTCGATACTCGAAATTAAGTTCTGGTCGGTAACCTTTCTTGTTAATGATCTCATCATCAGTTGTCAAACCAACAATAACTTTTCCAAATTCGGCTGCTTTTTTTAATAAACGAATATGTCCATGATGGATTAAGGTGGCAGACATATCTACCATTATTCTTTTATTTTTCATAACTAGAATTTATTCACTTTTACAATATTTAACGGTGGTCTTGGTGTTATATCATCAATACCACATTTAACATGCATAAAACTCAAACCATTAACATTTTGAATGTTTGATTCAAAATCACTTATTGTTGTTATTTTATTACTAACATTAAAACCAGAGCTTTTGGCAATATTAATGTAGTCTAAATGCTTCTGATAGGTATTTTGACCACCTGTTGATTTATTTTGTTCATTGTCGAATAAAATATAAGTCAGGTCTACCTTGTTAGCATCTCTGCCTGCAGTAGTTAATCCTCCCATGTGCATCACAAATTCCGCATCTCCACCACAAACAATCACCTTCTTACCCGCTTTGGCCGCACCAAAACCTACACTCAATGCTCCACCCATATTTCCTGCCATATAGAAATTATTTGTATCAGGCATAAAGCTATACATCTCTCTAGCAGCATTGCCAGTAGTGCCAATGAACAAGATATTTTGATCTCTAAACATGCCATTCATCGAAATCATGAATTCACTTCTTGGAATGTAATTAGTTAGGTTAATTCGATGCTTTTCTTTAAGCTTAACTTTGTCGAAGCTATTATTTTCAATAACGCAGATTGTATGATTTTCATTGCAATTATTAATTTGATTAATAGCATTTTCCATGTCTTGATTATCTAAGATTTGGTACTCATAACCATATGCATTAATCAATGTTGGTAGTTCAGTAGCTAAATGCTGATGCTGTATCTCGCTGTCACCTTCTTTGTAAGTGCGCCAGCTGGTCATAATTGGAAAATTCACACCATAGGGCTTAAGAAAACTTGTAATACAGCTTGCCATATTTGTTAATCCTGACGACTGCACAATCACAATAGGGCTTCTTCCCGCCATTTTCAAACCTGCAGCAATAGAACATGCAACAGCTTCACTTGCTGCCGGTAAATATTCTATTTTATCGTTATTAATCGCCTCATTGATAACATTCTTTGCAAAGCTACATGGAACAACACAAAGATGTGTGTAGCCATTAATAATTAAGCTATCAATAAATTCTACTGTATTAAGTGGCATTACTTAGTTCCAGGAATAAACTCTAAGATTTCTTTAATTGACATACAATCCGGCTCAGCCTCATAGCTTCTGCCGTTTTTAAGCACTGAGTTAGCAACCTTGAGCATTGCTGGGTAAGCAGCCCTCAACATATGGTTAGCTGTTACTACTACGTTTACACCCATTTCAGCAAACTCTTCTACAGTTACTTCGTTGAAACTAGTTGGCACTACTACAACTGGCGTCTTTGTATCTGTTGCTCTGAACTTACCCATGAATTCCATAATTTCTGCCGGATTTTTGTGCCTTGAGTGAATCATAATCGCATCGGCACCCGCCTTAATGTAGGCTTCTGCACGCATAAGTGCGTCTTCCATGCCTGCTTCCAAGATAAGTGATTCAATACGAGCAACAATCATAAAGTCATCGCTAACTTGTGCCGCCTTGCCTCTTGAGATTTTGTCACTAAAGTTCTCAATACTATCTTGTGTTTGTGCGACGTCGTTACCAAATAGTGAATTTTTCTTAAGCCCTGTCTTATCTTCGATTACTACAGCACTAACCCCCGTTCTTTCTAGACTTTTAACTGTAAACTCAAAGTGTTCTGTTTTACCACCAGTATCAGCATCAAAAATCATTGGCTTGGTGGTTACTTCAAATATATCATTTACTGCGTTGATACGAGAAGTCATATCAATTGCTTCAATGTCAGGTTTACCTTTTGCAGTAGAGTCTGTTAGTGAGCTTGACCATACACCATCAAAGCTTACTTCTTCACCGTTACGCTCGACAGATGTGTTTTCTGCAATTAAAGCGCTTAATGCATTGTGAGCTTCCAAAATTCGAACTATAGGTTTATTTTTAATAAGCCGCCTTAAACGGCCAAGTCTATGTACTGTGGTTACACCCAATTTCATCAATTGATTTTTTAGATTTTTATCGCTGATGTCTGAACTATATGGCACTTCAATTAGCTCGCCACCCCACTCACCAAGTAACTCTATAACTTCTTGCCTGTATTTAGACTGTTTACCATCTTTCCAGTCATCACCATGAACCACATAATCTGGCTTCATTTTTATAATATTAGCCTTGTAACTAGCTTCTTCTTGTGAAACAACATCTGCCACCATTGTAAGACTCTTAATTACTTCTAATCGCTGCTGATACTTAAGATACGCTGTATCATTCAACTCGTCAATAGCTACAGATGTCAGCAATCCAACTGTCACATCTCCATGCTTCGATGCCTCATTTAAAATATTAATATGCCCCGCATGCAATAAATCTGCAATCATTGATACATAAACTGTTTTTTTCATTTTTTCTCCTTTTTTATTTTTTTAATTAATTCTTTAATTGGTCTGGGCAACAATATTATTGCAACCTGTTGAAGCATATAATATATAGGTAAAAATCTACTACTATGCAAATGCATCATTCTAGCTTTATGTGAATAATACAGCTGCCTAAAAGGTAATTTTCTAGAGATCATATCATCATGAACTAATCTTTTAATTGCTGGTTTATTCAATATTCCAACATTTCCACTTTCAGCAAATCTCATCCATAACTCAAAATCCTGACTAACTGGAAATGACTCATTATAGCCCCCAATCTTTATAAATCGATCTTTAACAAACATTGCTGTTGAATGGGCAAATGGGCTTTTTAAGAAGATTGTCTTTAAAGCATTAGGATTTGATACAACGTCTTTTTGTACATTATTTGTATAAACATTAATAGTAAGGCCGCCAATGAGATCATATTTCTTGATAAATTCGATCTGATCTTTTAGGCGATTAGACAGACTAATATCATCAACATCCTGTCTGGCTATCAATGAACCTCTTGCATTTTTCACCCCGAGGTTTAATGACTTTGTCAAACCTATATTGGCTACATTTACTATCAATACATCTATGAGTTTATCTTGAATCATTTCTAGCAAAATACTATTCGACTTATCTCTCGAGCCATCATCAATAATAATAATCTCGAAATCTTTAAAAGATTGATTTTGCAACGATTGGATTGCGTTATATATAAAATTATCACCATTGTAAATTGACATTACAACTGAAACCAGTGGCTTTTTAGCTCTTACGCTAGATTCATATATCTGGAACAAACTATTCTAAAATGCCATTTATAAAACTCATTTCTCTCTCACAAACAATATCTAAAGTAAAGTTACTTTGAATATACTTGGAAGCATTTTTTGAAATATCACTACAGCTATAATTACTTAGATTTTTCAAAACTTCCTCTATGTTTTTTGACTTGAAACCATCTACTACAATGCCAGTCACTTTGTCGGTAACTAGGCTTTCATTTTGTGGTATTTTACTAACAATGCAAACCAAGCCAGAAGACATGGCCTCTATTAGCGTTTTTGACATTCCTTCATAATAGGACATAAGAATATAAAAATTATACTTTCTATATTGCTTTGCAAGCTCATTGTTAGGAATAATTTCATTTATATTAACTCTATTATTGGAAATATACTTCTTATATCTATTTTTTATCTCTTTCTTAAGACTCCCATCCCCATAAAGATCTATAGACAGACCTGCACCTAACACTCCGTCTATTGTATTAATAATATTTTTAACATTTTCAAATCTACCCACAAACAATACTCTTTTATTTATCAACTGATTATTACTACTTTTTCTATAAAAAATTTTTGTATCTACAAATGATGGGTTAATTTTTAAGTTTTTAACATTATATTTTTGCTTTACTAGATTGTATTCGACTGGATTTGAAACGACAGATATGTCTGATAGTCTAAACACCAAATACTCTAAAATATTAAAAAAAATTTTATAAAAAATATTTGGAGAGATTCTAGGATTAAGAGATGGAACAAAGCCACACCTCATAATAAAAGGCTTAAAAAACATATACTTTGCAATTAATGGAGTCCATGCTCCGTAAACTTGATTAGATTTCAATATATCAACTTTTTTAATTATTTTATAATGCATAATTGGAATAATTAAAGAGTACAACCATTGGCCGACTCTTCCTGAAAAAATTCCAGGGATCCCGACAACCATTATATTTTCATGCAAAACCCCTTTATCGAATAACTCCAATGCTAGACTAGAATCATTTTTTCCATAAGTAAACCATATTACGGATTTAAGTAAATTTCTCTCTAACAAATACTCATACAAAATTTTCTCTCTATATAACAGTCCCGACTTTTCCCAGCTGGCTAATGAATTACCTTTTGTAAAAAAAAGAGCCAATACAATACCTTCTTTCATTGGAAAAATTTTTTTACAATAAGATAAAATCTTTTCAATACAACTCTTATTGAAGAACGTCTTAAGTATTTAATTGTATAAAGCTGCGTATCATCTTCTACATGTTTGGGCTTACTCCAGCCTTTTCCATAAACATAAGTCAAATAATCTTCAGGAGGATGTGGAGCCAAGACTAATAACCCCATAAAACTAATAGTTTTGTCTACTTTAAAGAATTTTACTGGGAGTTTGTAACATGGCCTCAATAGCATGTCATTTGACTCTTTTAATGACCCAATAGCAATTTTCATACTATTTTTATAGACAACCATTTTAGGGTATTCGGTATCATCAATTAAACGAACTATATAACCAAGTTGAATCAATCCTTCCCTTATATCATACATGTTTAACAAAAAAGAAGACTCGAGAAGATCTAGATCAATATCATCATCCCATTCTATAAAATCATTGTCGCGCACGGCCCCTAATAAAGTCCCTCCAGTAATCCACGCGTTAATATTTAATTCCTGTAAAAATATATATACTTCACGAAATAACTCTTTTCTTACTGTCGAATCAAATGGTGGATTAGTATCGTAAAAATCATCTCTGATCTTAATCCACTCTGAATTGCACATATAGCTATAAGTTGATATTTTATTTTTACGATGTATAGTCATAATCTTTTGTAAAAATAATTTTTATTGATTCCCAGCTAATGGAAAACATACAATCTAATTACCATGCTGTTCGACCCCCGTCAACAGAAATAATTGCGCCATTTAGGTAATTAGAGGAGTCGCTTAACATCCATATAAGTGTGCTTTGATATTCATTGGCATTTGCCATTCTTCCTATTGGGATCCTGATATTAACTTCTTCTATGAAATTTTCAGGTTGCCCATTTTCAACTCCACCTGGGCACATTGCATTACAACGAACATTCTTGTCTATCCAGTATGTTGATAAATATCGTGTCAATCCAATTAATCCTGTTTTTACTACAGAATAAGTTACCGGCTTCACATTCTGAAGATTGTCATCAACATTGTCTTTTTTGTATAACCTTTGATCGGGTGCTATCAAACCTAAATCAGATGATATATTTATAATTGAACCTCCATTTGGATTTTGTGAGATTTTATAACCATAATGCTTTGCACACAAAAAAGAACCTGTCAGTCCAACACTTACATCATCATTCCAAATTTTAAGGGGAAAGTTCTCTAAACGTGTAAAGTTAACTTTCCCACTGTCTTCTACTTTAGGGTTATTTGCTGCATTATTTACCAAGCCATCTATTTTTTCAAAGCGCTCGACCAACTGGTTGGAGTTTCTTTCAATAGCACTTTCATTTGTGATATCAACAGCAAATCCAACAGCCCCCACCTTGTATTTATCATTTAATTCATTGGCAAAATCATCTAGAACTTGTTGTGATAAATCTAACAGCACCGGTGTCCCTCCATGAGAAGCAACTGCCTCAGCATGTTGTTTGCCTAGCAGCCCAGTTGCACCAGTGATAATAATTATTTTATTATCCAATCTAAATAAATTTTCCATTATTAAAACACTCCTACAGTTTGCCCACCATCAACCACAAGAGTTGTCCCAGTAATAAAACTAGCTCTCACAGAACATAAAAATAATACTGCGTCTGCTATCTCTTCAGGTGTTGAAAAACGGTTCATTGGGACTGTATTTTTAATAATCTCATCAACACGATCTTTATCTTTGTTTATTTTCTCATCCCAAGACCCGCCATTAAAATAAACATTGCCCGGCGCTACAACATTAACCCTTACTTCTGGCGCCAACTTTCTTGCCATGTTTTTTGCTAATGCAATAACTGCTGATTTTGCTGTTGAATAGTCAGTGGGCGCTCCAAATGCCTCAATAGCAGCAATTGATGATACAAATAATATCACCCCTTTGGTTTCTTTTAACACTGGCAAAAAAGTATGCGCGGTATAATGTGCTGCATCAAAATTATTACTCCATGTTTTGTTCCATTGTTCAATTTCTGGCAGTGGATCTTCCACACTTCGCCCATCACCTACGTTTGCTACAACTATATCAACACCACCCCAAAGGTCGTCAATATATTCCTTCAATAATTTAATTGATGCAAGATCACTGCAATTACACTTTTTACAGCACACCCTATCAGATCCAAACTGGCTTATAAGTTCGTCTCTAGTTTGGTAAAGTTTAGCAGACCCTCTTGAAACAATTACTACCCTCGCACCTTCTTCAAGAAAACCTTTTGCGACTGAAGCACCAACTCCTGTTGAAGCACCTGTAATTAAAACTCTTTTACCTTTCAACTCAAGATTCATTTTTAATCACTCTATTCTTCATATTTTTGCACCTCATCTATAATAGCTTTTGCAACTTCTTTATATCCTTCCGCATTGTAGTGACCGACTAAGCCTAATGGAAATAGAGAAGTATAATCAGAATGCTTGTAGAAAACTTTATTATGAATATCAATTACAGGAATATTGAGCTCCGTTACTGCATCAAGCACCTTAGATTTCTTTCTATAATTATTATGTATTACATCCTTACTATAACGCGAATACTCTGGTAAATAAACAAAATATAAAGCTCCACCCCATGCCTCAACTCTAGTTTTTGCTTTACTAAGAATTGTTAAAAATAAAGGCTCTAAAACTACTTTTTTAGAATCAAAATTTAAAGCATTCCTAACGCCTGTTAAGCGCAGTATCCTTGTTATATCTAATATCGATCTTATCCTTTGACTTTTATTTGATTTTTCCTTTAATTTACTTGATTTTTCTTTTAAGATAAGTTCCCTTAATTTAAGATCTACTTCATTTTGACGATTAATTAGATTTTGTGAAAAGTCATCTTTAATGTATTTAAGCAGTAATGGATTTTTCTTTTCTCCTTGTAGTTCACCTACTAAATCATTACGCTCAAAATATAGCCAAAGAACTTTTTTTGGTTGAAGATGTACTGCATATTCTCGAAGTGCTGCAAGCTCTATTAAAGGTCCATTTCCAGAATTTCCTAGGTTAATAACTGATTCTTTTGTAAACTCACGAATTCTGCTAGCTATATCCTCCCCTGGTTGGACAGCCACACCTTGTGTAAAAGAGTCTCCCGTCAACAACCATTGAGTCTGCTTAGCATCCCATTCGCTATCCGGATTATTAAATCCATATCGATCGCTCTTATATCTACTATATTGCCCACCCTCATTTGATCCAACAGTTTCTATATTAGACACACCCCCAAAAGTGAACAATTTATCATTATCCAGCTCTCTACTCCTTCTCTTTAACAAGCTAAATGGAGTAATTGTTGGTACAGCTTCAATTCCATTATCATTTAAATCTTCAAGAACTTCTAATTTAGATCTTTGATCAAATCTAATTCCTAAATCACTTGCAATCTTTATTCTATCTGGAGTTAACTGACTTATGATTACGCTATTTAGCAAAACTTCAATAAAATAAAGTCCAACTATCAGCGATATAGTCAGCAAAACTATATTAGCCCTTAACTTTTCTTTAAGTCTAAGCACAAACCCCCAAAAAAAGATTCCAGACAATGAAATTAAATAATATTTAAAATATTGATTCCCTTTTAAACCATGATAAAAAATCTCTGAACGATAATAAGCATATATCAATAATACTATTGATATTGACAAGAATAGCAAGCTTATACATTTAGTAAAATGGCATTTTTTCATATACATATACCTTATTAATCCAACTCATACTTACTTCTGTAATCTTCAATCAAAGCATTATCTTGCTGTTCTTTTTTAAGCACACAATTACCAATTACCAATAAATCAAGCTCAGTCCCCATAAAACATCTAAACGCATCTTCTGGTGAGCAGACAATAGGTTCTCCTCTAACATTGAATGATGTATTAACAACCACTGAGCAATTTGTTTTTTCTTTAAACTTAGTTATTAGTGCATGGTACTTTGGATTAGTTTCTCTATGTACAGTTTGTATTCTTGCAGAATAATCAACATGGGTCACTGCTGGGATACTTGATCTTTTTATATTGAGCTTATCAATACCAAATAAAGACTCTTCTTCTTTAGTCATCTCTATACGCTTATCCTTTTTTACATCATCAACCAAAAGCATATAAGGACTATCGTAGTCTGCTTCAAACCAGTTTGACACATCTTCTCTTAATACTGAAGGGGCAAATGGCCTAAAGCTTTCACGATACTTGACTTTAAGATTAAGTGTTTTTTGCATCTGCTCTGATCGAGGGTCTCCTAATATTGAACGACCACCTAATGAGCGAGGACCAAATTCCATCCTGCCTTGGAACCAACCAATTGCTTTAGCATCCGCTAGTGCTTGTGCAGTTTGTTCAATCATATCGTCTTCAGTAACTGAATCAAATTTTGCTCCGCAATCTAGCAGTTCTTTTTCAATAGATTTTTGTTCATATGATGGTCCGAGATACGAGCCTTGCATAGAATCACTAGTATTAACTGTACGAGGTTTATTTAGTTCTGTATGCCACACTGCTAAAGCGCCACCTAATGCGCCGCCAGCGTCACCTGATGCGGGTTGAATCCAAATATTTTTAAATGCCTTATCTCTTAATATCTTGCCATTAGCAACACAGTTCAGTGCGACACCACCGGCCATACAAAGATTTGGAATATTGTATTCTTGTGCTAGTGATCTAGTCATTGTCAAGACAACTTCTTCAGTTACAGCCTGTACTGATGCTGCAATATCCATATGGAACTGTGTTAGCTTATCAGTGTCTGGCTTTCTAATAGGTTCATCAAATAGGTCTGCAAACTTCTGGTTGACCATAGTTAGACCGGTCGCATAATTAAAATAAGATTGATCTAGACGGAACGAACCATCTTCCTTTAAATCAATTAGTTTATCTAAAATTAAGTCTCTATATTTTGGCTCACCATAGGGTGCTAGACCCATGACTTTGTACTCACCGCTATTTACCCTAAAGCCAGTGTAGTAAGTAAATGCTGAATAAAGCAACCCTAAAGAGTGCGGAAAGTGAATCTCTTTAACAATGTCAAGCTCGTGCCCTTTGCCAATAGCGACGGTAGTGGTCGCCCATTCGCCAACACCATCAAGCGTTATTACAACCGACTCTTTAAAAGGTGAGGCGTAGAATGCACTAGCAGCATGACTAAAATGATGCTCACCAAACATAAGCTTATTAGAATCAAAATTCTTATCAACTTTTTTAATTTCTTTGATAAGCATATCTTTTAGGAATAACTTCTCACGCAACCAAATTGGCATCGCCATTCTAAATGATTGAAAGCCTTTTGGCGCAAAAGCAACATAAGTCTCTAGCAAGCGCTCGAACTTTAAAAAAGGCTTATCATAAAAAGCAATGTAATCTATTTGTTTTAATGACACTCCTGCCTCTGATAGGCAATAGTTAATCGCATTAACTGGGTACGATGGATCGTGCTTCTTGCGAGTGAATCGCTCTTCTTGAGCAGCGGCAACAATCTCTCCATCAATAACCAGTGCTGCAGCGCTATCGTGATAAAAAGCTGAAATTCCCAGTATGGCAATCATTAGTTAAAATATTGCATAAATAAATGGCGCAACTGCAGAGCCCTGACTTAATACAATTAACGCACCAAATAATGCCATCATTAGCATGATCGGTAGTAGCCAAAACTTCTTTCTAATACGCATAAAATTCCATAATTCTTTAATAAAAGACATAACTTAAACTCCTAAAATTGATTTTTCATTGAACCTATAGGCTCTTTGCGTTCGATCCAATATGACTTAGCATTTTTATCTAAATTTAATTTAAGTAAGTCTTTACCTAAAAGACGCATAATAAGACCAGTAGGCAGAACAGTAACAAAATACACAAGTGCCATTACAAGTGGGGCAATGATTGAACCAAGTAGCACCCCAAACTTAAACCAAAGTTTGTTTGGGATACTTAATACCTTAGGTGCTACATAAGCTAATAATAGGAATATAGCTGATACAGTCAAAGCCCAAATATGTAAGCCTTCAGAGCTGATTAGAGGATATAGAGCGACTATTAAAAATACGATCGAGAATACAATGCCGAAAGACTTTGGCGATGATCGTGTGTTTACTATTTGAGTGTTTGTTTCTAGCATTAATTCAATATATTTATTAGCTGTTAATACCTTTTGCCACCCAGCCACCGTCTATCACTAAGTCTATTCCAGTAACATAATTTGAAGCTGCAGACGATAAAAATACAGCAGCACCTACAAGATCGTCAGGGGCGCCCCACCTATCTAAAATAGTGTGATTTTTTCTAATTAAATAAGATTTTTGATTAGAATAACTTTTCTCAGTCATTGATGTTTTGATGTACCCAGGAGCAATATTGTTTACCCTTATTTTCTTACTAGAATAATCTACCGCCAATGCTTTAGTCAACATCATTAAACCACCTTTCGAAGCAACATATCCTGGATTATTTGGAAAACCAATGAAACTTGCAATGCTGGTTATGTTAATTATTGCACCACCATTGTCTGATTGAGACATATAATTCTTAACAATTTCACAATTTGAATATGTAGCAGTTAAATTTATACTCAACGTATTATTAAAAACTTCTAATGGGTCTACATTGAGACTATTAGGAATTGAGATACCTGCCGCATTTATCAAAATATCTAAACTTCCAAAATCTTGGAATATATTATTACAAATTTTTTCAAATAAATTGGAATCTAAAATATTGCATTTTCTATATGAGAACTTTTTAACAGTTTTTTCTTTTGGCGCATCTGAGCGCCCTAATCCAAAAACAGTTGCTCCAGCATCAACAAGCCCATTTGCTATTGCAAATCCGATACCACTTGAGCCTCCTGTAACAATTGCCACCTTTCCTTTTAATGAAAAAATATCACTCATTTTTATATGTTTTTCATTAAAGACTCTGAAATCATAAAATCAACCGGTGTATCTATATCAACCGCTTCAATTTCTTCGGTTACCACAGCAAAAGCATTTGGGCCCACTACTAAATTATGTTTCATTAGTAGATCTCTAGAAGTGACCCACACCGAACCATTCATCCTATATAAATCTGGAAAACTTTGTCTTGCAGCAAGCCTTATTACCGATTTCCCTTCATATTTAAAAGGAGACGCATATGGGGAAATCTCACCGTTATCGCTTATAGTCATCATCCACTCTGGTCTAAATCCCTCTACATTATTTATACTAACAACAGAATCTGCGCTTATTTCACTTTTATACAAGTCGACACATTTTTTAATTGTCTCTGCCTTTCTAAATGGAGATGTCGGCTGCAGTAAGACAACTGCATCGACTTTATATCCCTCTTCTTCCATAAAATTTATAGCATGCTGCAACACATATTCCGTATCAACATCTTCTGATATATCCGCTGGCCTAACGAATGGGACTTCTGCACCACATTTAATAGACACCTCTGCAATACCTTTATGATCAGTGGAAACTATAACACGGTCTAAAGCCTTTGAGTCCAATGCAGCTTTAATTGTATATTCAATTAAAGGCTTACCGTTTAAATCCTTTATGTTTTTTAACGGAACGCCAACAGAACCACCTCTTGCTGGAATTATTCCTACTATATTACCCATATTACCTGCCTATATTTAATAATTTACTTGCACCTTTATACTTTCGCAAGTCATCTAGATTATCTATAATCTTATGAAAACCATTGATTATATGATCCATATCTTGCTTTGTATTTGGAAATCCCATTTGTAAGAAACCAAGGAATTCTTTATTAACTATATTTCTTGCATTAGGAACGTCTATTATTTTGTAATTTACACTTTTATCGACCCAAGGATGGCCTTTTAATCCAAACGCAATCTTTCTTTTGAACATGGGGTGGTCGCACATCAATCTATGATACCCCTTAAATGCTGGAATACCTTCTGCAATCAACGCGTCAAAAACAATATCTCTATGGACACCTGAATACTTATAATTCCACTTAAATGCCGCTGTATAAGCATAATATGAATCTATATGAGTTATTTTTTGAGGCGTTAGGTAGTTTGAAAACTCTTTATACAACTTCTCACTTAAGTACCTATAATTATCATTTCTAATTTCATTTATTCTATCTTTTTTTTGTGTCTGTACATATGCAATCGCAGCATGTAACTCAGTTAATCTAAAATTATATCCCACTACATTAGATAGCTCTTCATCAGTAAAACTATCATCAACAATTGCCTCTCCATGATTTCTTATTAATCTAGACTTTACTGCAATTTTCTTATTATTAGTAAGAATAAGCCCACCTTCACCCGTCATAATATTTTTTGGCTCATTAAATGAAAAAACACCCACGTCACCAATAGTGCCAACAGCTTTCCCATCCAAAGATTTGGAATTTGCATTGCCATTATAAAAAGAAGACGGTGCTTGAGCTGCATCTTCAACCAAATAAATATCTTTATCTCTACATATTTTGCTTATCTCATTAAGATCACCAACATTACCACACCAATGAACAGTAAGCACACATTTTGTCTTATCTGTTATCAATAAATCAAGAGCTTTAGGCGAAAGGCAAAATGTTTCGGGATCTATATCACAAAATATCGGAACACAATTTGCCGCAACTATAGCTGCACATGTTGCCGTAAATGAAAAAGGTGTTGTAATAACTTCACTACCCGGCTCTAACCCAAGAGCTAACAATGCTGTTGTTAAACCAGATGTGGCTGAATTAACTGAAATACAATAATCAGCATCTGTAATGTCCGACCACAAAGATTCTAATTTTCGAACATATTCACCTCCTAAAAAATTTGCACTTACATTCTCAAGAGGTAACTCTCTACTTTTTTTTCCTAATAAATCAATAGTTCCTTCTATCGGAGACCCTACAAATTTTGAAAATTGTTTTTTTTGAATAAGACTTGTTACAAGGTCAACCTCCATATTGTCTGTCATAGGCTCTGAACTAAATTTAGAAGATCTAATTGGATTGCCGCCAAAAATGGCTAAATTTGAATTATTTTTCATAATTGAATTATTTTCTGATTAGAACCTGAAGATAATTTAATACTTTCAATGATTTGATGTACTTCAATAGCATTTTCACCACCACTATCAGGAATTTTTCCACTATTTATGCATTTAATAATATCACTTACTGCATCTGTCATTCTTTCATTAGATTTCAATACGCTATTATTATCTTTTCTTAACGTCTTATACTTTCCTGTCTTATCACTATTTCGTGGCTTAAACTTCATTATTCTCATATCAGATTGATCATTATCATCCCAAGACTCAACAATCGAAATCCTGCCTTTTTCTAGTAAAATATCTATTTCAAACATAAAGTTTTCATCATTTATGCTTGTTGCTTTAAGAAAACCATGGCCATGCTCTTTAAACTTCATAAATGCAACACCACCATGATCCTCAACATTACTAACCCTTCTAACGTAATCCTCTTGAAGCTCTCCAATAATCCATTTCACTTTGCCACCAAAAAATAATATAAGATCCACCAAATGACTTGCACTTGTCAATAATGATGTGGCTCCATAAGCAACAATTGTCTGCACTTTTCCTAAATCTTCACTTTTAATAATTTCTTGAGCGTGCTTATACTTAAAATCCCACCTACGCATATAATTTGAAGCTAAAACTATATTATTTTTACGACATATATTTTCAATTTCAACAGCCTCTTGATGATTACCACCAACTGGCTTTTCAATAAAAATTGCCTCTATTGAAGTATATTGTTGCACAATTTCTTTAACTATTTTTAAGTGTAATATTGTTGGAATACATATACTTATAATTTGGATTTTATTTTCTTGAAGCATATTTATATAATTTTTATACGCTTTCACCTGCGGATACTCTTTTTCAAAATTTTGGCGTAGATCGCTATTTATATCTGAAATAGCTACCAATTCTATTGATGGATTAGAGGAGTATGCTTTTGTGTGAGACCAAATAAATTTTCTCGTTAAATCTCTATCAATTTCATGGCCAATTTGACCTATTCCTATCACAGATGCTTTATATTTCATTTTTTTATAATTACAGTTTCTTGTTGGATATTTTTAATATAAGTCATTATCCAATCTAATTGACTATTAAAAATTTTAACTCCGTCTTCGTCACGATATGCTTGCATGATAAAAGGACCTTCATAATTAAATTCTTTTAATTTATCAAAAAATTTTTCAAAATTAGCATTCCCTTCACCTAAAATTATTGGTCCGCCACCTAGCTCTCTATCTTTAATATGAATATCTGTAATTCTATCTCCATAAGCCATTAATTCTTCACTAGAGTCAAACCCTAATGCTGCACTATTACCTATATCATAATTAACTGTAATATTAATAGAATTTAATTTATCTAATAATTTTACAAATGATTTTGGATCTAAATCAGTTTCTAGAGATAAATTAATATTTTCCCTTTCAATAACTGGGATAATTTTTACTATCTGCTTAACAAATCTATCTACAGACTCATTTGTTTTTAAACTAGATTGATCGACACAAGGAATTACAATATCCGTTATTTTTATCTCCTTAGCCACCTCTAACAGTCTATTTAAAACTTTAAAACTCTCTTTTGCTACCTTCTCATTACTTGAATGTAGTGGCGCTTCCATAAAATAATCAGCACAAATAGTTTTTACTAATACTCCAGTATCTTTACTAACCTCTAGTATTTCATTAGCGCCCCCTATTCTTATTAATGGATTTTCTTCTGCATCATTAAAATCCAGTATAAATTCAATTAAATCTAAATTGCACTCTTTAGCAATTCTAAATTCTTCTTGCCAAGTGCCAACAGGAAATGCTTGATATCGCCCTTGATACTTTGGTAACAACCTCCCTTGCATTACACCAATTTTATTTCTCATAATTTAACCTATCTTCAATTAAGGTGTTGACGAAGATTTTTGGCGATAAGTGCCTCCTCTTCAATTGTTCTCTTGATGCCATCACCCATTGCAGCCTCAATTTTTCTGACTGCACCAACTAAATGATTAAAACCTTCGGGAGACACAGAGGCAGATTGATCTGATCCGTACATTGACCTATCTAGTGTAATATGCCTTTCAAGTGAGGTAATTCCAAGGGCTGCTGCCGCATAAGAAACTGCCAGCCCTACTTCGTGACCACTATAACCAACATCGCAATCAAACTTTTTTCTTAGTGTTTTAATCATATTAAGATTAGCACTCTCATCTTTCATTGGATAGGTTGAAATAGTATGCATTAATTCAAATGAACAATTTTCTCCTCTAAAAATATTGACTGCTTTTTGAATATCATCATAAGTTGTCATGCCTGTTGATATAAAAGTGTGCTTACCTTCTTTTGCAACCATTTTAAGTAAATCTTCACAAACAATCATTGCTGAAGCTATCTTATTATATTTACAGTCAAATTTTTGTAAAAATTTTTGGCTGTTTAAATCCCATGCAGAGGCAAACCACTCAATATTTTTCTCCTTACAATACTGGGAAATTTCTCCATACTGCTCTTTGGAAAACTCAAGACCAGACTTCTGATCGCGTTGAGTAGCGCCCCATTGACTCTCTCTTGGTGAATCTAGAAATTCTTGTGTATACACCTTATTCAAATCTCGTTTTTGAAATTTAACAGCGTCACAACCTGAATTTGCCGCAACATCAATTAATTCTTTACAAATAGACATATCTCCATTATGGTTAATACCTATCTCTGCTACTATAAATATACTCATTTTTTCACCTCATTTTTTGAATACAAAATCTTAATAAAGTCTAAATTAAACACTTGTTCTAACAATTCTCGAACTACACCATTACCACCCTTATTTGATAAAATATTTTCTGAAATTTCTTTTATTCTTGGATGGCTATCAATTGGACATGCTGTATATCCACAAACTTGCATTACTAAATAATCATTCAGATCATTTCCCACATACAGAATATTTTTTAAATCATAATTTTTTCTATCCGCCAGTTCTTTAATAGCCTCCACTTTGTCAGATACTCCTTGTATCACTGGAATTTTTAATTTTTTTGCACGCATTGCCACGACAGAATTCTTTTCTGTTGACAAGATAAAAGCAGGCTTTTTTAACTTATGCAATACATCAAAAGCCAGCCCATCAGCCCTACTACATGCAACCGACTCCATTCCCTCTTGATTTAAATAAACAAAATTATCTGTTAACACCCCATCAAAATCAAAAACTATAGCATCGATATTATCTATGTTCATGGAGTATCCTCTAAATGTAAATAATTAGATTCAATTAGTCGATCTTCGACATATTCCATTAAAGCATGTCCAGCTGTAATATGTGCTTCTTGAATTCTACCCGTATCATTACTTGGGACAATAAACACTTCATCACAATATTTCAATGCTTCGCCACCACCACAGCCCAAAAAACCAAAAACTTTAATATTTAATTCTTTTGCAGCCTTCATTGCAAGTATTACGTTTTTCGAATTACCTGAAGTGGTAATTCCAATTAGGCAATCTCCGGATCTCCCGAGAGCTCTTAACACACGCTCATAAAGCATATCATATCCAAAATCATTACCACAGGCTGTAATGGTTGATGTGTCTTGAGCTAGTGTAATTGCAGCAACTCCCTCTCTATTATTATCCGGCCTAAGACGTATTAGCATCTCTGCTGCAAGATGCTGTGCATCCGCTGCTGAGCCACCATTCCCACACAATAAAATCTTATTACCCTGTTCGACACACTCAACAATATCATCACCCATTCTGGAGATGCATTCCAAGCCCTGGTTTATGCATTCTTGTTTTGTAGTAATTGAATCCATAAATAGAGATTCAATTTTATTGATAGAATTACTTTTCATTATGTAACCTCCAATTACAGATCTATTTTAATGAATCAACATACCAACCCATCGCCTCATCCATCCCTTCGGATATCATGTACTTTGGCTGGTAATCTAATAACATTTGCGCCTTGTCTATATTGGCCTGAGAATGTCTAACATCTCCAGCTCTAAAATCTTTATAAACTGGATCTTTCTTTTCTAATCTCGCCACTCGCTGGATAAGTCTGTCTTCTATCATCTGGTAAAGTTTATTGAGACTTGTCCTGTCATTAAGTGCAACGTTATAAACTTGGTTAGTAGCTTCATCATTATCTGTAGTAGCTGCAAGTATGTTCATTTGCACTGTGTTATCAATATAACAAAAATCTCTACTAGTCTCCCCATCGCCATTAATAAACACATCCTCTTTGTTTAATATAGCTGCCACCCATTTTGGAATGACTGCCGCGTATGCACCATTTGGATCTTGTCTTTTACCAAAGATATTAAAATATCTTAATCCTATAGTTTTAAATCCATAAGTCTTTGCAAATACACTCGCGTAAAGCTCATTCACAACTTTAGTCACCGCATAAGGACTCAAAGGATTGCCAATCTTATCTTCTACTTTTGGTAGATCTGGATGATCTCCATAGGTAGAGCTTGATGCGGCATAGACAAATCTTTTTACATTAGCATCCTTACTGGCAACTAGCATGTTCAAGAAGCCATCAATATTTGCCCTATTAGTATTAATAGGATCTTCGATTGATCTAGGAACTGAACCCAATGCTGCTTGGTGCAAAACATAATCAACACCATCACATGCCTGTTTGCAATCCTCTATCTCTCTTATATCACCATTAATAAACTTAAAATTACTACTTAAGTCTTTATCAGTAGCTTTATTAGCGTCCTCTATTGCCTGATCAATATTATGTTGATGACCGGTATCAAAGTTGTCCAGACCCACCACCTTTTGATTAAGAATTAGTAGCTTCTCTAGTAAATTAGAGCCAATAAAACCAGCAACGCCAGTTACCAGCCAAGTGCTTTGATTACTCTTTAAGTGCTCTTGTAGTTGTTCGTATTTAGTCATTTATAGCCTTCCGTCTACTTCGTTAGCTTTAAGTAAATATTTAATATCGTAAAGCACGTGACTATCTTTACCAAAAGCTTTTATCTGCTCTAATGATAACTCTTTAAATTCATCATGTGCAACTGCTAACAATATTGCATCATATTTACCCTCTACCGGTTGATCGATTGGCTTAAAGCCATATTCATGTATAACTTCATCCTTATCAATCCATGGATCATACACATCCACATTACAATTAAAACCCTCAAATTCTTCAACTAAATCTACTACACGAGTATTGCGGATATCAGGGCAATTTTCTTTGAATGTCAGACCCATGATTAATACATTTGCATTCACAACATGAATGCGCTTCTTAGTCATTAACTTTGACACTTGATCTGCCACATAGGATCCCATGCTATCGTTTAGCCTGCGCCCTGCAAGAATCATTTCTGGGTTGTAACCAACCTCTAGTGCTTTGTGAGTCAAGTAGTATGGATCAACACCAATACAGTGCCCTCCTACTAAGCCCGGTCTAAATGGTAAAAAATTCCATTTAGTGCCTGCAGCTTCTAATACGGATTCTGTATCAATACCTAGTTTATTAAAAATAAGAGCAAGTTCATTAATAAGAGCAATGTTTACATCTCTTTGTGTATTCTCAATAACTTTGGCAGCTTCAGCAACTTTAATACTACTCGCCTTATGCGTGCCTGCAGTAATGATCTCTTGATATAGCTCATCAACTTCAGTAGCAATTTCAGGAGTTGATCCTGCAGTAACCTTTTTAATAGTAGTTACTCGATGCTCTTTATCTCCCGGATTAATACGCTCAGGAGAATAGCCACAGTAGAATTCTTTGTTAAACACAAGACCTGACTGCTGTTCAAGGATTGGTACACAAACTTCTTCGGTAGCGCCAGGATAAACGGTTGATTCATAAATAACAATATCGCCTTTTTTAAGAATGGAGCCTACTGCCTCACTAGATTTTTCTAAAGGAGTTAAATCAGGTCTTTTATGTTTGTCAATTGGTGTCGGAACGGTAACTATAAAAATAGTGCAATCTTTAATATCCTCTAGGTTGGTTGTGTAGCTTAAATGAACCGCATCTTTAAGCTCTTCAGAGGTAGTCTCAAGAGTCGAGTCAACACCATTTTTAAGATCATTAATTCTAGGCTGGTTAATATCAAAACCAATAACGCTACGCTTTTTACCAAATTCTACTGCAAGTGGTAAGCCTACGTAGCCCAAGCCAATTAAGGCTATTTTTTTATTATTATTATTCATAAATTAGTATTTTTAAAATTATTTAATGATTTGAAATATTGTTGTAAAAATTAGTCACTTGAAAGGGTGTTAAAAAATACTATCAGTGATGATAATGGCTACTATCGATAATTAAAGATGCGCAGGCTTAATCTCGCACTTAATTGTCATACATATGAAACACCGATCTTATCCGCTACCACCAT
>Ga0233442_1000569_pt1 | contig 35150 bp, 24 predicted proteins | sample SI_123_September_3_FD_182789 | JGI IMG/M metagenome (GOLD analysis project Ga0233442, IMG submission 182789) | Seawater microbial communities from Saanich Inlet, British Columbia, Canada - SI_123_September2016_150_MG | ecosystem: Environmental > Aquatic > Marine > Inlet | place: Canada: British... | reverse complement strand
GATTTAGACCTCATGCGTACACCAATCACGGCACTTCCCGATAATTTAACTGTTCAAGGGGGTTTATACCTCACTGGTACACCAATTGCTGCACTTCCTGATAACTTAAAAGTAGGTGGGGGTTTAGTCCTCAGTGGTACAGCAATTACTGCACTTCCTGATAACTTAACTGTTCAAGGGTATTTACACCTCAGTGATACACCAATCACGGCACTTCCTGATAACTTAAAAGTAAGTGGGAATTTATGGATTAACAGCACCCCTAACTTAGATACAAACAACTTACCAAGTTCATTGGTAGTTAAAGGGGAAATTTACAAATGACATACAGCGCAACAAGCCCATACTACGAAACAAAAATTACTAAAACTGGTTTAGGAATGATGGTTAATAGACCCATTCCCAAACTACAAAGTGATATGACCTTTGAAATTAACACAACATATAATCATCGACCTGATTTATTAGCATATGACTTATACAAAGATGCTGATTTATGGTGGGTATTTGCACAACGCAATCCAAACACATTAGTTGACCCTTTGTTTGATTTTAAGGAAGGCACTTCGATTCGTATTCCAACATTGGATACACTTAGAAATGCACTAGGATTCTAAGATGGCAGGTAGAGATTATCGTCAACAGCAACGTATTAAGCAAAAGAACTCATCTGCAGATATAGTTGAAGCAGATAAAGCATCTGCTGTAGATAAATCAAGAGTTACTAATCCACCACAATTGAGCCAAGATGGTAGTGGTACAATTAATATCACAAGCACTAGTGATGCTTTGTATAGCAATTTACCGAATGGTATCTTTAATTCAAATGCAAAAACTCCAAACATATTAATTACTGATGCACCAACGGGCAGATTAAACGGAACAATTCCAGGCGAAAGTGTAATTGATGGAGTACAACAAGTTAGTAGCAAAGATGGTGATACCGATGCAAAAAGTGTCGCAGGTGAAGGACAATCAACTATTGCCGCAGAATTCTTAGAACCGATTACGCCAAAAGGAAACCCGTTTAAAGGATTCGCTACAATGACGTACAGTGTAAGTTTGTACTTAATGGGTGTAAAGGAATACTCTAGTATGATTTCATCAGGTGTTAAGACTGTTAAAGGTTTAACACTACTGTTGCAAAGTGGTGGTATATCCAAAATGCCAGAAGGCAACCACGGTGCAAAACGTAGCAAACGTTATTTCCAAAAGGATTTTTACATAGATGATATAGAACTTAAAGGACTTGTATCAGGAACCTCTGTTGGTTCCCCACATAATCAGTTTCAAACATCATTTACTATTACAGAGCCAAATGGATTAAGTTTTTTAGAAAACTTGCACGGTGTTGTACAAGAATACAACGTTAGTAATGGTATTAGTACGGATAGAATCAACTACGCCGCACAGAATTATTTAATGGTTGTGCGTTTTTACGGATATGATAAAAATGGAAAGCAAATAACAGGACGTGATATTGGTGTAAGTGAAACACTCAGTGATTTAAGTAGCATATCCGAAAAGTTTATTCCATTTCAATTCACTGGAATACAATTTGCATTAGAGAATGCAGTAGTTAAGTACAAGTGCGATGCGGTATGTCCACAAACACAAATACCATTTGGTGTTGCTAACTCAACAATTCCATTTAATGCAGAATTATTTGGACAATCTGTTGGTGCAGTACTAACAGGTAAGTTAAGCAATAAGGATTTGCAAACTGAGGACGAGCATAAAGAAAATCAAAATGCTGACCCTGAAGCGGATGCAGTTTATGACCAAAATGTATCATTAGTCGACGCATTGAACTCAGAACAAAAACGTCTAGTTGAAGATAAGCAGTACGAAGTACCACACAAGTACGTTATTGAGTTTGAAAAGGGAAGTAACATTGATAAGGCGTACGTAATTACGACAGGTGAGTTCACAGACAAAGATAATGTTCCAATGATGGTCAAGAACCAACAGTCATTACTTACAAACAAAGGTTTCTTCGACAAGAATAAGAAACTATTTTCGTTTACTGCTGGTCAGTCCATTGTGCAAGCAATTGATATGATTATTAGAACAAGTACGTTTATATCAAATCAACAAGATATTACGATTGACGAAGTTACAGGCAAGGTCACTAAGAAAGAGAAAGCACCTGCTGTATTGCAGTGGTTTAAGATTAGAACACAAGTTACACCTCTTGCGTATGACAGTAAGAGACATGATTATGCGTACGAGATTAAGTACGTAATATCACGTTACCAAATCAACAACATACGTTCTCCTTATTTTGGTCCATCGTACTTTAGAGGAACACATAAGGAATACGATTATTGGTTCACTGGAAAGAACACAGAAGTTCTTGATTTTAGACAAGAGTATAACTACTTGTACTACCAAACGTTTGGTGGTGACATGGGTGTTCCAAAGATGCAAAATAATGCTAGAGAACTAACAAAGCAAGTGTATCAGAACAGTAGTTCGGATTCGGCACAAGGCAGTAAGAACAGAAGGAATGAAGGGTCAGCGAACGCCGCTAGTTTACTGTATTCCCCATCAGACCAAGCAAATGCCCAATTAACAATCGTTGGAGACCCTGATTGGATGGCGCAGAGTGAAATATTTTACTCACCTGATGCAACTGGTGTTGGACTAGGTCCATTTATGCACGACGGTTCTATCAACTACGATGCAAGTGAAGTACTCTTTTCCGTTAATTACAATACAAATGTTGATTATGATTTAAAAACTGGAATTGCTGACATGGGAACAGGCGATTCACGAATGAGTTTAATCTATCGTGCAAACACAATCACAACAAATTTAAGTGATGGAAAATTTACACAGTTATTGGAGGGAACAATGATGATGTTCCCAACAGCGGAACAAGCAGAAGCAGAGGTAAAAGAGAAGGAAGAAAATTTTGGAAATTTATCAATAACGGAAGAAGGCGACACAGATTCGTTCGGTAATCCAATTGATACTAATTTCGAAGGAACTATTGCTCCACATTTTGAGGAAGCAGATAGAATTGCGGCTAGAATGAACGAAGGGATGGATGACGACTAATGGCTGATGATATATTAAAAAGTAGAGGACGTACCAAAGGGTACAAATTAGACAGAGGCGGAATGCCCGCTGATACAGGTCCTTTTATTGCTGAAATAATGAACAACGTTGACCCTACTAGAAATGGGCGTATCCAAGTTTACATTGAAGAATTTGCTAAAGGCGACAAGAACGACCCAAGTGGTTGGAGAACAGTTAGTTACTTAACACCGTACTACGGTAAAGTCGAACATAATGGAACAACAGAGGGCGTAGGTACATCAGTTGGTAACACACAGTCGTACGGTATGTGGTTTACACCACCTGATGTTGGCGTTAAAGTAATGTGTTTCTTCGTCAACGGTGACCCTGGATACGGATATTATAATGGGTGTGTTCCTGAAAGTGGGTTAACACATATGATTCCCGCAATTGCAGATAATGTTACTGAAATTAATCATAAAGATAAAGCAATTTCAGAAGACCCACGTTTCTACGAAAAACCAAAACCCAAACATACATCGGTTACTGCTACTATGTATCAACAAGGGTTGGATAAAGACACTGTACGTGGCGTTATCAACTCAACAGTTCAAAGAGAAAGTCCTAGTAATGTGTACGGTATTAGTACACCTGGAAGACCAGTGTACGCTAATGGTATGTACGATACCAACATCAAAGAAACACTTGCAGGTGAACTAGAACCTCAGGATATTAAGATAGTTGGTAGGCGTGGTGGACACAGTCTTGTTATGGACGATGGTGACTTAGAAGGCAAGAACCAACTAGTAAGAATACGTTCTGCAACAGGGCATCAAATCACTATGTCCGACGACGGCGAATGTTTTTATATTACACATGCCAATGGGCAAAGTTGGTTAGAGTTTGGTAAGTCAGGCACAATAGATTTATATAGTTCCAATAGTGTTAATGTAAGAACACAAGGAACAATCAATTTGCATGCAGACGAAGACATTAATATCAATGCAGGTAAAAATTTCAACGTGTACACTGGCGAAAACATTAATATCGAGTCCAAGATGAAAACAAGTTTATTATCTGCAACAGGTACCGATGTTAAATCTATCGGAAATGTTAATTTAGAATCAAGTGCAGGTGTTTCAATTGGCGGTTCCCGTATCGACTTGAATAAGAGTGGGGCAAGCACAGTTACAACAAGTATTACACCAATGATTCCAACCGAATACACAGATATTGAGTTAAAAGAAACTGGTTGGATTCCAGAAGAGACTCCAACTCTTAAATCTATTACATCAAGAGCACCAACGCACGAACCTTATAGTTTACATAACGAACCTGCTCCTGACCTAACAAGTCCAATTGACAGAAGTAAGTTAAATACACAGGTAATTGATTTAATTAATAATTTAAAAGTGGAGCCACCTAAGTACTCATGAGAGTTAAAGATATAGTTGAAAATTTAGATAAAGATACATATTTGCACGGTAAATGTGGGTTATTTGCAATTGCTCTTAGTAAAGTATCAGGTCTTCCTGTGTACAGCACATTCGAATACGACAACAGTATAGATAAAATTGCTTTAGTTCACGCTTACGTAAAAACAGACGAGAATACAATTATTGATGTTAAAGGAACTAGAGATAAGGAAGGGGCATTACAAGAATTTCCAGGATACGATACATGGGAAGAAAAAGTATCATATGATGATATTCTAAAAATAGGTGGCGGAGATATGAACGATGTTAATCGCATACTACCACAAGTCAAACAGATGTGGGATAGTGGAAAACTACATAAAGATGCAGATGAGGAGTTCTAAATGACAACATACATAGGATACAATACAATAGGGCAAGTTAAGAAATTCACACTAACTGACCGTGAGTTAGTGAAGCGTGACTTACTTAATTCAATTATGATTCGTGAAGGCGAGATGCCTGGTCGACCAGAAGTTGGAACAAACATTTGGAGTTATGTATTTGACCCAAATACAGATGATACTGTACGTAAGATTAAAGCAGAGATACAACGCTTAATTGATGCCGACCCTAGAATACAAGCAGAAGAAGTCAATGTGTACGCTAAAAATCACAATATATTAATTGAAATGAACGTGCGTATTCTTCCCGATGTTAATTTGGAAGTTATTAACTTGATGTTCGACCAAAATACTAACACTGCTAAGTTTGCGTAATGAACATTTATAAATTCCATTCTAATCCAGACGAATTAATCGGTTATACAGATAGAAATTTCTACTTCGGAGACGAAGCAGAAAAACTAATACTCCAAGGAAAAGAAGTAACTAAAGTAATTGGGACTTTATACCTCAATGATACGCCAATTACTGCACTTCCTGATAACTTAACTGTTCACGGGGATTTAAACCTAAATGATACACCAATTCGGTCATTGCCTGATAATTTAACCGTTCAAGGGTATTTAGGCCTTAGTGGTACAAAAATAACATCACTTCCTGATAACTTAAAAGTAGGTGGGGATTTATGGATTAACAGCACCCCTAACTTAGATACAAACAACTTACCAAGTTCATTGGTAGTTAAAGGAACCATATACCACGTTTAGATAAAACCACAAATAAATCTCCTCATAATATACGCAGTTTATAACAAGCATAAATAACGTAAAGTTAATTATCACGTTATTATGGCAACAACATTCAAATACACTTCAAACTATAAACGAAACTTAATCAACTATTGGAATCAATTAATTCCTGGGTGGACAATACCCAAAGGATTCCACGTGCATCATATTAAACCAAAATCAACGTTTAAAAACAAGGATGATTTAAAAATACATCATCCATCAAATCTAATAGCATTACATCCTGATGACCATATTGCTATTCACAAGAATAGAGGTGATAAAATTTCGGTAAATTTTATTAAAGTTATAGGAGGAAGTAACCATATAACGGATGAATACCGCCTTAAGTTATCTAAAGCAAAAAAAGGTAAACCAAAGTCCAATCAGCATATTAAAAACGCCGCAAATGCACTTAGAGGAAGAAAGTTATCAAATGAACATATTAAAAATATGAGCAAAGGGTTAAAAGGAAGAAATATTTGGAATAAAGGTATGTCTTTAACAGAAGAGCATAAACAAAAAATAAGCGAAACTAAACGTGGTAGAGTTGCACATAATAAAGGCGAAAACGGTCGCAAACATTATAATAATGGTTTGATAGGGATTATGGTATTTCCAGGTGAAGAACCGCATGGATTCGCGCACGGAAGATTGTGTAAAAAGGAGATAAGTAATGGCAACATCTAGTCGACAAACCAGTATTTTTGGAATTGAGGATTGGCGTTCTTTATATAAGACATACAATCAAGCAGACTTTCAGAGTTATAACTTCGAAACACTACGAAAAGGTTTCGTTGATTATCTAAGACAGCATCACCCAGAAGACTTCAATGATTATGTTGAGAGTTCAGAATTCATTGCGTTACTTGACGTAATGGCATTTATGGGACAAGCGATAAGTTACAGACAAGATTTAAACACACGTGAAAACTTTTTAGATACTGCAGAACGTAGAGACAGTGTTGTTAGACTTGCTGATTTAGTTGGGTACACACCAAAACGTAATGAAAATGCTAGTGGATTTTTGAAGGTTACTTCAGTAAGCACGACAGAAAATATTACTGACTTTAATGGTGCTAACTTGGCGAACGTAACACTACGGTGGAATGATAGTACAAATATTGATTGGCAAGACCAATTCAACACTGTAATGAATTCTATGATGGTTGATAGTCAAAAAATCGGAAAGCCTGGAAGAACAGCAGATGTACTTGGTAACAAGACAGATGAGTACACGGTAAATTTAGTTAGTAATTTGATGCCAATTATACCATTTTCAGCAACTGTGAACGGTGCTAACATGGATTTTGAGGCTGTTAGTGCAACCACAGCAAACAAAACATCAGTATATGAACCATCACCAGTTCTTAATGGTGATTTTAATATCTTATACAGAAATGATAAGTTAGGATTTGCTAGTAAAGACACAGGATTCTTTTTTCACTTTAAACAAGGTACATTAATTAACAAAGACTTCACATTGAGTGACAGAATTGCGAATCGCAATGTTGATATCAATACAGAAGGCGTTAATAATAGTGATGTTTGGTTATATGAATTGGATAAAACTACGGGCACTGTATTAAGTGAGTGGGAAGAGGTGGATAATATATATGCACCTATCACAAAACAAACCGAGTCTACTGTCCGTAGGTTTTTTAGTATAACTGGACGTGCCAATGACCAAATTACAATGAACTTCGGTGACGGTGTTTTTGGTGATATACCTATTGGATTTTTTCGTTCATTTGTAAGGTTGAGCAATGGAAGGAAATATATCATTAATGTCGGTGATATTTCAGGGGTTAACCTTAGTGTACCTTATATAAGTAGAAATGGAAGGGCGGAAACTGCAACATTTATTGTTAGTTTAACTCAAAATATTAGTAACGCAAGTTCAAAAGAAAGTTTAAATGATATTAAGCGTAATGCTCCAGCGAAATTCCACACACAAAATAGAATGGTCAATGGAGAGGATTATAATAACTTCCCATATACAGCATTCAGTAGTATCATCAAAAGTAAAGCAATTGCAAGGACTAATATTGGAACGAGTAGGCATTTGGATTTAGTTGACCCAACTGGCAAGTACTCGAGCATCAACACATTTAATAGCGATGGAGTTATCTTTAAGAATGATGCTAGTACATCATTCACGTTCAGTTTTGATGACAAGAATGATATCGAATCAGTGATTAGAAAGCAAATTGAACCAAAGATTGCGGAACGGAGTACGGTTCACTTGTACTATAATACGTTTAACAGAAGTTCTTTAACCGCAATTGACATTGCGTGGAACCAAAGTACAACAACAACCAACGAAACCACTGGTTATTTTAAAAATACGGCAGGAAGTGCACTCCAAGTCGGAAGTTATGTGTCTGATAATAGACAATTTATCGTACCTAATGCATTAATTAAATTCGAAACACCAAAGACTGATAGTAATGGAGTATATTATTTCGATAAGAACAATAGGTTAAAGCAACGTGGTGATTTATTAACAACAGACAATACTATTCTATGGAGCGGAGTTAAGTTAGTCACGTTAGAAGGCACAAACTTTGGTGTTGGTAATAAATCAGATGGAAGTGGTCCAATAACATTGACCAATTTCATCCCAACGGGGGCTATCCCCACATCTATTGTTCCTGTATTTAATACAGATTTGCCATTAGCGTTTGAGCAAGAAATGTTAACACAGTTTGAATTATATAATGATTTTGGCATAGGTTATGATAATAGTATAGGAAGTTGGTACATTATTGCGAGTGCTAATTTGGATAAATCAACTGCTTTTAGTTTAGATAATGCACAAAATACTTCAGGAACCGGTATTGATTCTAGTTGGATTGTTAAGTTCGTTTCGGTAGATAAAATATACACAACCACATCACGTGCATTGAAGTATTTCTTCTCAAGTATTATTGAAACGCGTTTTTATTTCAGTGGACATAATAAAATTTTCGACCCTAAAACAGGAAAAATCGTAAATGATTTTATTAATGTTCTTAAAACAAATACACAACATGGTAGCAATTTACCATTAAGTAATGATATTAAATTAGATATTATTGGTCAACCAACTGAATCAGATGGATTTGTTAATGACTTTAATGTGGAAATTAGTTACACGGATGAAGACAATGATAACGTCGCCGACAATCCTGATTTTTTCGACGACATCACTTTAAATAGTGGATTAGTATTTTTCGAGACAATAGTTGACGCGGATGGATTGGAAAGAGAATTGCCTATTAGGAGTAACGTGATGGATACTGAATTTACCAGTACTACTGACCCATTATTAGTGCTCACTAGTTATCCAGAAAATCAATTATTTTACTTCGCTGATGAGGTAGATAAGTTTCGTGAATTAGTATCTAATGTATTAGTAGTAAAAACAAATATGTCAGTGAAAACAGGTAGACAAGATTTACAATTTCATTACCGTCATAACAGTTCTAACGTAAAACGCATTAATCCAGGACTTACCAATATAATTGATATATTTGTCGTGATTAGTGCATATTACACACAGTACAAGAAATATATCCAAGATGTAACTAACACAATCACAATACCATCTACACCAACTATATCGGAGTTAACGTCGTCCTATCAAACATTACAGGATAGCAAGATGCTAAGTGATAACATTGTATTAAACAGTGTTATTTTTAAGCCATTATTCGGCAATAAGGCGAAGGATGAATTACGTGCTAATATTTCAGTAATTAAGGTACACGATTCATTGGTGAGCGACAGTGAAGTTAAAAGCAGAGTAGTATCTGTAATGAATGACTATTTTGATATCGATAATTGGGATTTCGGAGATACATTTTATTTTTCTGAACTGTCTGCGTATCTACATGACCAATTGGGAGATATAGTTGGCTCAGTAGTAATTGTACCGACTGATGTAAATAAAAAATTCGGCGATTTATACGAAATTAGGTCTGCATCAAATGAAATTTTTGTAAATGCAACTACAGTAGATAATATCAATGTTGTTGATTCATTAACTTCAGATAATCTAAACGGGATAACATAATATGGCAAGAAATAGGTCGGTAGATTTACTACCTGAAATATTTAAATCTAATCCCAACAAGGAATTTTTAAACTCCACCCTCGACCAACTCGTCCAAGAGCCAAAATTGAGACAAACTCAAGGGTTTATTGGTAGAAAGTTTGGTGCAGGAATAGAAAGTGGGGATTCTTATGTATTGGAACCAACAGTAGAGCGAACAAATTACCAACTAGAACCTAGTATTGTATTTACAGATGATGGTGGGAGCGCAGAAAGTGCGATAACCTACCCAGAGATAGTTGATGCATTAAAGACAAAGGGCGCAAATGTTTCCAAACATGATAGATTATTCTCAAGTCCAATTTACAGTTGGAGTCCATTAATTGATTTTGATAAATTTGTAAATCATAGTCAGTATTATTGGTTGCCAAGTGGACCAGATAGCGTTGATGTTAGTGCAATTGATATTATGCTAACAGACAACTTCGATATAACACGAAACGACACATATAGTTTAAGTGGTATCCACGGGGTTAACCCTACTATAACATTAGCAAGGGGCGGAGAGTACACGTTCGATGTCAATCAAACAGGACATAATTTTTATATACAATCCGCAACGGGCTCCAATGGAGTATTATCTCATGCATCTAATATTAGTAGTCGTGATGTTGTTGGGGTTGTAAACAACGGTGATGATAATGGGATAATTACATTCACAGTTCCTGAATCAAATAATCAACAGTTCTACTATGATTTGCCCGAAATTGATGGGGTTGATTTGGCCACATTCGATAGATTTGATTCTATTAATGGAAAACTTGTAAGTCAACTAAAGAATATTGACGGAATTGTTGATTTAGAAGGAAAGACCATTGTATTCTTAAATACAACTGCTGGTAATTCTGCGGACTTGGGGTGGCAGTATTTAGACTTACATGAAGATGCCCCATTTGAGTCTGAACCGTTTGAAGAAACCACGTTCATAGATAGTCAATCAGATAGATACAGCGTTTATCAAATTGAGTACACTACTAGCAATGGTGAACCTATTATTAAATTAAATAAAATTAAAAGTGTTAGCAATCTTGAGAAGTTTGATATTTTGTATGGCGATACTTATAGTAATAAATCATTTTATAAGAATTCATCTGGTTTCTTTCAGGAGATTCCATTATTAACCGCATCACAGGATACTCTTTATTACCAAGATGCGGACGATGAGGATAAGTTTGGTATTATTAATTTAGTAAATTCTACCGAGGACACAAAAATAGATGTTAACGATATTTTGGGTAAACGAACGCACACGAGTGGTAATGGGGTTGTATTTACCAATGGTCTTAAAGTTATTTTTAGAGGAAACGTTACCCCAGAAAAATATCAAAATAATGAATACTATGTCGAAGGTGTAGGTACTGCAATTAAACTTATTTCAGTTACGGATTTAATTACGCCAGAATCATATACAACTAGTGAACTAGAGCCATTCGATTTTCATGGATTTGATAGTACAAATTTTGATGGCAACTTAAATTCCCCGACTGTACTTGATTTCATCACAATTAATAGAGCGAGTGAGGATTCAAACCCGTGGAGTAGGAGTAATAGATGGGTACACAAGGATGTAATCATTAAAACTGCGGAATACAATAGAACAGTTGCAACGTTTGATAACAATTCCAGAGCAACCCGCCCTATTATCGAATTCGAATCGAATTTAAAATTATTTAATTTTGGCACAGAAAGTAAAACTCCAATAACAGCAATAGATTTTAATGAAAGTGATGCGTTAAGTAATTTTAATGGGTCTAGTGGGTTTTCTATTGATGGATTTAGTATTACCAATGGTTCTCGAGTTATATTTGCTAATGACGGTGACGTTAATGTGCGTAATAAAATATACGAAGTTCAATTCATTGATTTAGAGGGAGAGGGATTACTTAAGGTTAATTTAGTTGAATCATCCGATACCGATGTAGAAGTAAACCAAAGCATAGTATGTACTAATGGAATATCAACTCAGGGCAAATCATATCATTTCAACGGAAGTGATTGGATTGTTTCACAACAAAAAACGTCGGTTAATCAAGCACCTTTACTTGATGTGTACGATGCAAATGGAGTTAGTTTTTCTGATTCCGTTATGTATAGCGCGTCTACGTTCGGTGGAACAAAAATGTTTAGTTATAAAATTGGAGTTGGTAGGAATGATGTGGTGCTTGGGTTCCCATTATCATTCTTAAACATTGATAACTTGGGAGACATTGTATTTGATAATAATTTGTACACAGACACATTTGATTATGGCACCGTAGTAAAAGATAAAGTTAGTAATGGATTTATTAGAAAATATTCAGATAGAACGACATTTACCAATGAGATTGGTTGGAAAAAATTTATCAATAACACTACATCTGAACAAATATTTAATTTTGAGTACGACGGTGTTTCATTAATCATGGATGTGCTACCTAGATTAGAGTTAAGTATTCCTGCAATTAAAGTATATATTGAAAATAAATTCATAAATTCCAATGATTACACCATAACAACCGGAGATGTTAAAACTACAATTACATTTGTAGATACTATTACTACCGGTAGTGAAATTAAAGTTACTATTATAAGTGATACGGAAAGTAAAGTTGCGTATTACGGTATTCCTAAAAATTTAGAGAATAATACATTTAATGAGAATAGTGATACTTTAACTTTAGGAACTATTAGAAATCACTACAGTAACTTGGCGCAGAATTTATTAGATTTAGATGGTGATGCAAACGGTTCCAATAATACAAGGGATTTAGGAAATATCGCAGTTTATGGCGATACCATCATACAGAATAGTTCACCAATCGCGCCCATGGCGAAGTTCCTTCATAGTGAAGAATTTAACTTCTTTGAGGCAATAGACTTTAATGCAAACGCATTTGAAAAGTTCAAACTTAAGATACTTGATTATGTAATGAAAAACGATACGTACGGATTAGCAGCATCCACAATTTTAAATAATGCGTTAGATTTAATTAATATCGGAAAAGGCTCAACAAGTGCATTTTATAAAAGTGATATGCTTGTCGGAACAAATACCCCAACAGTAACAACGCATACCATTACCCCCATCAGCACAGATACATTTAATATTGTTAACATTTATGATTTTACCAAAGCAAGTAATGCTTCTATATTGGTGTATTTGAATGATATTGTATTGGTAAAAGATTTAAATTATACAGTTGCTATTGATAGTGCTACGATTACAATTCATTCAACTGTGCTAAATGTCGGTGACATCGTTACTATAAAGGAATACGAAACATCTATTGGTTCGTACGTGCCTAATACTCCTACTAAGTTAGGATTGTATCCAAAATTTGAACCAAGTTATTACTTAGACGATACTTATTCAACCCCAACAAATGTAATAAAGGGACATGACGGTAGTATTTCGGTAGCATTTAATGACATTCGCGATGATGTATTATTGGAATTTGAAACAAGAATTTATAATAATATTAAAGTTAATAATAATATTCCTATACGTGACATAGATGTGATTCCAGGTAAGTTTAGAACAACCGAATATTCGGATAAAGAGTCAACTAATATATTATCAGTAAGTTTTTTAAATTGGGTAGGTTGGAATAGAGTTGATTATAAAACGCAAACCTATCTTGCAGACAATGAGTTGACGTGGAATTATAGTAGTTGCAGTAGTAAGTTAGATGGCTCTTCGTTGAAAGGGCATTGGAGAGGAGTTTATAAAAATTACTATGACACGGATACCCCTCATACTACTCCGTGGGAGATGCTTGGTATTACAGCAAAGCCTGCGTGGTGGGAGAATGAATACGGACCATTACCTTATACTAGTGGAAACTTAGTTTTATGGGAAGATTTAGAATCCGGAATAATTAAAGAGCCGGGCAATAATAGAGTGGACATACGGTATAAGCGAGACGGGTTAATTAAAGTCATACCCGTTGACACAGAGGGAAACCTATTAAACCCATTTGTATCTATTGTTCGTAATTACTCACAATCAGATTTTAAAAAGAGTTGGGTGATTGGTGACTATAGTCCTACGGAAACCGCATGGCGCAGAAGCAGTTCGTATCCATTCGCACTGCAACGGTTATTCGCACTAACAAAACCAGCACAGTATTTTGCATTATCAATCGATAGGGATAGGTACGTTTTTGATTCTGATATGAATCAGTACTTAATGGATTCAAGGTATCGCATGGACACTCGTACAGTAGAAGTCCAAACAAATACAAACCCTAAACACAGTTACATTAATTGGATTGCAGATTATCATAATAATAATGGATGTAGTTGTATTGATATCAAAGACCAATTATCTAGAATTGACGTTAGACTTGCGTACCGCATGGCATCATACACTGATAAGAATTATTTAAAAATTTATACTGATAAAAGTAGCCCCGATAGTTCTAATACTGGATTACTTCTTCCTGACCAAAGTTATGATTTACTGTTGCACAAAAATCAATCATTAAGTGAGTTGCAGTACTCGTCGGTTATTGTTCAAAAAACAGATGACGGTTATTCTGTGCACGGGCATAGCATAACTCACCAGTATTTTGAAATATTACAGAGCATTCCGAATAGTAATTTTAATATAGTTGAGGGTGATATCAAGTTGCCAAAAGATTTCACTGATAAAGTTACTTTAGTGCCATATGGCTACGTTTTCACTAATAAGAATATAGTTATTGATTTTTTGGCGAGTTATGGTGCGTTCCTTGAATCCCGTGGGTTGGTTTTTGATTCTGTCGAAAATGCAAACACATTAAATTGGGGAAGAATGTCGCAAGAATTTCTTGCATGGACTGCTCAGGGTTGGGGGACTGGAAGTGTTGTTAATTTAAATCCAAACGCAATTTCATTGGAATTCAACAAGGAATTAGTAGTAGTAGATAATATAAACAGCAAAAATATACAGGCTCTAGACCAAAATGGAGCCCCACTTACTCCAAATGATTATGTAATAACTAGATTAGATAATAACTTCAAGTTAACTACAATTAACGGAAAGAATATTAATTTTCTCCGAATTAAATCAACAAGTTACGAACACTTGTTGGTAATAGATAACGTTAGTATATTTAATGATTTAATGTATAAACCAGTTTCCGGCTTAAGACAACATAGAGTTAGACTAGTTGGATTTACTACGTATGATTGGAATGGGCAATTAGATGCACAAGGATTCATTCTTAACCAAGATAATATTAAAGAATGGCAACCTAATATATATTACACAAAGGGAAATTTAGTTAAATTTAAGAATTCGTATTGGAGTGCAGAGCAAAAAATTGAACCTTCTGAAGATTTTAACTTCAATCATTGGACTAAGATAGATTACAGAAATATTAAAAAAGGATTATTACCAAATATTGCAAACAAAGCAGGACAAATTGCAGAATACTACAATAAAAAAACAACTAATTTAGAATCTGATGTTGATTTATTGGCAATGGGGTTGACTGGGTTTAGACCACGGGCTTATTTAAACTCATTGGATGATGTCAGTCAGGTTAATTTTTATACTAGTTTTATTAGTAATAAAGGAACCAAAGTAAGTGCAGATTCATTTAGAAATGTCAAATTTGATAAGAAGATTACCGACTATACGGTATTTGAGAATTGGGCAATTCGGGAAGCAACATTCGGTAATAGTGGAAACAAATCTTACATTGAGTTGGAGTTAGATAGTAGTAAATTACAAAACAACCCATCCGTAGTAGAAATTATAAATGACAGTGATACAAAGGTAGACTCTCATCAATTAATTAAAATAGGCGATGTGTATAACCAAAGTGAAATACATGTAAGCAAACATGTATTTCCTGTTCGAACAAATGGTTCAACTGAAATTGGGTTACCAATTGCAGGGCATGTTCGCACGGATGATGTGGATTTGGCAGTATTCGAAATTACAGATTTGAATGGCGGAGCAGGAGTTCCGTTTATGAACAAATTGTCATCAGGCTCATTAATTTGGGTAGCAAAGGACACAGCGTACGATTGGAACATTTATCGCACCGACATTCAAAGTAATATTAGTAGTATTTTGCCTGTTGATGGAAAAATTGAAGTCACATTTTTCCACTCACATGATTTCGTAGTTAATGATAAGATTGTAATTCAAGATATCAGTCTTTTAATTAATGGCGCATACGCCGTTGAGAATATTATTGATTCTAAAGTCATCCGCCTAACAGGAACTATCGAAGATACATTTGTTAACATCACAAGTGATAGTTCAATAACTTCAGATACAGAGTTATATACCACTGACCATAAATTAGGGTTTGTGTATAAGTTAACATCAGTTAGGTTACCAAACAACAATGCTTTATTAGGCAAGTACATTGACCGAATGCCAATGGGTGCTCGTGTATGGGTGGATGTGAATGATAATAACAAGCATGCCGTTTATCAAAAATATGACGTAACCGGCAATATCACCATGGATACTGGTTTAGTTACGTCTGATAATGACGTGTATACGGCAGACGGTAATGGTGCATGGGGGTTACTGCATGAAGAACAAGATACAGTTGACGTTGGGTTAATTAATAAAGTGTTATTTTATGATAAAGATACTAATAAAACAGTTCAGCATGTAGACTACCTCGACCCAATCAATGGCAAGATACTTGGTGCGGCTGCTGAAAATATTAATTTTATTGGAGCGACTGACCCAGCATCATACAATCAAGGTATCGATATTACGGGAATTATATGGGGAGATGAGCGTGTAGGCGAAGTGTGGTGGGATACATTTAATATTAGATACATTGATTATAATCAAACAGATTTAACATATGCAAGTAAAAATTGGGCGAATTTATTCCCTGGTAGTACCGTAGATATTAGGCAGTGGGTTAAAAGTTCTGTTCATCCATCACGATATAGCGGACCAGGAACGGTAGTAGATGTTGCCAAATATACAATAATTTCAAATATTGATACGACTAATACCATTATCCAAGACTATTATTTTTGGGTAACTGATTTAAGTGATATTTCATCAAATAAAACGTTGAGTATTAATAATATTAAGCAATATATAGAAGCCCCAATACTAAGTGGAGTGCCTTTTGTTGCATTCTTGAATAATAGTACTGTCGGAATTTATAATTCACGCCAATCTATTACTAATTCAGTATTGCATATTTCGTACAATCGCACCCATAGTGAAAATGCCATTTTTAATGAATATAAGTTGATTAAGGAAAATAGTAAGAATGATTTTCTTAATGACGCTACTTATAAAAAACTACAAGATAGTTTTATTGGTGGCAATGATATAGGATTAGCAGTACCTGATATTAAACTAAGTGTAGCAGAAAGAATAGGAATTAGTTTTAGACCAAGACAGTCAATGTTTGAAAATCGATTTACTGCGTTAAGTGAATATCTGACACAAGTTAACTCTATCTTAAAAAAGAATATCGTAACGACTAATAAAGATTTTTCTTTATTGGAGGCAGAAGAAGCAATGCCAAGTATATCAACAGGTACATGGGACATACAAGTGTCGGATATTGCAGAACTTAATTATCAAAATTTAGATATAGTTGCGATTGGATACAAGTACCTAGTAACTACTGATACGACTAATAGTGGTGGTGGGTGGAGTATTCATGAAGTTGTTACTAGCACAAGTGGTGTAACCTTACAATTAACTAAAATACAAAAGTACAACACAACCCGTGCATGGACATATAGCAATTGGTATGAGAATGATACGGTGGAAACAGTAATACCATATAGGATTGTTTCAGATACGTCTAAGTTATCTACGTTGGTGGTAGATAATGAAACATACGTTAAAGTATCTAGTAATAGTTCCGGAAAGTTCGAACTCTATCAACTACGGGATTCATTTTGGGTGAGAGTTGGGTTAGAAGATGGAACCATACAATTTAATACTTCGTTATGGGGTGGTGCATCAACTCAGGATAATATTACAATTGATTCAAATACATTTACTACAGACTCTATCATCAATACATCTGACACTGGAACGGGTGGTATTGAATTAAGGAATGTTATTAGAGCAATCAATGAACATATCTTGGTTGACGAATTGTTATTGGAAAGAAATAAATTATTGATTTCAATATTTAATTATATATTATCGGAACAAGGAAATATCGATTGGCTTTATAAAACAAGTTTGATTGATGTTGAACATAAAGTGCGTGATTTAGAACAGTACGCAACGTATAAAAAGGATGACCAAGATTTCTTATTAAATTACTTAATCGAGTCAAAACCGTACCATACCAAAATTAAAGAATTTTTATTAAAATATAATGGAACAGAACAATACAATACTGATATGGCGGACTTTGATGTACCTACCCATTATGATGATGCGTTTAAAAAATATGTAAATCCTATTTTAGATTACGACGGGGTTATTTTAACCTCCGACCAAAGTAACTTCAATGATGATGGGGTAGGACTAACAGAACGCGATTATAATATTTGGGAAATATCACCATGGAGTAATTGGTACAATAATAACGCGTTAACCATAAAGGATGTATTCATCGTTAATAGTGGTAGCAATTATACAACCACCCCGACCATAACAGTAACAGGTGGTGGTGCAACCACCCAATCCACAATGACTGCCAGAATTAACAATTCGGGACAAATTATAGATATAGTAATTGATAATGAAGGTGTGGGTTATTTCACTACACCGACGATTACAATTACAGGTGGGAATGGCAATGGTGCTATTATCACTCCGATAATGCAAAATACGTTAGTTAGAAATTTAGTAACTACTATCAAGTACGACAGATATGAGTACGCTCCGTCAATTATTAATTGGGAGAGTAATTCGTTGGTTTCTAGTGATGTTACAACAATCACAGTGGATAATAGCGACACAATCAGAGTTGATTCTGAGGCATCGGTGCACACTGTCGGACAGTTAGTAAGACATAATGATAGTGTATATTCATTTAATGAAACACGAGCATTTGGTACTGAATTCGATATAGATAATTATACTGTTGTTGATTCGAGTACATTGAGCGGTGTTGATAGAACTATGGGATTTTACAATCCAAGTGCCAACAACTATGGATTGAATCTTCCGTTATTAGTACATGGAATTGATTACCCAGGAGTAGAGGTCAAAGATTTAGACTTTAATAATAGTGCAGGGTTCTCAGTACTACCATTTGACACAACCCCATTTGATGTGATTACGGTGTTGGCGGATGGAAGTTCATCGGGGGTTGTTGACACAGAGTACAGTAGTGTATTTAATGACATGTATTTGGGAACTCAGCCTAGTGACATTAATGCAGATGGTGGTGAATTTATCGATGTTTATAGTAGCCATTCACCAGAGGAGTTAATTCCTGGAAGTATGTTTGACACGTTAAGTATGGTCATCTCCACTCGACCTGGTTTTGATTATGATAATAATGGGCATGCATTCGAAGTACAGTACGAGTTATTTGAATATACACCAAGCACAACTGAATTTAACTTCAATAACATAGTCGAGTATCCAATTGCTATTAAAGTAGTCAATACAACCGATGGATTGGCATTAAATGAAACATTCAACTACACTATTGATTGGGTGAATGGAAATGTTACTGTAATAAGTGGAGCATCAGATAGTGATGTTATCCAAATATTTGTTTATGAAATTGGTGGTGGAAATCAACTGTACAGGAATACATATACTGGTAATGAAATAGGTAATGAAATAACTATTCCTGTTGAATCAAAGAGTATTTACAATATTGTTGTTCATGTAGATGGAGTTGAATTAGTAAGTGGATTTACCGCAACATCAGATGGTAGTATCACTGTTGATTCTATACTAGAAACCGTAGATGCAAACACAATTACAGTAGATGCCGTTTCCACATCTACTGAAAAAACAACAACTATTAATTTTACAAATACATATACCTCGGTGAACTTCGTTGCTATTACGGTATTCGGTTTTGAAAGTGAGCAACATGAACATTGTTATCCTACTACTAAATCATTTACTCCGTTTGGAGCAGATTCTTCACTTTACACCACCGATACCAATGAGATAACTGCAGATAATATATCTACTAGTTTTGAATTAGGGGTAGGTTCAAGTGGAATTGATAAAGCAATTAGTACAAGTGGTAAGAATAGACATAATGCTATTGTAGAACATAATGGGTTGCGGTTGCGGTCACCAGAGGCGGTAAGATACACCGGTGATGCAATAGAAACAAACTTTAAGTTACCTACTTCTGGCAGAATTAAGCACTCGTTAGTATCAAATAGTGAAATTGTAGTATACGTAGATAATATTTTACAAACGTTGAATACAGATTATATTATTGTAGAATTAACTGCTGATACAGACACAATTACAGCGGATACCACAGATGTAACTGTTGATGCTGGGGTAGTAACGGCGGATACAACAAGTACGACAGTAGATACTGATATTATCACATCGGATACAAATACATTGTATCAAGGATTTAAACAAGTTGCATTTATAGGGACAACGCCACTATTGAACACCATAGTAGATGTGTATATAACTACTAATGCAGATTACACTATCGACGGTACAATTCTTAATATTAAAGACAGTATATATGTATCAGCAACTGACAAAATCACAGTTACTACATGGAATGATACTTCACAACTTGATGTATTGACCTCAGTATTTAAAGGACCTACATTAACAACAGAAGTAATTACGGAGTTGTTTGATAGCGCTGGGTTCGATATTGAATTGTTTGATAGCGTTGCATCAGAGGGCAATAATGTTAATCTGTTTGAATTAGGCAGAACGATAACTTCTAATAATAGGTTGTGGGTTACTAGAAATGGGAATATATTATTGGCAGGAAATGATTACGTTGTATCAAATTCTACGTTGTTAATTATCGGAGATTTGTTAAGTCCGAGTGATGAGATTATTGTAACTAGTATCACAGATGATGTTGTTCCTGAAGAATTATCGTTCCGTTTGTTCAAAGATATGAATGGTAGTTCAGCAATGTACAAGGTTAATAATTCAGTAGTACTTACTAAAAAATTGAATATAACAGACGAAGCAGTTTACGTTAATGATGCTAGTATATTGACCACCCCTAATCTAGATATAGGAATATTTGGCATTATTATTATAAACGGTGAAAGAATTACATACAGAGAAGTAAACCTACCAAATAATACAATTAGTGGATTAAGACGAGGAACAGCAGGTACAGCAATCAAGGAACATTCATTGAATGCCATTGTAAATGATGTAAGTATTGGTAATATAGTAACTGGGAGTGTAATTACATCAAGTACATTGGGGTCTGACACAAATACTGTATCTAGTACGTATGATAGTATTTGGTACGGGAGTGGTGACGGTACCCCGAGTAACGGCATCGCGTTACAGGACCAAGTTACCACCCAAGCAAATTTTATTAAAAATTAATGCTAATTAAAATACATAAATAGTGCAATGGATAAAAATAAAGATAAAGATAAAGAAGTTTCAAAAAAACCCAACGAAGCAGGTGCAGTAAGTGTAGAAGGGCATATTAAAGTATTTGACCCAAACACCGAGGAAGTTTTTGTTAATAAAAGAAGTTAAATTATGAGTGAAATAACAAATAGCAATATTAAAGGATTTTTAAAAGTATTTGACCCAAGCACCGAGGAAGTTTTCTTCGAGGGTTCAAACGCGATTCATTTTGAGAATATTTCAGAGGCAATGGCACAGAGTTTATCAAATAAAAATCTAGGATACATTTACCAAATGTCGTTTGGTAATGGAGGCACGAGTGTCGACCCAACTGGAATCATAACATATTTACCTGCCAACTCAACTAGCCAAAATGCGGATTTATACAACGAAACATTCACTAAGGTAGTTGATGACAATTCATTAACAAATACAGATACATCAAGAAACAATTTAACTGTGTTGCATACCCCTGGAAATGTGTATACAGATATTTTAGTCAGTTGCTTGTTGGATTTTAGTGAACCATCAGGTCAACACGCATTTGATAATAGTACGAGTTTAGATGGGGAGTTTGTATTTGATGAGTTAGGATTAAAAACATGGAATGGTAGTGCTACTGATTTACGCTTGATAACACACGTGGTTTTTCACCCAGTACAAAAATCATTAAATAGACAAATACAAATAGATTATACGGTTCGAGTACAGACGTTAACGAACCTTAGCACAACATAGAGGATATTATGGCATACGAAGTTAATTTTACAGATGGAACAGTAGCAAAACTCGTAGAGGATGGGATAAAAGATTCTACGTTTAGTATTACCCTTGTTGGTAAAAATGTTACCACATACGGAGAAGTTTTCGCTGAAAACTTTATTAAATTATTAGAAAATAATGCAAATACAGTTGCTCCAAGTAACCCAATTAAAGGACAACTTTGGTTTAATAGTTCTGCAAGCACAGTAAGTGGAATTTCAACAAAGACGCTTGGTGTTTATAATGGAATTCAGTTTAAACCGTTGGGCGGAGCCAATATCAGTGCGACCGAACCTTCTGGACCATCGATTGGTGATTTATGGTTTGATACAACAAATGACCAATTGAAAGTATACAGTGGCTCAGCATTTATATTGATAGGACCAGCGTATTCAGAAGTGGATGGGGTATCTGGTCCAATTGTGGAAACGGTTATTGATAATGTAGGTGGAAGTCATTTAATTACAAAAATTTACAACTCAGACGTAGCAATTCCCGCCAATTCAGGAGTTGTTGCAACCATAAGTAAGGATGCGTCATTTGCATTGGATGCCGGTAGCCAATTTCCGGGATTCACATCAACTATTAAGCCGGGAATTCAATTATCAAGTACCATTTCAAACGCACAATTTCATGGAGAAGCGACATCATTGAGTGGGTTTAGTAGTTCTGATTTTTTAAGCGCAATTGCAAATGACACTACAAGTGGTACATTAGGAGTAATCAATGATAGTGGGTTAACAGTTGGTGTAGGGAGTGATTTTAACGTATCAGTAAGTGGAAACGATGTAACTATTGCAAACCAAACTGCGACAGGAGATTTAAAATTTAATGTTGATAGTGGAAATGTAATAACCATAGATGATACTACTACAAGAGCATTAGTTAATGCAGACCCAACAGCAACATTGGGGATTGCGACCAAAGGATATGTTGATACAGTAGTTGGTCCAATTACTGGAAACGCAGTATCCACATCGAATGCCTACGCAGATGGGTTAATAACTACGTTAAAAAGTGGTGCAGGCGCAGGATTTGATACATTTTCGGAAGTAGAGACGGAGATTGGAAATATTTCAAGTTCGAGTACATCAGGACTAGCACTTAAAGTTGCCAAGGCGGGCGATACGATGACAGGGGCATTGATTTTAAATGCCGACCCTACTGTTGCGTTACACGCAGCGACCAAAGGATATGTTGATACACAAGTGTCGTCAGTTACACCAGGCTCAACAACAAATGGATATGGTACTAGAACTGTTAGCACTGGAGCACCAAGTGGGGGCGCCAATGGTGATATTCATTACAGATACTAAATTATGTCACTGAATATTAAATATTCCGGTAGTTGGAGAGAAGCCACAGAAGTCCATATCAAAGACGGTGGTAGTTGGCAACAGTGTAAGGAAGTTTATATAAAAAAGGATGGTACATGGGAACATGTTCTGTATTCATTGTCCACAAACACAATCGCATCAACTGGTACGGGTACGATTACTGTCCCTAAAGGTGCTTTTAGAGCAGTAATAACAATTATTGGTGCTGATGGGGGCACTGGCGGAGGTGACGGCGGGCATGGAGGCACATCGGGCGGTAATGGAGCATCTCTTACTGCAACCGTGAATGTCGACCCATTCACTACACTAAGTTATAACATAGGAACTATCGGTGGTAATGGACAAGGACATGCATCATCGGCATCAGGCGGTTCCGGAGGGAATGGATATGCTTCTGGTGGCGGTGGCGGAACTGCAGGTGGAACTGGTTCGTCAGGTGGCGGTGGCGGTGGCGGTGGCGCCACTTCAATAGTATCATCTGACGGTACGGTTATAATGGTTGCAGGTGGCGGTGGCGGTGGCGGTGGTCGTGGTAATAGGGCACAGTTATCGGCTAGTGACAGAAATGGAAAAGATAGTACGAAAATTATTAGTGATATTGGTTTAATCGGAGCATCCAATGGAGGCAATGGTGTCAATTGTGGCACATCGGATGGTGGTGCAGGCGGTGGAGGCGGTGGAGGTGTTTCGGGCGCATCAAACACCACTAAAAGTTACAACGCTGATAGTTGGGGGTACGCATATTCAACAACTTCCACAAATTTCAGTAGCATATCCGATATGCACGTGGCAAGTAAACGTTCAAGTTCTGCATGTACTGAGGGATATAGTTTTGGTATCACGGGAACTAGTATTTGGGTTGACCATGGGTGTCGCGCAACATTTAACGTTGTGGGTACAGATGGTAGTGCGGGTGCTGGTGGCGCATACCAAGGTTCTTATGATAGTGATGGATATGGTGGTAGCGCCGGAATAAGTTATTACAATTCAGATTTAATATCAGGACAACCATCTTTATCAGCAACCGCATCAGCAATCACTACGTATACCGCACCCACTGCCATAGTGAAGAATGACATTGTATCTACTTGGACAGCACCAGAAGATGGTACTATCACGGTAACGGTATCTGGTAATTCAAATCTTAAACCATCCACGGGTTGCCAATCTACCGGATGTACGACTTGCTCTTCGGGTAATTTTTGGGGGTCATCAACATCATCCTTTGTGCCAACCTCGGGATTTGGCTCCACAGTAAGTGCAGTGGGAGGCAGATTTGAGAATAATAGTTGTGGGGATTGTGGGCATAATGCAGGGGCAGGTGGCACTGGTTGTAACTATGGAACTCAACAATCATTGGGAACATCTAATACAACTACATATTCTGTTAGCGCAGGGGATACAGCAACCGTAACAATAGCAAAATCGTATTATGGAACTGCGGGAAGCGGATACGACGCAGGAGGATACGGCAGTGATTACCCCACGGTAGTGGTGTCTTATACAGTTGGCAATGTTAGTGTCACGTGGTTGCCTGAGTAATTCTGAAAAAAATATCATAAATACATTAAACATATTGGGATAGGGAAATGGCATACGTAATTAATAAAACAAATGGTGGCATATTTGCAACTGTGGCAGATGGTACAATTGACACAACAAGTAGTGTCACAATAGTTGGTAGAAATTACGCAGGTTATGGTGAGTTCTTAGGGGAGAATTTTGTTAAAATTCTCGAGAATAGTTCCAACACATCAGCACCGGGTAGTCCATTAGCAGGACAGTTGTGGTATGATTCTGCAAGTACAGTTCTTAATGTTTATAACGGAACTGAATTCAAACCTATTAGTAGTGTTAAAGTAACAGATTCCGAACCTGCATCTTCATTGACTGCTGGTGATTTATGGTTTGATAGTGGGAGTAATCAATTAAATATTTATAATGGTTCATCATTCACCTTGGTTGGACCACCAACATCAGTGGGCGTTGGAACTTCTGGATTAGAAGTAGTTACGATTACTGATGTTGGTGCAGTTGACCATGTCATTTTAAGATTGTCTATTGAAAATTTAGTGGTTGGTTTTATTAGTGATGACCCAGAATTCACTCCATCTCCTGCAATAGCAGGATTCGCAACAATTAAGCCTGGATTTGGATTAACAACAACTGTAGCAGATGCATCCGTCACACAAGCAGACAATTCTGATAGTTTAGGTGGAGTTTTGGCTTCTGGTTATTTACTTTCAGGAGCAAATGATACTACTAGTGGTACATTAGGAGTGCTAAATGATACCGGATTATCCATTGGTGCAGACAGTGATGCAAATATTAGTGTATCTGGAAGTGACGTAACTATTAAAAATGTAACATCGGATGGTGATTTAATATTATCAGTAAATGACGGTGGAGTTCAAACTCCAGTTATTACCGTGGATGGTGCTACAGGCAAGGCGATTGTTAACGCTGACCCTACTGTGGCGTTGGGAATTGCTACAAAAGCGTACGTTGATTCACAAACAAGTGGCTCGGGTGCATCAGCAGTAGCAAGGGATGGTTCAAACACAATAACAGGCGTTATTACTCCTGCAATTAATAATACAACAGATTTTGGCTCAAATGCATTAAAATTTCAAAATGTGTATGCAACCACATTTAATGGAAATGCATCAACCGCAAATTATGCTGACTTGGCAGAGAGATTTGAATCGGATGAAGTATTGGAAGCAGGTACAGTAGTGGAATTGGGTGGTATTAATGAAATCACAGAAGCAATTGATGAATTAACAGACAATGTATTTGGTGTTATAAGTACAAATGCTGCATATTTAATGAATGCTGGTGTTGGGGCAGATGATACCCACCCACCAGTTGCAATGAATGGAAGAGTTCCAGTTAAGGTAATTGGAAAGGTAAAAAAGGGAGATAGACTAGTATCAGCAGGAAATGGCTACGCAAGGTCAGCAACTGACACGGAAGTTACTGCATTTAATGTTATTGGTAGATCATTAGAAAATAAAACAACGAACGGCACAGGCACAGTAGAGGCAATAGTGAAAGTCAATTAAGACTTAGCGCCAATAATACATTGACGTGTTCAATAGAAATCGAAGATTTCATGGAACGAATGTTCCATTTTAACTAAACTATAAGGAAAAAATAACATGGCTTATACAGCAGGAAATACAATACTAGACGACCACTATAATGGGTTCAAAACAAGTTTGAATTCAATATGGAGTACAGCATCAGGAAATACTGGTTATGGACAAGGCAGTGCACTAAGCGCAGTGAGCGCAGGTTCTACCGTAACTGCAACACAATGGGAAACATTACTAAGTAGACTTGAAACTATTGGTTCGCATCAAGCAACGACAGGTGTTACTAATGCCACAATCAGTGCAGGTAATACAATTTCTGCAATTACTGATTTGACAACTGACATATCAACTGTTACTACTAACAGAGGAAATCTACACGCACACGGTGCTGATATTACAGCAAGTAGTAACAACACCACAACGTGGAATACACATACTACATTTACAGCAACCGCAAATTTTGCAGATGATACAAGTGCTAAAGAATTTTTTAACTGTGGGGGCATGCTTGGTATTAACTTTACTAATCAAGGCGGCGGTTCTGGTTCAAAAGACATTGGCTGGGGGAATTTAATTTCTGCATTCGGCACAGTGTGGTTAACATCTGCAGGGTCATCTGGTCCAGCAACATCTGTTACATTAGCAGGTACTGCATATCAAGGAACAGACAAAAAAGGTGGTTCAGGTTCAGTAACAACTGAATCAAATACTGGTTTTTTCAACCTAACGGGGGCATATGTAGAAACATTCAAGCAGTACGATTCGACATATTTGTACACAACGAACTATATTACATGCAGATACTTATATAACTCGGGCACAGGGGATATTAGCATTGAAGTAAAATTATTTGATAATGCAAATAGTTCTGGTAACCCAGGCGCAACACAGGACGAGACAATCAACCTTAATATTCAGTGTAACTTGACTATTAGACAACCTAGTACTACATATATTAGTACCAGTTGGGGAACACCTACTGCAAGCGTAAGTTATTCTGATGCATAATTAACCCAAATAGTGTTTTAGGTAAAAAGGGCTTAATTGCCCTTTTTTATTGCATGGTATCTATATAAAATAAGTAGTAATATGAATAATACCGAAAATTTAATACAAACAATAAAAGAACGCTTTGATTATGAATCTGCAAAACAGGTTCTTAAAGAAAAATACGAAGCAAAGATGTTATTTGCTTTGGATGGGGGTATGTGGTGCGCAAACACTGAGTTAATCACAATACTATCCATGTTTACCGATGAAACTATTGTAATAGTCGATACGTACGGTAACCCTTGTAGAGTGAATAGAGAAAACTTATTACATGATGCGAAGGAACGATTTCAAGAGCAGATGAATGCATGGTTACATGAGTACAACGAGGTTAGTCGACAACGATGACTCGTGGTATTTTAATATTTGCATTTAGTAATGAAAAGATTGATTACTTAGAACAAGCAGATTGGATTGCCGACCGTGTCAATACGTACTTAGACTTACCTGTTACTATTATTACAGATGAAAAAAGCATCAATGGTAGGGAGTTTAAACACAACCTTATATTAAGTGATGCCATATCTGGTGGGCAACGAAATTTCAAACATTTAGAAGAAGGTAACATTGCGACATGGTATAACTCGAATAGATTCCAATCATATAACTTATCACCGTATGATGAAACTATTGTAATTGACAGTGATTATGTTGTTAACAGTGACCAATTACTAAGAGTATTTGAATCTAATTACGATGTTCTTTGTCATCGTGATGTATATGACATCACTGGAAGGAATGGGTTTACTCCTTACCACACATTCGGCAAACATAAGTTCCCTCATTATTGGGCAACTGTACTGTTCTTTAGAAAATCAAAACAAGCAGAAGAAATGTTCCAGTTGATGACAATGGTTAAGGATAATTACCGACATTATAGTAACTTATATAAGTTCCGAGAAAACCCAATGCGTAACGACTTTGTTGTTAGTATATCATTGAGTATTTTATATGGTCATAAGTTGGATGCAATACCAACTATACCATGGGCAATGCCTAGTGCTTATGACGATGTTGATTTAGAGCAGTTGGATGATACTAAGTTTAAAATATCTTACTTAAAGATGGTTAATGGAACAAAGAAACCGTTCAAGTCGATTATTAGTGGGACAGACTTCCACTTTATCAATAAGTTTGCATTGAATAAGGTGATACATGCCTAAAGAAGAACGTGGGTACTTAATTGTCGCTGACAATACAAAAGAAACTAATTATGTAGATTGTGCATTAGCACTTGCACGTAGTATTAAATTGCATACCCCTGAAGCGAATATTTGTTTGGTTACTTCTAGTGATGTTACCAATGATGTGTTTGATTATGTTGTTCCATTTCCTTATGGAGACCAAGCACCTGATAGTGATTGGAAGTTAAAGAATGATTGGCAAGTATTTTATGCCAGTCCATTTAGACAAACCATTAAATTAGAAGCAGATATGATTATTCCACATAGTATTGAACATTGGTGGACGATGCTTGAGAAACGTGATGTGGTAATTTCAACAGGTGCAAGAAACTACTTAAACGAACACACGTCTAATAGACATTACCGAAAGATTTTTGACGTAAATAACCTACCCGATGTATATAACGCGATAACATATTGGCGTTTAAGTAAAACAGCACAAGACTTCTTCAATTTAGTTAAAGACATATTTAATAATTGGGACACTGTTAAGAAAACCATTAAAGGTGGCGACACTGACCCTGGAACAACAGATGTAGTGTACGCTATTGCAAGTAAGATAATGGGTGTCGAAAACGTAACGTTACCTAATACATCTTATCCAAGTATGATTCATATGAAGAAGGAAATTAACTTTCTAGAAGATGAAGATTGGTCTAAGGAAATGGTATATGAGTTAAACAAATCACGTATTAGGATTGACACAGTTGAACAAATGTACCCGTTCCATTATCAAGTCAAAGATTTTAGTAAAGTATTAAACAAGCACTATGAGCAATTTTTTTAAAGCAGTAAGTAACATGAAACGTACTGCGAAGGTAGTACCTGAATATATGCTGTACTATAATAAGAAAAATGGAAAACCATTGTTTTATAGTATGGATGTAGTTGATGGTGATTTTATTATTGTCGACAAAGAAGTCTATACTCAAGCAAACTATAGTGTGTATATCAACGACGGTGTACTAGTTACGATGGTATTCAAAGATATTAGTAAGTTAACCCAACATGGAAACGAAACAACATGTTGTGATGATGATATTTCAATAGTTTCGACCAAAGGTACGAATTGGAGTTTAAGAAGTTATGATAATTGATATAGCAGATTTGGATGTAGTTTATTTAAGTTACGATGAGCCACAGAAGGAAGAGTTCTGGGTTAAGATAAAGAACATGGTTCCATGGGCTGTACGTGTAGATGGTGTAGAGGGTAGTGACGCCGCGCACAAGGCTGCCGCTGAAGCAAGTCAAACGGAACGCTTTATATTAATAGATGGTGATAATTTACCTGACCCTGAGTTCTTTAATCTACAACTAGACATTAAAGACGAGCAGTACGACCGTGCAGTATTTAGGTGGAGAGCAAAGAATCATATCAATGGGTTAATGTACGGCAATGGTGGGCTTAGTTGTTGGACTAAAGAGTTCATACAGAATATGCAAACACATGAAAGTAGTGACGGAACTAATGAAACGTGTGTTGAGTTTTGTTTTGACCCACTGTATTGGCCAATGTATGACTGCTACAGTACAACATACCCCAATGGTAGTGCATTCCATGCTTGGCGTGCAGGCTTTAGAGAAGGTGTAAAAATGTGTTTAGACCGTGGTGCAAAGCCTAGTCTAATTGATTTTAAAGATAGTGTACATAAACGTAATATGGACCATTTAAGTATATGGCAGAATGTCGGCGATGATGTAGAGTACGGTAGTTGGGCAATGTTAGGTGCTAGACAAGGAACATATATGACTATGCTCACTGATTGGGATTACACAAAGGTGCAGTGGTTCGATAATCTTAAAGAGATTTGGGAAGGCGTAGACAAAGAATTCGATGTTGATGTGTTCTATGATTATGGTGAGAAATTAAACAATCAATTAGATTTGCCGTCGGTCAGTTTCAGTCCTGAACAAAGTAAATTCTTTAAACAGCACTACATGAGCAATTGGCGCAATATAGGAGCAATAGTTAAAGAGATTGACGTAATTAGAAGAGCAGAGGGATGGTAACTGCAATCACGAGTGATACGAAGATATGGAATGAATCCGAAGTCATAATAGGAATAATATCAGAACTAATGACCTCTGATACTAACCAAATCATAATTGATTTGAATTCGGAAGGTCCATGTTGCGACTCATCGGGGGTTGATAAATTGCTCGATTCAATATCAGAGAAATTTAATGTCGATAAAAAGAGATTTGAAATCGTTACTGCCAATCAATTACCAAGTTCCAAGTATAAGGAAAAGCGGTCAGTCAATTGTATCTTACACGGCGCACTATGTATGTGCAAAAGTTACACACCATCTGATAGTAATCTAAAAAATATATTTGGAATATTTATTGGAAGGTCAAATTGGCAACGTCTTGGATTGGCAAGTTATATTTGGAAAAACTACAATGATATTAGTGATATAACATTTCATTATGATTATATGAGTGATTTTCATGTAAGTAACGTAGGTATAGAAGATTTGATACACCATCATTACCAAGATTTTGATACAGTGTATGAATTTTTAAAAGTATTGCCATTAACGCGAGATGAAGTAGTATATCCTATATTGTGGGAAGATAATGCATATGACTTGGGCAATAGTTATCGTGAAATATTTTGTGAAATCATATGCGAAACCTACTTCAGTGGAAAGACATTCTTTGTAACTGAAAAAACATATAGGTGTATATTAAATAAACGTCCATTTATGATTCAAGGTCCTAAATATTTTTTAAAGAACTTAAGAAAATTAGGATTTAGAACGTTTGGTAAGTGGTGGTGTGAGGGGTATGATTTAGATGAATCTGATGCACGCTACTATACTTTAAAGCAAGGAATAGATTGGGTTGCATCACAAAGTGATGATACTATCGCCCAATGGTACAACGAGATGCAAGAAACACTTAACCACAACTATGATATATTGTGCAATTTAACAAACAATGAGATATTAGATACAGAATTTTATTATGAATAAAGGAGACGAAAGTGGCGATGGGTTTAAGAGTAAATTCTTATCAGATGCAGAATTAGCAAAAGCAAAATTGGATACAGTTAGTCCGAGTTTTTGTTTAGCAAAGTGGAAACAGGTTAGTCTACATTTACCAACAGGATTAAACAACTCTTGCTATCATCCGCCACTACATGAAATACCTGTAGAAACATTAAAGAATAATCCATCAGCATTGCATAATACACGTGAAAAGAAAGAAACCCGTAAGTTAATGATGCAAGGTAAGAAGCCTGATGAATGCCATTACTGTTGGAAGATGGAAAGTAATGGTGATTTAAGTGACAGGCATTACAGGTCAGGAGAACCATGGGCATCTAAAGATTTTGATGTCATTGTAAAAAATCCACAAGCAGATATTACTCCAAGTTACGTGGAAGTAAACTTTAATAATGCGTGTAATTTAAAATGTAGTTATTGCAGTCCACAATTTTCTAGTACATGGATGTCTGAGATAAAGGACTTAGGGGCATACCCAACAAGTACACCACACAACGCATTAGAACATTTTGTTGGTAGTCGTTTACCAATACCACACAGCCAAGAGAACCCATACGTAGATGCATTTTGGGAATGGTGGCCAGAGTTATACAAGGAATTAGAACACTTCCGTATGACAGGTGGCGAACCACTAATGGATAAGAACACGTACAAGGTATTTGATTATGTACTTGAAAATCCTAAGTCTAATTTGCATCTCAACGTTACGAGTAATCTTAGTGTAACTGATGCATTGTGGAACAAGTACCTAGATTATGTTAAATTACTATGCACAGGTAAGATTGAACACTTCATGCAATACGTTAGTGTCGATACATGGGGTAATCAAGCAGAGTACATTAGAGAAGGGTTAGACTTTGATTTACTTTGGAAACGTGTGCATCAGTTCTTAGAAGAAGTTCCAAACTACAGTAGTATTACGTTTATTATTACTATGAATAACTTGTCTGTTAGTAGTTTAGACAAACTAATGGAAGGCATTTTAGAGTTACGCAAAAAGTACAGTAAAGATTTCCAACGTGTGTGGTTCGATACTCCTGTACTGAGAACTCCAAGTTGGCAAAGTATGCAACTATTACCAGAGCCGTACGTAATGAAGTTAAATAGCATTAGAAGTTGGATGGAACGTAATTTAGAAACCAAAGATAACTTGTACCATGGGTTCAAGGACTATGAAGTGAAACGTTTAGAACGGGACATTAGATGGATGCAAGAGCCATTAATAAACAAGTACATAAATGAACAGCAGTCTGATTTTTATAAATTCTTCAATGAGTCGGATAAGAGACATGGTACTGATTTTTTAGAAACCTTTCCCGAGATGCAGGAATGGTGGAGTGAATGTGAATATTATGCAGGGAAGTAATTTAATATATGTTGGTGAAACATTTCCAAATAATGTTTGGGGCGTGATGGAGAATCGTGTCATCGCTAATATCAAAGAACAAATCTCCTTAAGTTTTAAAAATAGTAATAATTTATTAGTTAATGGTACTTGGTTTAGTCCAGATATAAACGAAGAGTTGTTTAATGAGGTTATTTCAATGGATGGGGAATATGATAATATATTTTTCTTAACCACGGTTGACCCACCACAGATATCAATTAATGAAATTATCCAATTATTTCAGCGATTTGGTAGTCCCACTATACATTTTCTTGGAAATTTTGACCATTCTGTGTATGAGTTTAATTTCATTGCATGGGCAATAACACAGGATTTTAAAGAGTACGACGTTGATGATTTAATCCTAACTAACATTAAGTACAAGTTTATTAATTACAATCGTAAACCCAAAACTCACAGAGTGAATTTAGTTTCATTGATTAAATCCAATAATTTAGATACAAATGCAATCGTTACTTTGGGGAAGTATGCATCATCTGACGAGGGTATGTATGTGGGAATAGGAGAAAAAAACGAAGATTTTGTCGATAGTGGACATTGGTTTGATTTATCGGATTCAACTAATGACTGTGGTATCCCACATGATTTGTTGAGTTTGGGAAATATGGACTATTGGAAGCATCATTTTTTGAATGTGGTTAGTGAAACTGAATTTAACCCATGGGACCCAATTTTTGTAACCGAGAAGATATTTAAACCGATTATTGGACTTAGACCATTTATAATAAATGGAAACCCAAGAACGTACAAGTGGTTAAGAAACAATGGGTTTAAAACATTTCCTCAGTATTTTGCATTTAGCGACTTGGAATCAATCAATAAAAACGAAATATGTGATAATATTTTAAAGGTTTTGAAGTGGGTCGATAAGACACCTAATAACGAACTATTAGCAATGTACAATGATATGATGCCACACCTACACCATAATAAAAATAGGTTTTATGAATTTGCAAAAGAGCAAAAATATAAAATGGGAAATTTATTCACATGAATGACAATGCATTGATATATTTAACACAGAAAAATCTACATAGATATTTCAAGATTGCGGATGAAACTAGTAGTTGGTATAAAACCCCAACCAACACATTTGATTTTGTTAATCGTAGGTCTGATACTCTTGTCGTAACGATAGGTGATAGTTGGACATATGGTGCAAGTCTTGTACCCAAAAATAGAGTAGAACAAGTCTTTGGAAATCATTTATCTAAAATGTTTGAATCTGATTGGTTAAATCTTGGGATATCCGCACAAGGTAATTTTTGGATAACAGAACAAGTAGAAAGTCTAGTAAAAATAATACCTAAGTTACATTACAAAGAGGTAATTGTTATTTGTACATTTACTGGCATAGGGAGATGGTTTAATACACGATATGATTTATATATAGATTATATAAATCTATTTAAGAACGTGATACTTGATGACTTTGATAAATTATTAGTGCTACTTAATCGTGAGTGCATTTCTAGAATTTTAAATGCAGTTAAAAACGTAGATAACATAAAACTTAAAGTTGGAACTAACTTTGTAGAGCATTTGGGATTTGAAGGGTTGTCATCTGACCAAATAATACCAAAGCCATGGTATGCATTACTTGCACATGATGACCAAGAAGCATTCAATTGTAGTTATTATGGAGGACTCGACCAAGCACTGCAATTCATGGACAAGCAGTATCACGAAAGTTTTAAGGAGTGGTATATTGACCTTGCATCTAAGGCTAAGCATAGAAATGATATATTAGGTAATAACCCCGATGATTTTTTTGAATACCACCCACTTGAAAATGGGCATGTACTTTGGGCAAAATATATAAAGAGTGAAATAGATAAATTATGATAACAGCGCAGAAAAATAATAGATAGTAGATAATGAATGAAACAGACTTAAAATACAAACAGCGAGTATTGGACACAAAAAGCGATAGTTTTTGTGGTGCTAAATGGTACAACGCAACTATTTGGCTAGGGTCAGGAATGACTACTAGTTGTCACCATCCATTGCCGCATTATGTGCCTGTAGAAGATGTAATGGCAAATCCAAAAGCATTACACAATACTCCGCAGAAGAAGAAAGAACGTAAGCAAA
>Ga0233442_1000566_pt1 | contig 35253 bp, 37 predicted proteins | sample SI_123_September_3_FD_182789 | JGI IMG/M metagenome (GOLD analysis project Ga0233442, IMG submission 182789) | Seawater microbial communities from Saanich Inlet, British Columbia, Canada - SI_123_September2016_150_MG | ecosystem: Environmental > Aquatic > Marine > Inlet | place: Canada: British... | reverse complement strand
ATTTAACAGTTCAGAAAATATAGATGATTTTATTGCTTTACATGAACCAAAATTTGTTGGTAATGAAAAGAAGTATTTAAATGAGTGTATTGACTCTACTTTTGTTTCATCAGTAGGTAAGTTTGTAGATACGTTTGAAGCGATGATGGCAGAGTACACCAACTCAAAATATGCTGTTGCTATGGTTAATGGAACGTCGGCTTTACATATTGGCTTGTTGCTTGCAGATGTGAAAAAAGAGGATGAAGTGATTACTCAAGCACTTACTTTTGTTGCAACGTGTAATGCTATTAGCTATTGTAATGCGACACCTATCTTTATAGATGTTTCTCGTGAGACGTTAGGGCTTTGTCCTCTTGCATTAGAACGTTTTTTAGTAGAACATTGTGAAGTAATTAATAATCAATGCTTGAATAAAACTACAGGGAAAATTATTAAAGCGTGTATTCCGATGCACACTTTTGGTCATGCATGTGAAATAGAAAAAATTGCTGAAGTGTGTAAAAAATATTGTATTGCTTTAGTTGAAGATGCTGCGGAGAGTTTGGGAAGTAAAAATAATAATAAACACACGGGTACTTTTGGTCTGTGTGGCGTCTTTAGTTTTAACGGTAACAAAGTAATTACTTCAGGTGGTGGTGGATGTTTGGTGACTGATGATGAGGCGCTGGCTAAAAAAGCGAAACATTTAAGCACTACAGCGAAGATTCCTCATAAGTGGGATTATTATCATGATGAAGTTGCCTATAACTATCGAATGCCTAATTTAAATGCAGCATTACTGGTAGCACAGCTTGAAAATTTAGATAAATATTTAGAAAATAAAAGAGAATTAGCGGTGTGCTATCAAGAGTTTTTTAAAAATAACGATATTACTTTTATAAAAGAGCCTCAAAACTCTTGTTCAAACTATTGGCTGAATGCTATTGTGTTAAAAGATAAAAAAGAACGGGATGTTTTTTTAGAGCAGACAAATTCGAGTGATGTGATGACACGACCTATTTGGGCGTTGATGAATCGTTTAGAGATGTTTAAAAATTGCCAAAGTGATTCGCTTGAAAACTCAAAGTGGCTTGAAGCGCGTGCGGTTAATATTCCTAGCAGTGTGAGGTTATAATGAAAAAAACTATAGGTAAAAGATGTTTTATAATTGCCGAAGCGGGGGTTAACCATAACGGTTCTACTGAATTGGCAAAAAAACTTATTGATGTGGCTTCAGAATCAGGAGCAGATGCAGTAAAGTTTCAGACCTTTAAAGCGGAAAACTTAGTCTCTAAAAAAGCACAAAAAGCAGAGTATCAAACTCAAAATATGGGTACTACTGAATCACAATTTGAGATAATTAAAAAGCTTGAAATTGATGAAGCAACACATATTGAGCTGATGGCGTATGCTAAGAAAAAGAATATAATGTTTCTTTCTACTCCTTTTGATCATGATAGTATTGATATGTTACATAACTTAGGGTTAGAGATATTTAAAATTCCTAGTGGTGAGATTACCAACCTTCCTTATTTACGTCATATTGCTTCTAAAAATAAAAAAATAATTTTATCAACGGGAATGTCAAATTTGAGTGATATTGAAAATGCTCTTTCAATAGTACTAGATTCTAAACTAACACGGAACGATATTACAATTTTACATGCCAATACTATGTACCCAACACCTATTGAAGATGTAAATCTTAATGCGATGCTTAGTATTAAAAGTGCTTTTGGATGTGAAGTAGGGTATAGTGATCATACTTTAGGAATAGAAGTTGATATTGCTGCTGTGGCAATGGGTGCTTCTGTGATAGAAAAACATTTTACACTTGATAATAGTATGGAGGGACCTGACCATAAAGCATCTCTTGAACCCTCTGAATTAAAAGAGATGGTACGTTCTATTCGTAGTATTGAAAAAGCTTTAGGTTCTTTTATTAAAGAAGCAAGTCCAAGTGAAACACCAAATATTGAAGTGGCTCGAAAAAGTATCATGACAAGCAGAGCCATTAAAAAAGGCGAGCTTTTTTCTGAAGACAACTTAACCATAAAACGTCCAGGAAATGGTAAAAGTCCTATGCTTTGGGATGCGGTAATCGGAACGATTTGTGCTAGAGATTATGAAGAAGAAACATTACTATAGTATCTATTTTAAAAAGGGTAAATTGTGAAAGATTTTTCAAAGATTGTATTAAAAACTACATCAACAATTCGTGATGCTTTACTTACTATAGATTTAGGTGCTATGCAAATTGCAGTGGTACTCGATGACAATAATCATCTAATATCAACACTTACTGATGGCGACATCCGTCGTGGCTTACTCAAAGGCTTTGACTTACAAACACCAGTAATCAAAATTATGCGAAGTAATCCAACCACCTGTTCTGTAAATTCTACTTATGAAGAGATTATTCAGACGGCACGAGCAAAAAAAATTGTACACATTCCCATTATAGATGATAACAATGTTTTAATTGGTATTGAAAAAACTGATGAACTGTTACGACCTAAAAAACGAACTAATAAAGTTGTTTTAATGGTTGGCGGTTTGGGAACACGTTTACGACCATTAACTGATACTACTCCAAAACCTCTTTTAAAAGTAGGTAAAAAACCAATTTTACAGACTATTATAGAAAACTTTGCAAAGTATGGATTTACTGAAATTATTTTGTCAGTGAATTATAAAGCGGAGATGATTGAAGCCTATTTTAAAGATGGCTCAGAGTTTGGTGTTGCTATTGAGTATGTTCATGAAAGCCAGCGTATGGGAACAGCAGGTGCATTGAGTTTAATGCGTGAAAAATTAACTGAGCCATTTTTTGTTATGAATGGAGATCTGCTTACCAATGTTAATTTTGAACATATGTTAAATTATCATATCTCAAACACTTCTGATGCAACAATGGGTGTTCGTGAGTATGAGTATCAGGTACCTTATGGTGTTGTCCGTTCTCAAGGGCATATCATTGAATCAATTGAAGAGAAGCCATTACAAAAGTTTTTTGTAAGTGCAGGAATTTATCTTTTAGATACTAATGCGTTAGAACATATTCCCAGCAATGATTTTTATGACATGCCGACACTTTTTGAGACATTAATAGCTAATAAGAAGCAAGCAACATCTTTTCCTATTCATGATTATTGGCTTGATATTGGGCAAATTGATGAATTTAATAGAGCAAATAATGAGTATGAAGAGGTCTTTAAGTGAAAGTTTTATTAATTGGATATGGCTCAATTGGAAAACGGCATGATGCTATTTTATCGTCATTATCAGGATGCATTGTAGATATTGTAACTTCACAACGAATTGAAAAAAGAGTGACCTATTTAGATATTAAAAAAGTTCCAGACTTAGGTACTTATGATTACTTTGTTATAGCCAATGCTACAGACTTACATCATTCAACACTGCGTTATCTTGTCAATAGAGTTAAAAATAGTACTATTTTAGTTGAAAAACCTCTCTTTAAAAAGTTTCATGATATTAATACTTTAGATAATGATATTTTTGTAGCCTATAACCTCCGTTTTCATCCTCTATTAACACGCTTAAAAGAAGAACTCCAAAATGAAGAGATATTAACCGCGACCTTACAAGTTGGTCAATATCTACCCAGTTGGAGACCAGGAACAGACTACTCAAAATCTTACAGTGCTGATTTAGACCAAGGTGGTGGAGTGTTACGCGATTTGAGTCATGAAATAGATTATTTACATTGGTTGTGTGGTGAAGTAAAAACAATGACGTCTGTTTCTACAAAAATTTCTGACTTAGAAATTAAAAGTGATGACATTTTTATAGCAACAGGGTTTACCACTAAAAATGTACTTTTTAATGTGACACTTGATTGTTTAAGTCGTGTTCCCTTTCGTCGAATGATTATACACACAAAAAATGAGAGTTATATATGTGATATGATGGAAGGTACTATTGTTACAAGTAAAGAGACTATGCGTGGCTTAAAGCCTAAAGATAGAGATGAAACGTACTACTTAATGCATAAAGATGTTATGCATGGAGCACAGACAGTATGTAGTTATAAAGAGGGAATTTCAGTAATGAAAGTAATTGACAGAGTTTATTTTAAGTCAGTTGAAAATTATGTCTAACCCAAATAAAGTTCTATGTACTATTTGTGCTCGTGGGGGTTCAAAAGGAGTGAAAAATAAAAATATTCGTTCTCTTTTAGGAAAGCCTTTAATTGCGTATACCATTGAACAAGCTCAACAGTCTAAACTTTTTGAACACATTGTTATCTCTACAGACTCTGATGAAATTGCAAAAATATCTCAAGAGTATGGTGCTGAAGTTTTTTTCAAACGCTCGGATGAGATGGCATCAGATACAGCAGGAAAACTTGACGTAATAAAGGATGCTTTTGTTCGTTCAGAAGCGCACTATAATACTGAGTTTGATTATTTAGTAGATATTGATGCCACAGCACCATTGCGTGAAGTTAAAGATATTATTCATGCTTATAAGTTATGTCATGATGAAAATTATGATAATGTTATTACCGCAATGCCTGCACGAAGAAGTCCTTATTTTAATCAAGTTGAAGTGATTAATGACAAAGTGAATCTGTCAAAAAAACTTGATAAGGCTATTGTTCGTAGACAAGATAGTCCAAACTGTTATGATATGAATGCGTCTATTTATGTATGGAATAGAGAAACTATCTTAAATGAAAAGATACTTTTTTTAGATAAAACAGGACTGTATGTCATGCCTGAAGAGCGCTCAATTGATATTGATAGCGAACTAGATTTTAAGTTTGTAGAGTTTTTAATGAAAGAAAAATTACTCTAAAACAATTTTTACAATAGTGTCACCACAATTACTACTGGTATGGGTTGCTCCATGAAAGTTTCGTAATTCCTTGTAAATGCGTTTATCATGATAAAGATTATGAAAGTTTTCAAAACTTTGTAAAAAGCTAATAAACTCGTGTAGTGCTTTATTTGTATTTTTATTTAAAGATAGTTTTTCAAGTAAAATAGGATGTATCGGTGTTGTAAAAAGGTAGAGTGTAATATTATTATTGTGACATAGCTCTCTAATCTCTTCAAAGTATTTAATTCGTAAAGAATCAAGTTTACTATAATTATACGAGCTGAAAATCTTATCTATTTCTGAGTCTGCTTCTTGTTTTGCTTTGAGTAAATCTTTTTCATTGTGACGAAGTGTATAATCTTCATACGCACCTGCCCATCCTGAACTATCAAAACGAGAACGTTTGTCTTTGTTAAACAGATGATAGTCTAATGTTTTTAATGAGGCTCTAAATGCATCTATTGAAAAGAGTTTTGCTAAATTATCTTCATCATAATTAGTATAGGTTAAAAAGTTTAATTCTCTGTTTTTTAGGAAGTACTTATTGGGTGGAATATCAGAATTAAAAGTATAAAAATCGACACCCATAAGTATATTTTTAGGGAGTTTATTTTCCTTCTTTAAAAACTTTATAACCCCTAAAAGGTCTTCAACAGTAGCGGTTCCCACTCCAAAGTTATAGGTTGTGCCCCCTAAAATGTCTGAAACAGTTTCTGGATTTATAGAGTAAACACGACTACTTCCTATCATCACAGTATCAAATGTATCTAAATTTTTAAAATAGCTGACTTTCTCTGTTCTATCATCTCGTGCAAATTTATATTTTATATTTAAAATATTGTACTTTGTAATAGTATAAGGGTCAATAATATAATTAAAAGAGATGAAAAATAGACTGATGGTAAATGATGATAATAAAACTAAAAAAATCCATTTTTTTGGACTTTTTGTAGATTTAAAAATTGAAGTATAAAAAGTCATGAACCCCACTTAAATGTAAAAATGATGTGATTAATACAATCGTAGTAAATAAAACAGTAGGAGTGTTAAACTGTAGTTTATTTGCTAATTGCATAGAATTTTGAGCAAGTAAAAGTAGTAATAGTGCTAAAAATAGGTATAAAATAAGAAAGTTATTGGCATAAATTCCTGAAATCCAAATATCACTAAAGTGTAAAGAATCTAGAGGTAAAGTTTGTAACTTACTTGGTAATATAAGTGTTCCAAAAAACATACCTTGTAGTACTTTGAGTGCATCTTCAAACTCATTGGCTCGAAAAAAGACCCAACTAATATTGATAAAGTTAAAAGTAATAATCCATGCTAAAATTGAGTTCATTGTAAAGCCAAAATTTTTCCAAATTTTATGAATAATTGATGCCCCTCCATGTAAAAATCCCCAAAATATAAAAGTCCATCCTGCCCCGTGCCAAAGACCACCAATTAAAAAGGTAATCATTAAATTACTTAATGCTCTAAATTCTCCAACACGATTACCGCCTAATGGAATGTAGATATAGTCACGTAAAAAACGACTCAAGGTAATATGCCAACGTCTCCAAAAATCTTGAATATCTTTAGCTTTGTAAGGTGAATTAAAGTTCGCTGGTAATTTAATGTTAAAAAGTAGTGCCGCACCTATAGCCATATCGGTATACCCACTAAAGTCAAAATAGAGTTGAAAGGTGTATGAAAGTGATGTTGCCCACGCTTCAATGAGATTTAGAACTTCTGCTTTATCAAAGCCATTGGTTGCATAAACTGCAAAGTAATCTGCAATAACCACTTTTTTAAAAAGACCAATAGTGAAAATAAAAAGTCCTAGTGCAATATTTTTATATTTTTTAACTAAGTTCCATCGTGAATTAAATTGAGGCATCATCTCTTTATGATGAACAATAGGACCGGCTATAAGTTGAGGAAAAAAAGTAACAAAAAGTGCGTAATTTAAAAAGTCATACTCATGGGTCTCTTTTTTATAACTATCTACTAAATAAGCAATTTGTTGAAAAGTGAAAAAGCTGATGGCAAGAGGCAGGGCTAAGTGAAGTAAGTCATAGTTACTTTGTGTAATAGTATTGAGGTTATCAATAAAAAAATCCATATATTTAAAATACGCTAAAAGAGATAAATTGGCACCAATCCCAATAATTAGAAGTGTTTTTTGAGATATTTTTTCTCTTTTAAATTCTGAGTTTAAACTATTCCCTAGAGTATAATTAAAAAGCATAGAGGTTAAAATAATAGGTAAATAGGAGATATCCCACCAACTGTAAAAAAAGAGTGATGCAAAAACTAAAAAACCTTTTGCACCAACAAGTAGACGTTTTTGAAGTAAAAAGAAGTAAATGAAAAATGTAATAGGTAAAAAGAAAAAGATGTATTCATAACTATTAAATAACATATCTCTCCAGAAGTTTTTTTGAATTGTAACATTTTTATATATATGATAAAATTAGCCTAAAGGATTCATAGCTTATGTCAATAACAGATAATCTTAATAAAAAAGTAGTGGTCATAACTGGTGGTGCAGGATTGTTAGGACAAGAGTTTGTTAAAACTGTTGTAAACAGTGGAGGTATTGCTGTTATTGCTGACATAAATGAATCGGTAGGTATTTCAGTTCAAAGTGAATTGTCTAAAGTTTTAAATACTAACAGTATTGATTTTATCATGATGGATATTACGTCGATAACCTCTTTACAAAAATCAATAGAGTATTGTCATGATAAGTATGGAAAAATTGATGCTTTGGTCAATAATGCTTATCCTCGTAACAAAAACTACGGACGTCACTTTTTTGATGTTGAGTATGAAGATTTTTGCGAAAACATTAATCTCAATTTGGGAGGTTATTTTTTAACCTCCCAACAATTTGCACACTATTTTAAAAAACAGGGCTTTGGTAATATTATTAATATCTCATCTATTTATGGAGTCATTGCACCGAAGTTTGAAGTATATGAAAATACGCCAATGAGTATGCCTGTTGAATATGCAGCAATAAAGTCTGCCTTGATTCACTTAACAAAATATATGGCAAAGTATTTAAAAGGGTCTAATATTCGTGTTAATGCCCTAAGTCCAGGGGGGATTTTTGATTCTCAACCTGAAATATTTTTAGAAGCGTACAAAAAAGAGTGTTTAAATATTGGCATGTTAGATAAATCTGAAATTTGTGGGACACTGTTATATCTTTTAAGTGATATGAGTCGTGCGGTTAATGGACAAAATATTATTGTTGATGATGGATTTACATTATGAGTGACACAGTGAAAAAATTTCTTATTATTCGATGTGGAGCTTTAGGTGACTTAGTATACGCAACAAGTATTATTGATGCAATACAATTAGAGTATGGTGAAAAAAGTCAAATAGATTTTGTTTGTACACCTGGAAGTGGAACGCTTTTTAATGGAGATTCTCGTGTAAATTGTGTTTATCCTTTGAAACATAAAAAAATACCTCTTCTTTTAAGTCGTCAAAAAAAAGCAGTGGTTAACGCTTCGAAAAAAGAACCTTATGATATTTTAATTAATTTTGAACATGGAAAACAGTTTAAAGGTTTAGTAAAAAGTATTCAAGCAACTCAAAAGATTGGTCCTTTAACGGATGGTTTTGATTCCTATGTACCTTCGAATATTATTCATATGGTTGAAAATACAAAATATTTTTTTAAAGAAATTGTCTCAGAAGAGACTTTAGAAAAAAGTTTTCCAAAGTTAGTGGGAACACCTAAAGATGAGGTTATTGAAAAATATAAGTTAAGTGAAAAGTATATTATTATTAGTCCTAGTAATTCTCATCAGAAAAAAGGAACACTTAATTACAGAGCATGGGAAAATGAGAGTTGGAAACTATTAATTGCAAAACTCTCTAAAGAGATTGAAGTCGTTATTATTGGTAATCGGGGTGAAGACGAATTTTTTGATAAATTAAAACCGTATCCCAAAAATGTAATTGATTTAGTGGCAAAAACATCACTTAGTGATTTAGTTGGTGTTATTAGCAGTGCTAGGGCATTAGTAGCAACAGATACTGGAACGGCACACATGGCTTCAGCCGTAAATTGTGAAGTCTTCGCACTTATTGGACCAACACCGGGAGATAGTACAGGCCCTTATCAAAGTCCACACAATATCGTGCATCTTATTAGTGCAAAGCTAGAGTGTTCACCGTGTTATAAAACAGAAGTGATGAAAAACTGTACCGATAATATCTGTATGAAACAGATAAGTGTTGATATGGTTTATAACAGCATAAAATCAACAAAAATAGTGTAAAATTTCACATGAATAAAAAAGTTACAACAAGCGTAATCATATCAGTTTATAAAAATGTCAATGCCTTAGAAATTATTTTAGATGCTTTGTATCACCAGAGTATTCAACCCATTGAAATTATTATTTCAGAAGATTGTGAATCGTCTGAAATGAAAACATTAGTATCGAGGATTGATAGTAAAATATCTGAGAGTATAAATATTGTTCATCTAAGCCAAGAAGATAGTGGTTGGCGAAAAAACAGAGCTTTAAATCGTGCTATTGTAGAATCAAGTTCTGAGTATTTGATATTTATTGATGGTGATGTTGTTCCTCATCCTAAGTTTATTGAAGGTCACTTGTACTGTAGTGAACCCAAACGTGTAGCAGTAGGAAAACGTTGTGAATTGGGACAAAAATATTCTCAAAAAGTGTATGATAAAAAATTGTTAGTGAGTAAAATAGCTAAAAACTATTTAACATCTATTGTACCGCTTCATCAAGATAAAGTACACCATTATGAAGATGGGATTTATTCACATTTTATTAATAAAGTAACATCAAGTCGTTATATTCGTCATATTATTGGTTGTAACTTTTCGTGTTATAAAGAGGACTTTTTATCAATTAATGGGTTTAACGAAGACTTTATTAATCCTGCTGTAGGCGAAGATGTTGATATTACGTGGCGATTTCGTGGTCTAGGTATTGAAATGAAGTCATGTCGTTATATTGCTAATGTGTATCATTTATGGCATAAAAAGGGTTTTGATCAAACTCATGGGAATATTAATCAGCCCATTATGGATGCTAATGTTGAAAAAGCGCAGTTTATAACATTAAATGGAATTAAAAAATATAAAAATGATAAATTGGAAGAGGTGGTTTAAATGAAAGGAATTATTTTAGCAGGGGGAAGCGGAACACGCTTGTACCCAATTACAAAAGGTGTTTCTAAACAACTTGTACCTATTTATGACAAACCTATGATTTACTATCCACTTTCAGTATTAATGCTTGCAGGAATAACTGAAGTATTAATTATCTCAACACCAAAAGATTTACCTCGTTTTGAAGAACTTTTAGGCGATGGTAGTGATATAGGAATGAAATTTTCTTATGTAGTGCAACCCTCTCCCGATGGACTGGCACAAGCTTTTATTTTAGGTGAAGAGTTTATTGGAACTGATGATGTCTGTTTAGTTTTAGGCGATAATATTTTCTATGGTCATGGTTTAACGGACCTTTTAGCAACATCAGTTAAAAATGCAACTAAAAATAATGAAGCAACTGTTTTTGGTTATTATGTAAAAGACCCTGAACGTTACGGCGTTGCAGAATTTAACAGTGATGGTCGAGTGACTTCTATTGAAGAAAAACCTGAGGTTCCAAAATCGAATTATGCGGTTGTAGGACTTTACTTTTACCCTAATGATGTCATTCAAAAAGCGAAAGAAGTAAAACCAAGTGATCGAGGTGAATTAGAAATTACTACACTTAACCAAGATTATTTACATGCAAATCGTCTGAAAGTTGAACTAATGGGACGTGGTTATGCATGGCTTGATACCGGAACCCATGAAAGTCTTTTAGAGGCATCACAATTTATTCAAACCATTGAAAATCGTCAATCTTTAAAAGTTGCATGTATTGAAGAGATTGCTTTTGAAATGGGTTACATTACAAAAGAACAACTTTTAGAACTTGCACAACCGCTTAAAAAGAATCAATACGGTCAGTACCTGATTCGTAGAGCTAATGAAGCATAGAAAATATATGGTGAATAGAAATAAATGAATTTTGTAAAAACAGATATTGAAGATGTTATTATTATTGAACCTCAAGTTCATGGTGATGATAGAGGGTACTTTGTAGAGACGTTCCGCCAAGACAAATTGGAAGATTTTGTAGGATACAAAATAAACTTTTGCCAAGACAATGAATCAAAAAGTAGTCGAGGTGTTTTGCGAGGATTACATTATCAGTTAGCACCCGCTGCACAAACAAAACTTGTGCGTGTTATCTCGGGTTCAGTGTTAGATGTTGCTGTAGATATCCGTAAAAATTCTCCTACATTTGGAAAGCATATTTCAGTTGAATTAAGTGGGTCTAATAAACGTCAACTGTTAATTCCTCGAGGTTTTGCTCATGGTTTTGTAGTTTTAGAAGATGACACGACTTTTGCTTATAAGGTAGATAACTACTATTCACCTCAAAATGATAGAGGAATAGCCTTTGATGATAAGGCTTTAGGAATTGATTGGAATGTAGCATTAGAAGAACTTAACTTGTCAGCTAAAGATAAAGTTCAACCTAAACTAGAACAGAGCAATGAAATTTTTGAGTATGGAAAAAATTACTATGAATAACTATACAGGTAGAATTAAATGACAAATATTTTAGTAACTGGTGCTAAAGGACAGCTTGGAAGTGAATTCGTAGAACTTGCTTCAATCTATCGATATAATTTTTACTTTACCGATAGAGAAACTCTTGATATTACAAGTGATGATGCACTACGAAATTTTATAGAAGTAAATAGTATTACAACTATTATTAATTGTGCTGCATATACTGCTGTTGATAAAGCTGAAGAAGATAGTAAAACTGCAGATGAAATTAATCATCTTGCTGTTAAAAATTTAGCTCTAGTTGCTAAAGAAAAAGAGATCACATTAATTCATATTTCAACGGATTATGTCTTTGATGGAAAAAACTTTAGACCTTATATTGAAACAGATGTTACAAATCCTAATGGTGTTTATGGTAAAACCAAATGTGATGGTGAACAAGCACTACAAAAAATAAATCCTAAAAACGCGATTATTATTAGGACCTCTTGGGTTTATAGCAGTTATGGTAATAACTTTGTAAAAACGATGCTTCGTTTAGGAAAAGATAAAGAAAAACTTGGTGTGATTTTTGATCAAGTGGGAACACCTACTTATGCAGCTGATTTGGCAAAAGCTATTTTAGATATTTTACCTAAAATTGATAATTCAGATGTAGAGATTTTCCATTACTCTAATGAAGGTGTTTTAAGTTGGTACGATTTTGCAAAAGAGATTATGAAAATGGCAAAAATACCGTGTCAGATTAATCCTATTGAAACTAAAGAGTACCCAACACCTGCAATACGGCCCCACTATAGTCTGTTAAATAAAGCAAAAATAAAATCTACATACTCAATTACTATTCCTTTTTGGAAAGATAGTTTAGATACATGTTTAAGAAAAATGGGAGAACGTTAATATTATGATAAATAGTAATCAAACACATAGCAGTAAAAAATCTATTTTAGTAACAGGGTGTGCAGGATTTATTGGAAGTAACTTTGTACCTTACTTTTTAGAGAAGTATTCTGAATATAATATTATTAATTTAGATTTACTGACGTATGCTGGTGATTTAGGTAATTTAAAAGAGTGTGAAAATAGTACAAACTATAAATTTATTAAAGGTGACATCTGTAACCGTGATTTAGTAGAGTTTATATTTTCAGAATATGATATTCGAGGGGTAATCCACTTTGCAGCAGAATCTCATGTAGATAACTCGATTAAAAATCCAGGTGTATTTATTCAAACCAATGTAAATGGAACATTTACTTTAATTGATGTTGCCTATAAATATTGGATGAATAAGCCATTTGATTATAAAGATAGTTATAAAAATTGTCGTTTTCACCATATATCAACAGATGAAGTGTACGGAACATTAAATGAGACAGATTTATTTACTGAAGAGACTCCTTATGCTCCAAATAGTCCTTACAGCGCTTCCAAAGCAAGTTCAGACATGATTGTTCGTTCCTATCAAGAAACGTATGGTTTAGATAGTGTCATTACTAACTGTTCAAATAATTATGGTCCCAAACAACATGATGAAAAGCTTATTCCTACTATTATCAGAAAAGCTTTAGCTGGTGAGAATATTCCTATTTATGGTGATGGAAAAAATATACGTGATTGGTTGTATGTTTTAGATCACTGTAAAGGTATTGATTTAGTGTATCATGAAGGCGTTAAGTCGAATGTCTACAATATTGGTGGGCGTAATGAGCGAACAAATCTTCAAATAGTAGATGCTATTTGTACGATTTTAGACGAAAAAGTACCATCACAAGAAAACATCAATAAAAAAAGCTATAAAGAGTTAATTACATTTGTTGAAGATAGAGCAGGGCATGACAGACGTTATGCTATTGATGCTACAAAATTAGAAGAAAAATTAGGTTGGAAAGCAGATGAAAACTTCGATAGTGGTATTGTAAAAACTATTGAGTGGTACTTATCTAAATATAATAGAGTATAAGTTGAAAAAATAGTTATGGCATATTACACCGAAAAAGAACTTTGTAGCATGGGCTTTGCTTATATTGGTAGAAATGTAAAAATAAGTGATAAAGCATCAATTTATAATTGTGAAACTATTAAAATTGGGGACAACTCTAGAATAGATGATTTTTGTGTTGTTTCTGGAAAAATTTTTATTGGTAGGAATGTTCACGTAACTCCAATGTGCCTTTTAGCAGGTGGTGAAAAAGGAATTGTTTTAGAAGACTTTACTACACTCGCTTATGGGGTGAAAGTTTTTACTCAATCTGATGATTATAGTGGTGAGACGATGACTAACTCAACTATTCCTAAAGAATTTAAAAATGAGTATATTGACAAAGTAAAAATTAAAATGTACTCAATAATAGGTGCTAATTCGGTAATAATGCCTGGAGTTACCGTTAAAAAAGGTACTTCAATTGGGGCAATGTCTTTGGTCTTAAAAAATACAAAACCGTGGAGTATTTATGTGGGAATTCCTGCAAAAAAGATTCGAGACAGAAAACGAAGTATAGTAAAACTAGCATATCAATATTTACTAGAAGATAATACTACTACAAAAGGCACTCTATCATGATACTATTTAATAAACCTCCTTTAGTAGGGGAAGAACATAAATATCTTTTAGAATCAATCTCAAGCAGTAAAATATCAGGTGATGGTGAATTTACTAAAAAATGTCATACGTGGTTTGAACATGAATTGTCGTGTGAAAAAGCACTGTTAACAACGTCATGTACACACGCATTAGAGATGGCAGCACTACTGCTTGATATTCAAGAGGGTGATGAAGTTATTATGCCTTCGTACACCTTTGTTTCAACGGCAAATGCTTTTGTATTACGGGGAGCTAAAGTAGTTTTTGTAGATGTTCGTGAAGATACTATGAATATTGATGAAACAAAAATAGAGGCGGCAATTACCAATAAAACAAAAGTTATTGTTCCTGTTCATTATGCGGGTGTGGCATGTGAAATGGACATTATTATGGCGTTAGCTACAAAATATGATCTTTATGTTGTTGAAGATGCTGCTCAAGGTATGATGGCAACTTATAAAGGAAAAGCCTTAGGGACTATTGGTCACATGGGAACATTTAGTTTTCACGAAACTAAAAATTATACCAGTGCAGGTGAAGGTGGTCTTTTAATTGTTAATGATAAGCAATTTTGTGAACGTGCAGAAGTTATTCGTGAAAAAGGGACAAACCGAAGTCAGTTTTTTCGTGGAATGGTTGATAAATATAGTTGGGTAGACCTAGGAAGTAGTTATCTTTTAAATGATGTTAGTGCGGCATACCTTTGGGCACAAGTCCAAAGTGCTAATACCATTAATAAAAACCGCCTTAATCATTGGCAACGTTATTATGATGCGTTAATACCTTTTCAAAACAGTGGTGAAATAACTTTACCAATTTTACCTGAGTCAACACAACATAATGCTCATATGTTTTATATTAAAGTTGAAAGCTTAGAAGTTCGAGGAAGATTGTTAAATTATTTAAAAGAGAATAATATTTTAGCTGTTTTTCATTATGTACCACTTCATAGTAGCCTTGCTGGAAAGAAGTTTGGACGATTTGAAGGTAATGATAATATTACTACTTCTCATAGTGAACGACTGCTACGACTCCCTATTTATTATGGACTCGAAAAAAGTGATCAAGATAAAGTGATTTCAACAATTATCAATTTTTTTGAGAATAAGTGTATCAAATGAAGCAAAAATTTATAATTTATACTTTTAGTTTTAATATTGTTAGTGGTGGTGTCATTGTTTTACATCAGCTGTGTGACTTGTTGAACCAACAAGGTCATGACGCAAAACTATGGATTTATAAAAAACCGATTTTTGATAAAAAGAGACCTTTTTTAAGTTTAGCTAAAATATTTAAATATAAAACGAGAAAGCGTTTTAAGACACATCACTCTTTTAATACTCCAATTGCTAAAGCAAGTGATTTAGAAAATGCTATTGTTATTTATCCTGAAATTATTGATGGCAATCCTCTTAATGCTAAACATGTTGTACGGTGGTTACTCCATAAACCTGGGTTTCATAGTGGTCGTATTAATTATGGAAATGATGAGTTAATATTTGGTTATGGCAAAGAGTGCAGTGGCTCAGGTATTATTATTGATGATTCTAATTTATTAGTACTTCGTTATATTATGAGTGACGTCTATAAACAGAAAAATTTTGAAAAACGTAGTGGAAGCTGTTACATGGTGCGTAAAGGTATTGATAAACCTTTTGTACACGATGAAGATGCTATTTGTGTCGATACCTACACTCATGAAGAACTAAGTGAAATATTTAATAAGGTTGAGCGATTTATCTCTTATGACCCTTATACCTACTATACAACCTACGCTTCATTGTGTGGATGTGATAGTATTGTTATTCCAGATGATACTGTTTCAAAAGAACAATGGCACCCTAAAGAGGCAGACAGATATGGAATTGCTTATGGGTTAGATGATATTACGTATTCAAAAGAGAGTAAAAATTTAATGATTTACTATATTAAAGCTCAAGAAAAAGAGAGTTTCGATGCTGCTCAAAAATTTGCATCAAAGTGTATAGAACATTTTATAAAAAATTAAAAAGATTTTAAAATTCCATCTAAACATTTAAACTGATGAAACTTTTGATTTTCAATCATTTTGGTATCTAGCCCTCTATCGTATTCATGAACACTTCTTTTGTGAAAAAGATGAAATTCATTGGCAATAAACTTTGCAGAGACAACGTGATATCCTAAACCTTTAAATCGCCATGTTAGGTCTGTGTCACTGGCCATTGCAGAATTCCCTAATCCCTCATCAAAACCATTTATTGAAAAAATAGCTTCTTTGTAAAATGACATATTACATCCTAAAAGAGGAGACTCTTTTTTTCGTAATTGTAAAATTAGTTTATGAATAAATCCATTCACAGTAATTTTAAAACCTTCTTCAGAGTGACGTTCTTCTTTTGCATCTTCTTTTATATCTTTATATTTGAAAAGAAAGTTTTTTTCTAACCAAGAAGAAGAGATTTTATTATCTCTGAGCATCTGAGAATATCGTGGTCCAAGGTTAACTCGTCTTCCTGTTACAATAGCCATTTTTGAAGATAATAGTAGGTGTCTTTGAATAAAATCTTTATATAAAATACAATCACCATCTATCATGATAATATATTCACCCGTTGATGCTTTAAGTGCATTATTTTGACTTTTTGATTTTTGAACACCATTATCTTCTTGCGTAGTATGAATAACTTCTAAGTTTTGTATTGAATCAACATAGTGTTTCATCTCTTGTGATTCCCCATCTTCTGCAACAACAACTTCAAAATTTTTATAACTTTGATTATGAAGAGATTTTATAATTAAGTCTAAGGCCTCAACATCCTTGTATACGGCAATAATTAAAGAAACTTTTGTATTCATAATATTTTAATCTTCTTTTATTTAATAATCTTTGAGTGCACGTGCAATATCACGTTTCATATCTTTAGCTTTTAAGTCAGCACGTTTGTCATAGTTCTTTTTACCTTTAGCAATACCAATTTGAACTTTGATTAAATTTCTATCATTAAAATAGAGTTGTAAAGGGACAACGGTATAACCATCACGTTCAACAGCCACCATCATTTTATCTATCTGTTTTCGGTGTAATAGAAGTTTTCGACTACCACGCTCTTCATAAGCATAATAATGATTGGTTGTCGATAGACGTGAAATATGTGCATTAAATATAATGGCTTCATTTTTTACAAAACGGATGAAACTATCTTTTAGATTCACTTTTTTAGCTCGAATTGCTTTAACCTCACCACCACTTAAAACAAGACCCGCTTCAAATTTTTCTATAATTTCATAGTCAAACCAAGCTTTTTTATTTTTTGATATTGTTTCACCCATAGTGTCTCACTTTTAATTTTCTATTTTAAAAAAAGAGCTTCCACTTCCAGAAAAGTAGTAGCCTTCTTTAATATGGTTATTTAGTTCAGGATAGAGTTTAATTGCAGGGGCAAATAAGTCATTGGCCTCTTCTAAAGAGAATTTTTGTAGGAGCTCAATAGAGCTTAGATTTTCTAACTCAGAAGTATCATGATACTCTTTGTAAAACTCTTTTGAGAACATTTGAAATACCTTTGGTGTAGATATTTCAATATCTGGTGTAAAGGTTTTAATTGTTAACGCTTCTTCTTTAAACTCTTTAACAATATCCCCAATTCCATAAACATTAGCTGCTGTGTAACCATAAACAAAAAATGGAACATCGGCACCTACTTTTTCACCTATTTTTGCTAATTCATTAACACTAAGTTCTAAATCAAATTTTTTATTACACATTTTTAAAAATGTAGCGGCATCAGAACTTCCACCACCAAGTCCTGCGAATGCTGGAATTCTCTTTTGTACAGTAACATCATTAGTAGTGAAAAAAAGTTCGAGTGCTTTATTATTAGTAGAGCGAACAAGTTCACAAAAAGCTTTATAAATAGTATTTTGTTCTATGGTACAAGAGAAGTTACCAATAATATTGAAACTTTTTGATGTAATTTCAGGCTCAGATTTAGGAGTAAAACTAATAGTATCAAAGAGGTTTTTTACTTGTACAAAACGTGAAAAAAATTCATGATAGCTACCACGTTTTGATGTTACTTTAAGTACAATATTTACTTTAGCATAGGCTTTTTCTATCATGATAAAAGTATTATCTATTTTTTAAATTTTTTGTAAAATTGATTTAAAATAGTATCGTCTATATGCGATGATGCTTCTTTATTGGACGCTTCAACAGCTTTAACCAACTCATGTCTAAGTATCATCACTTCACTAGGTGCATCTATTCCTAGTTTTACAACACCTTTGTCTACTGAGACAACTTTAACGGTAATATTATCATTAATAACAATGGACTCATCAACTTTACGAGAGAGTATTAACATAGGTTGGCCTTATTGTCTAGTGTATTTTCTTCAATTTTATTTTCTACTATTTCATCTTTTTCAACTTCTACTTTATTAAGTAGATAGTTAACTTCATTTTCTAAAATTTCTATGATACTAATAGTATCTCCACAATCTATCCAATACTTTGCATTGTCTTGTACTTTAAAGTCATTAATATCAAGCTTTTTTCCATAAAATATATTATTTTTATCACCAAGATAGAAGTTTTCATCCATATCTAATGAGGTTTTAATATCGCAAGTAATTTCGTTATTATAGCTAAATTGTCCCTCATTTAAACGTTCTAATGCTGTTAAAATTCCACCGCTTACATTTAGCTTTTGAGCAATTATTTCACCTAAAGAACGAATGTAAGTACCTTCGGAAACGGTTGCTTCAAAAGTAATAAAAGGGTGACAATAATGTAAAAATTTTATATCATGAATAGTTGAAGTAATTTCATTTAAAATAACCTCTTCACCACGACGCGCTAAATCATACGCACGTTGTCCGTTTATTTTTTTAGCACAAAATTTTGGTGGTAAGTAAGTCAGTTCACCTTGAAGTGAATGCATTACTTCTTTAATGTCTGCTTCTGAAATTTCATCAAGGGTGTCAATTTTATGTACCGCTTCAATATCTAAGGTGTCAGAGTGTGCTCCAATCCATAGTGTTGCACGGTATCGTTTTGGTGTTTTTTTTAAAAACCGAAAAAGTCGTGTATGATTTCCTAATGCAACAATTAATGCACCTTTTGCAAAAGGATCAAGGGTACCTGAATATCCTGCTTTTCTAGTGTTGTAACGTCGTTTAATGCGTCCTAAAAATTGGTTTGAACTTAATCCTGTAGGTTTATAGGCAACAAATAACTTATGAAAAGTAGATGGACCGCGTTTCAATTTAATTTCTCCATTTTTATAAACGCTCTACAAAAGAGGCTAAGATGTCACGTCTGTTTCCACCAAAGTTAATACTGAGTTTAAACTCTTTACCTGCTTTGGCAACACCGGTGATACGTCCTGCTCCAAACAGTTTATGACGTACTAAGTCACCTTTTTTAAAAGCAGTTGTTTTTTCAATTTTTAGTGATCCAGAACAGAGACCAGCTTCATTAAAAAAACGACTTTTATCTAAATCGCTTCTTCGTCCTTTATAAAAACGAGATGCTGCGTGTGAAAGAGTGAGACTGTCTTTTGCACGAGTAAAGGCAACATAGGCTAAACGTCGTTCTTCCTCAATATCGTTACCATCACCAATTAGAGGTAAGAACCCCTCTTCAGCACCAATAACATAAAGATGTTCAAATTCAAGACCTTTTGCAGCATGAATACTCATCATAAAAATACTTTCGCCTTCAACTTGATCTTGATCACTTTGCAATGTTAACTCATTTAAAAACTCATCTAAGGTCGCATCAGGCTTATTTTTTACAAAGTCACGAAAGAGACCAAAAAATTCATCCATATTGGCAAGACGCTCTGTTTCATCAGGAGCATTTTTAAAAATATCTCTTACATGAAAAATCTCTTCTAAATCATCAATAAAGTTGTAAAAAGCATCTTCACTTCGTGTTTTAATTGTTTTTAAATTTTCTATAAACAGTTTTAATGTTTGCGTATTTTTCTTTTTAACCAAAGCTACAAGCTCATCTTCGCTGCTTTGATTAATAAAGTCAAACATTGAAATTTCACGTGCAATAGAAGCTAGTTCTAGTTTTTCTAATGTCGCTTTGCCTAAACCTCGTTTAGGTTTGTTAATAATACGTTTCATTGAAAAGTTGTCATGTAAATTAGTAATTAGTCGCAAATAAGAAATTAAATCTTTAATTTCAGCACGGTCATAAAATCGTAGTCCTCCCACAAGTTTGTAAGGAACACCTCCTCGATTTAATCCCTCTTCTAAAGAACGAGAGAGTGCATTAACACGGTAAAGTACCGCAATTTCACTTGCATTTACACCTTCATCAAGTTTTTTTCGAACTAATGTAGCAATTTTTCGAGCTTCTTCATTCTCATCATTAGAACTTAGGGTAACAACATCTTCACCGCCTTCACGAGTGGGAATTAGTTTTTTACCTAATCTTCCATGATTATGCTCAATAAGAGCATTAGATACTTTTAAAATAGGGGCACACGAACGATAATTATTTTCAAGTTTAACAACGTTTACATTTTTAAAGTCTTGGTCGAATTCAATAATATTTCTAATGTGAGCACCACGCCAACCATATATGCTTTGGTCATCATCGCCTACCACACAGATATTGTTGTGAGTGTTACACAGTTTTTTCAGAAGGTTAAGTTGTAATTCATTTGTATCTTGATACTCATCAATCATTATATATTGATATTTTTCAGAAGTAGCTTGAGCAAGTTTAGGATGTTCGTCTAAAAGTTTGTATGTTAGAGAAAGAAGATCATCAAAATCTAAAAGGTTATTTTCTAATAGATAAGCTTCATACGTTTCATAAACTTGCGCAATCTCTTTGTAAAGTTTGAGTTCGGCTTGGTTGAACGCATCAGCAGGAGTAAGTAGAGAATTTTTATAACGTGATATCTCACTAGCTAAAAGTGCTGTAGGTACTTCAGCGTTTATTTTTTTTAAAATACGTTTTTTATCATCACTGTCAATAACAACAAAGTTATTAAGACGATTTAAAAGGTGAATGTTGAATTTTAAAAAAAGTAGACCAAATTTGTGAAAGGTACATAGTAGAGGAGGGTATGAAGTAGGATTAATCATACCAAGTGCACGTTCTCTCATCTCTTTAGCTGCGCGATTAGTAAAAGTAAGTGTTAGTGTTTGAGCTGGAGGTACACCGACTACATCAATTAGATAAGCTAGTCGTGAAGTAATGGTCTTTGTCTTTCCACTTCCTGCACCAGCTAAAATAAGTAACGGACCATCAATATGCTTGACAGCTTCACTTTGCGCATCATTAAGTGAATCAAAAATCTTTTCCATACTTTAACCTTTTAACTCTTTATTATATAGATTATAACAAAAATATCTCAAAATTATACAAAAGCATTTAAAATTGATAAATAATTATAAAAGTTGTTGTAATTGTTATAATTATAGGTTATAATCATTCATTCATCTAACTTATAGGAATTATTATGTTAAAAGATTTTGCAAAAATTAGAACATTTCTAACTGTAGTAAAAGAGAAGAGTTTTTCTAAGGCATCTGCTAAATTGGGCATTTCTCAACCCGCTGTTACACAGCAAATAAAATTTATTGAAGATTATCTTGACACAAAAATTGTTGAGCGTAAAAAAAATGGGATTCGTCTTACTAAAGAAGGTGAAGACCTTTATAGAATTGCTGTAAAATTAGAAAAGTCTATTGCAAGTTCTGAAAAAGAGTTATTAAAAATTATTAACAAAGATTTTACTTTTGTAATGGGTGCTTCTTTTGCCATTGGAAATTATGTACTTCCTCAATATTTAAAAAGTATTAAAGAAAAAATAGATAACGAAGTTCATCTTAAGTTAGCACTATCAGCTGATATTATTGAACAGTTAGAAGATAAAAAAATTGATGTAGCATTAATTGAATCTCCTATTTTTGTTGATGGTATGGTGTATCGTGAGTGGGTAGAAGATGAGTTAGTTGTTTTCTCAAATCAACCTTTACCAAAACATTTAGTTCGTGATGATCTTTATAATTTTGATTGGATTTGTAGAGACGAATATTCTCATACTCGTAAATTAGCTTCGGAAGTTTTTGAAGAAATTGGAGTAGAATGTTCAAGTTTTAATGTAATGGGAATTGTTGCTTCTCCTACTGCGATTAAAGAGACCGTTACTCATTCAGACAAAAATTCAAATCGCCCAATTGTTTCTATTATTTCACGTCACGTTATTGCGACTGAACTTGATAATGGACAACTCTTTGAAGCTCGTATTAAAGATTTTGATATTAAAAGAAAGTTTTATATTGTATATTCAAAAGAGCGTAAACATGATGCATTTGTAGACAATGTAGTTAATTATCTTCTTAAAATAGAGATGTAAGAAGGTAAAAAATTGAAAAGCGGTATTGAATTAAACTTCAATACCAAGACGTGCTAAAATAGGCGTAATAGATTTTCTAACTATATCTGGAGTAAAAGGTTTTACAATAAAGCCATTTGCACCAAGCTTCATAATTCTAACAACATTTGACTTTTCTGCTTCCGTTGTTACCATGACAACTCTAATAGCGTTGAACTCTTTCATTGCTCGCATTTTTTCTAAAAAAACATCACCATTCATATTAGGCATATTAACATCTAAAAAGATTAATGCAATATCTTTGTTGTTTTTTAAAGCTTCTAATGCTTCAATACCATCACCCGCTTCTACATATTCAATTTCATCTTTAAGCATACGATTGAGAACATTTTTTAAAACTCGTCTAATAGTAACACTATCGTCAACCAACATCAATTTTGTCATGATAATTCCTTTAACTGTCTTTTTCTATATTATATAGTTGTTTTGTCACAAAAAAGTTATTATTTTAAAAATTTTTGATTTTCAGGGTTGGACATAAATGCATTCATAGAGTTATTAACTCCTTTTTCATCTTTTTCAACGTTTTTAGTCTCTATTTCTTGAATTGGACTAGCAAGGTTAAGAAATATTGGTTGTTCATCAATTATAACTTGAACAATACTTAAAAGTGGTACAGTAACAACACTTCCAAAGTTTTCAGCACCAAAACCAGCTTCAAAAAGTAAAGCGTCTGCTTGAATCTGTGCACTTTCATAAGTATAACCTGTGAGTACAAAGAGAGTCATTTGAGGAAAGCTTTCTTTAATATCTTGGGGAAGTTCAGGAGTAAATTGGAGATGCTCAACTTTACATAAAATTCCAAAATTTTGTTCTTCTTTAAAAAGGTGGGTAAGGACGTCTTCAATTTGACGTTGCATCATAAGTGCAAAAGATGGTTTTGTAATTACTTCGGTTATCATTAAAGCTCTTTTTATGAAATTATAACATCTTTTAGCTCTTTAAATCCGACCATAGCGTTCATTACTGCAAATGAGGTGAAATCTGTAATATCTTCTTGAGTAATGTTTATGGGTATTAAAAATTTATCTTTTATTAAACGACTTCTTGTAGTTCCCGCTAAAAGAGGTTTTTTGGGAGTAAACCATTTCCCCTCTTTATAAAAAGCAACATTAGCAATTAGTGTATCGGTGATATAACCGTTTTGGATTAAAAGAAGTTCATCGAACGGTCTATTTTGTTGCTGAAGTTTATGAAAATAGTCACGATTTAAATACTTATAACTATAATCAAAACTACTATCTATAGTGATACATTTTATAGTATGGATTGTTTTAGGGGTGTATTTAAAATACTCAACATTAAAAGTATCATGATAATAGCTTAGTTTAATACGACAATGTTGGTGTTGCGGGGGATTTAGAACTTTACTTAAGTTAATAGTTTGTTTTATATTGAACTTTTCTAAAGCTTTGTCAAGCCGTTTTTGATGCCAAGGAAGGTTAAGAACCTCACCTTGTTTCGCACAAATTGTTTCAAAAAGTTCTATCACAGTTATCTCAAAAAATTATGCATCAAATAGAGCAGTACTTAGGTATCTCTCACCGGTATCACATAAAATGGTAACAATAGTTTTACCCTCATTACTTTTTCTAGATGCAACTTGCATAGCAGCAAAAACATTAGCACCTGCAGAGATTCCAACTAGTAAGCCTTCTTGTTTTGCTAACATCTTCGCTGTTGCTATAGCGTCTTCATTACTGACTTGTATCACTTCGGTATAAATTTCAGTGTCTAAAACTTCAGGGATAAAACCTGCACCTATTCCTTGAATTTTATGAGGTCCTGGAGTACCTCCACTTAAAATTGCAGAATCTTGAGGCTCTACGGCAATAACCTCTAAATTAGGAAGTGTTTTTTTAAGTGTCTGTCCTGTCCCTGTAATTGTTCCACCCGTTCCAACAGCGGCAACAAAAATATCTAAAGTTTCGTCAGTATCTCTTAAAATTTCTGGTGCTGTTGTCTTGACATGAATCTCTGGATTATTAGGATTTTGAAACTGTTGAAGTACAATTGAATTTTCAATCTCTGCAGATAATGCATTTGCACGTTCAATTGCTCCTTTCATACCTTGCGCAGCTGGTGTTAAATGCAGGTTTGCACCAAGAGCTTTAAGAAGGTTTCGTCTTTCTATACTCATTGATTCAGGCATAGTTAACATTAATTTTAAATTCAATGCTGCACATATAGAAGCCAAAGCAATACCGGTATTACCACTTGTAGGCTCAATAATAGTTGTTTGTGAAGTGATATCACCACGTTTCATTGCTTCATTAATCATATTAAAACCAATTCGGTCTTTAACCGAACTTGTAGGATTCATAAATTCACATTTACCTAAGATTGTAGCGCCACACTCTTGTGAAGGAAAGTTAAGTTTTACAAGAGGAGTATTCCCAATTAGTTCTGTAATGTTATTTGCAATGTTCATAATAGCTCTTTTTAGTTTTGATGGGTAATTTTAGTCTTTATTTTTAAAAAAGAGCTTATATGCTTCTAATCCATAGGGAAGCTCTATGGATTAGAGCTGAAGTTTAACTGACACTTCTGTAGCTCAAGTTTGAGTACTCTTATTTTTTCTTTGAGAAGTTTGTTTTTTTGTTGTTCATTACTATAGTTAATACCTCCGGAAAAGAGATAGGCAATAATATGGCTCGAGGTGCTTTGTTGTTCACTTTTTAGTTGAATTAACTCTTTTTTTATTGTGTCACAATTAGCATGAAGTGTAATATTTAAAAATATTATAAGTAAGAGTGGAACTTTTAGCATTTTTTTTAAACCTTTTATTGTATGATTAAACATTAGATTGTAACGTATTGAGGAATAAATGAAAAGAAATATTAGTAAAAAACAGTTGATGTTACTCATCGGATTTTTTTATCTTATAGGAATCTCTGTTTTTACAGGTTTTAACTATGTAGAACATCAAAAAGCATTTCAAGCAGATGTTGACAGACAACTAGGTTGGGCAGCAGCCGGTGGAGCACTTTTACTTCCTCCCTCATATCATCATGATAAAATGGAAAAAGAGAAACTTGTAGAAGAAAACTATCTTAAATATGCACGTCTTTTGAGTAGTTTTAATGATAAAATGAAAACAGCCTATATTTATAGTTTTGTTAAAAAAGATGAAAACATTTATTATACATCAACCTCATACAAAGAGGATGAGTGGGACAATGCTTATCAAAAAGATTTTTTAGAACTTTATCCCAAAGCAACAGGTATGTTGAAAAATAGCTTTGAGTCAAAGAAAATTACGTATGAAGTAAGTTCTGATAAGTTTGGTACTTTTAAATCTATTTTTATTCCGGTAACTACCGAAGATGGTTTTGTCTATATTATGGGTGCCGATATAGAAATCAGTTATATTGAAGAGTCTTTACAAGAAGCAATGATACGTGATATTTTAAGTGGTCTGTATTTTTTACTAATTTTACTTCCTATTGCATTTTTATACCGTAAAGTTGAGAAAAGAGAGAAAGAACTTCTTGAAGAGACCGTTATCACTAGAACTTCAGAGTTAAACAAAACTAATAAATTTTTAAGTGATTTGTCAAATCAGCTGTCTCGTTACCTCTCCCCTCAAATTAAAGATATGCTTTTTGAAGGTAAAGGACATACTGAAATTAAATCTTCACGAAAGAAATTAACAGTTTATTTTTCCGATATTAAAGATTTTACATCTACTACTTCTCATATGGAACCTGAAGAGTTAACACGAATTTTAAATACTTATTTTGATGCGATGAATGTGATTGCTTTAAAACATGGTGCAACAATAGATAAATATATTGGAGACGCCATTCTCATTTTTACGGGAGACCCTAAAAGTCGTGGTGAAAAAGAGGATGCCGTTGCTTGTGTATCCATGGCAATAGAGATGCGTGATAAAATTATTGAATTACAAAAGAAATGGGAAAAAGAGGGTAATAGTAGAGGGTTTAAAGTTCGTGCTGGTGTTAATAGTGGTTATGTAACTGTTGGAAATTTTGGTAGTGAGCAAAAAATGGATTATACTATTGTTGGGTCTCAAGTTAATATTGCTGCACGTTTAGAAGGTATTTGTGAACCGGATGCAATTTTAATATCTCATGAAACTTATTCTCTTGTAAAAGATAAAATTGAATGTATTCCTGAAGCCGAAGTATTGGTTAAAGGTATAGAATGGCCAATAAAAACATACAAAGTTGTTGGATTTTTAAATCAAGACAATTACAAAGTATATGATATTAATGAAGAGGGCGTCTCTATTTTTGTGAATATGACTAAAATAGAAGATAGCTGTCACGATGAAATGAAAATGAAAATAGAAGAGATTGAATCAATGATGATGAATTACAAAAAAGAAAAAAGTGAATAGTTATGGAAAATAAAATTAATGATTTTAATAGCGAACTTTTAAAATTTCTAGACAGTTCTGTCACCCCTTTTCACGCTACAAATAGTATGGTTGAAATGTTACGTGAAGCAGAATTTATTGAATTGAATGAAGATGAATCATGGAGTTTAGAATCTAATAAAAATTATTTTGTAACTCGCAATGAAAGCTCAATTATTGCTTTTAGTTATCCCGAATTTAATGCTCAAAACAGTTCAAGTTATGGCTTTACTATGATGGGTGCACATACGGATTCTCCAAACTTGAAAATTAAACCTTCTCCTGTAATTATTAATCAAAAAATGATTCAATTAGGTGTTGAACCTTATGGGGGTGTTTTGTTGAATCCTTGGTTTGACCGAGACTTATCTATTGCGGGACGTGTTTTTTTTATTGATGAAAACGAAAAACGAAGTAGTGCTATAATTAATTTTGAAGTACCCCTTGGTATTATCTCTTCTCTGGCAATTCACCTTGATAAAGACGCCAATAAAAACAGAACTATTAATGCTCAAACTGATATTGTTCCTTTAATTGCTTCAGGTGATGAGTTGTGTTTTGAAGCGATGCTGATGGAACAGTTAGTCAAAGAAGATCATACTCCGTTTAAAGTACTTTCTCATGAACTTAGCTTTTATGATACTCAAAAAGCGTCATCTATTGGGATTACCGAAGATTTTATAGCTTCAGCACGACTCGATAACTTGTTAAGTTGTTTTGTAAGTACTAAAACAATAATTGAATCCGCAAACTCTGAAACAAATAGTGGTGTTTTAATGATATGTTCTGATCATGAAGAGGTGGGGAGTGAATCTACTTCTGGTGCAGCAGGGCCTTTTTTAGAAAACGTTTTAACACGGCTGACATCGAGTTATGAAGAGCATATGAAACTGCTTAGAAATTCTATCATGATATCGTGTGATAATGCTCATGCTATTCATCCTAATTTTACTTCCAAACATGATGCCAACCATGCACCTACTATTAACAGTGGTGTTGTTATCAAAGTCAATGCTAATCAGCGTTATGCTTCTAATGGTGTTACCATTTCAAAATTTGTTCAAGCAGCAAATAGTATTAATGCACCACTTCAGGAGTTTGTAACACGTAGTGATATGGGATGTGGCTCAACTATTGGTCCTATAACGGCAACACGTTTGGGTATTGATACTTTGGATGTAGGATTACCAACATTTGCAATGCACTCTATACGTGAACTTTGTGGGCGAGATGATGCATTTTCACTTCATAAAATACTCTTACAATTAACACAAGAAGAACAATAATGCCCGATTTAATTACTCCCGAAGAGCTCAAACAATTAATTGAGCAGACGTATAAAGTTGAAGAAGAATATATCTCTTTACGAAAGTCTTATGAAGGGTTACAAGAGACAATTTCAGAGGTTGTTGAGTTTTTGCCTAATGCTATTTGGGTTTTAGCTGAAGATGGCTCTATTTTTTTACAAAACTCAAAGGCGAAAGAGTTAGAAAACCTTTTCAAAGTTTTAGAAAATAACAGCAATGATTACGAGATGAATTTTGAAGAGGAGTCTTATCTTATTAAAACGAGTTCGTATCAAGATAAAATTATGATTAGTGCAACTGATATAACAGAACAAAAACGTAAAGAAAATCTCGCAACTATGGGACAGATGGCGGCACATCTTTCTCATGAAATTCGTAATCCTATTGGCTCAATTTCACTTCTTAGTTCTACGCTTATGAAACGTGTAAAGGTTGAAAATAAGCCTATTGTTTTAGAAATCCAAAAATCGGTTTATAGAATTGATAGAATTATTAAAGCAACACTTATGTTCTCAAAAGGAATTAAAACAGCACTGTTACCTATGAAGTGGAGCGAGTTAAAAGAAGAAATAGAGATGGTAATAGGGTACTATAGTTATTCAAAAGAGATTACTTTTGATTTACATGAAGAAGATTTTGAACTGCGTGGCGATATAGACTTACTCTCTATGATGTTCTCAAACTTTATTGTTAATGCTATTGACGCCATTGAGCTTGATGAAGATGATGACGACGAGGGTGTAATCTCGGTAAAGGTTCACAAAAGTGATACTGAATATATTTTTCATATTTATGACTCTGGTGTTGCTATTGAAAATCCTAATAATCTTTTTGAAGCCTTTAAAAGCACAAAAGAGAAGGGTAATGGTTTAGGTCTTATTTTATCTAAACAGATTGCTACAGCGCATAACGGGACAGTCTCTCTACTTGATAGTGACGAAAAAATATTTGAAATTAAACTTCCACGATAGAAAGTACAGTTGAAATCAAAATATAAAGGTAATTTATTATCATGATAGAAAAAAAAGAAGTTAGAGTTAACAAAGCTACTTTGAAATTTGTAACCTATACTATAGATACTATTAGTTATTTGGAGTTTGATAGCTCTCAATGTGAACCTCCCGAACCGATGATAAATGCAATGTACGGTTTTTTATATGCTAAAAAACATAATCTAAATCTTATCATGATAAATATGCAAGAACCCAAAGGGCTTTATGATAGAGTAAAAGATGACTATAGCTGGGATGTCGAACAACTTGAAAGTGGGGATGTTAAAATAACATTCTCAAGACTTTAGTTCTTAACTACATCTCATGTCTGAGACTCTACACAGATTAGTGTTTAACCCCGCCCATTTGTACTTTTCTAAAGTTTTGTAACGCTTGAAATTCACTCTCATTTAAATTAAAACGACCTAATGCATTGGCACTCATAGATTTTACTTCCCAAAGTTCATTTTCTTGAGAAAGTGTCTGAAGCAGTGTAGTTTTTAAGTTGTCACCCACAACACTACTTTGTTCTAACGCCATTGCCGCACTAATTCTGTCATCGGTAGTGGTACTACTTAATGCTTTAACTACAGAGTCTAACTCCTCTTCAGTTTTTGCCCAGTTTCCAATAGAGAGTAAACTTTCTGAACGAATAGCTTCATTATCATTAGTTGAAAGTTCGGCAAGGAGTTCTATAATATTTTTGTTTTCTTGTGAAGAGAGTGGTATTTTTGGAAGTGCATGTAATGCTGCTAATGTTAGTTCTTTATCACTAGAATGTTCACGTAAAGAAGAAGTAGAAATATTCAAGTTCTTTTGGCTAGGCATATTTAATTCAGCTAAAAGATCAAATCCTGCAATGCTTTTTATACGGTTAGAAGATTGTGCAAGCTCTGTTGCTAATGCTTCAACCTTAGGACTTCTTACTTGTGCAAGAACTTGAAAAAGATGTTGTTCTATTTTTTTATTATCAAAATTATCGTTATAGGATGTTAGTAGTTCTTCTAAAGCATTAGCATTGGTTTTAGCTAAGGTAAGGAGTGCTTTTTTACTTTTTCCTACCGCTTTAAAGTCATAAGGTGTAGTTTGTATAAGGTCTTGTAAATGAGTAAGTTCACTATTTAAAGGCGCTGTTTTAATAGATAACTCTAGACTACTACCACCTTCTTTTGGGTGTGATACTTCAAGCGTACTATTTTGGGAACTTTTTTGAATATTTGAGTGTTTTTGTTGAGTAGACACTACTTTTTTATCAGAATTATATGTTGTATTTTTTGTTTCTAAAGAAGATGTTGTTAAAGCTGAAGTACTACTTTTCCCAAACTGATAACCAATCAAAAGAGCTCCTGTAATTACACAAGCACCTATTACATAGGTAACGCTAGAGTTTTTACGTAGACTCATTTCGCCGAAGCACTTAAAATGGTTTCAAACTTTTCGGCATACCCTTTAATCAGTGATGCTTTATCTACACCATTAATAACACGACGTGCATTATAGTAATCGGTAAGATCTTCTTTAATATAGTCACCTAGTTTTCGTGATGTGAAGATTCCATGAAATGAGCCATAGGACATGACAGTATATGCAATATCAGGTTCGAGTGCTTTTTCAGGTTCTGTTACTAAATCAACACCCGTAATAGGACTCATGGCTTCGTAATTATATTTATGTGTCAATTGAACGTAACCACGACCTTTATAGGTACATCCTCCATCATAATTAACACAGTGGGTATCACTATATTCAGTAATAGGTGTATAGGTATTTGCCACTTCATGTTTTGTTGTTGCTAGCAGATACGAAATTTGATTATTCCATACGGAAAGATTTTTATAGGCTGCTTCGGTATCGCGTTCAAAATTGTCAAGAAGGTAATTCAGTCCTGTTATTTGGGTCGTATTTAAAGGCCCAAATTGGGTTCGGTAAGACGCATAAAAAGTGTCACGATTGATAGAACGTAAAGCGTTACTGTCTTCGATACTTGCTAGAAGTTCTATAGTAGAACTAACAGTTTGTGAAAGTCTACCATTTACGTCTTTAACACGAAAGTAAAGTGTTTTATTACCACTTTGAGAAGAGAGTGTAAAGTTAATAATTTTGCTATAATCGCTCCACGTTGCATCATTGAAGTTTTCATTTTCACTAAGTTGATACGAGACAACATCAACATTAGTTTGTGCAAAAATAGTTACAAATTCAGATTCTGTTGTTGTGTCATTTTCATTAATTGTAAAATTATCAACTATAATCGTAATTATAGGCTCAGATGTACTATCTTCATTGGTAACGTCTTCTAAGTAGTTTCCATGAGACCAACTTTTTTGACCTTTAAACCAGATATTTTTCCAGCTACTCTCTTGATTTACTTCATAATCAATATAAACCCAAAGTGAATCTCCAACTACTGTACCTAGAACATCATAACTTGTACTTGGTCCTGAACGGACATTTAGTGAGTTGGTATTAACGACTTTAGCACAGGGTAAATCAAGATTTTTTGTGTAATTAGAACCATATACCCAACGTGTCTCTTCATCAAACCAAATATTAAGCCAATTTCCCTCTTCACCAACAACAACATACTGCTCACCTGCTTCAATGGTAGCTATCTTTTCATTATTTGTGTTAGGTGTTGAACGAACATTAAGGTAGTCGGTAACAATTTCAATGGCATTACAATAGTGTTGTACGGGTGCTTCTACTTCGCTAATTACCGTAGTTTCGTCATTTGTACTTTCACTAACTTGAGTCTCTTCTTGTACAGGTTCTTGAGGGGTAGGTGATGTTGTTTCAGTAACAGTCACAACTGTTTCTTGCGTATCGTTAGAAAGTTCTACTTCATTTGTATCATTATTTGTATCATTAGTAGTTCCATTAGATGTAGTAGGAAAAAATAGTTTTTCTATAAGTGAGGTTATATAAGCTGTCACTTTGTCAAAAAGTGTTTGCATTAGGGAATTCTCTTGAGTATCTATCTGTGTTGATGTTTGTTCTGCAAGTGCATAGTAAGAACTTAATGATGAGGTAACAAGAATATTAGTTTCAAGTTCATAAACAATGTCATCTTGATTTTGAAGGACTTGGTCAATCTCTTCTTGTGAAACGGTTTGTGAACGAAAAGAACGTGTAATCGCAGGTGTTAGTGATTGAAGAGAATTTTTAACAAAGTCATCTTTAGTTTCACTTTTTTTAGCAATATCACTTAATGAAGATAAACTAAGTATTGTTTCACTTGTTTGTGCATTTGTTTCTATATTGTTTTGAGTTACTGAACTTTGCTCATTTTCTAAGGTGTCTGATGTTTCATTTGATCCGTTACACCCAACCAAAAGAAGTGTAAGAGAAGCTGAGCTTAAAAGTGTTAATACATTCATTAGGTATCCTAAATAAAATCTCTATATTTTTCTATAATTATAAACTTAATTATAGAAAAATATGAAAATTAAAGCAAGATAAATATCACTTTTTATTATATTTAATTTATTCTAGGCCTTGAAGTAACTTTTGATAGGCTTTGGAGCTTTGTGTTAACTCTATATGACTTCCTCTGTCTACAATTTCACCTGATTTGAATACTAAAATTTCATCTGCATGTTCAATAGTACTTAAACGGTGAGCAATAATAATGGTGATTTTATTTTTTGCAAACTCTTCTAAAGCGTTTTGAATCTCTTTTTCACTTCTATTATCCAGTGCTGATGTCGCTTCATCTAAAATAAGTACCGAAGCATCTTTATAAATAGCACGTGCAATAGCAATACGTTGACGTTGTCCACCTGAAAGGTTCGAACCAAACTCTTCCATCATGGTATGCATCCCCTCATATAAGCTTTGTACAAATTCAGTGGCATTGGCAAGTTTGAGTGCATGTAATACTTTTTCTTCATTGATTTCATGTCCATACGCTACATTTGCAGCTAAAGTGTCGTTAAAAATGTAGACTCGTTGAGAGACAATGGCAATGTGCTCACGAAGAGATTTTTGCGTAAAAGATTTTATATCATGATGATTAATTTCAAGATTACCCGATGATACATCGTAAAAACGAATTAATAAATTAATAAGCGAGCTTTTTCCCCCACCACTGTCTCCGACTAAGGCTATTGTTTTACCTGATGAAATAGTAAGGTTAATATTTTCTAATGCAGGTTTATTATTGTAGTTTAAAGCAACTTTTTTAAACTCAATGTTCTGAATGGTTTGAGTTAACTCTTGAGTTCCATCGATAATATTTAATTGTTTATCCATTAATTCAAAAACACGCTCACTTGCTGCGACTGCATCTTGAATTTTTCCATAAATAGAACCAATACGTCTTAGTGGTTGTAACGCTAGACCAACTGCGGTAAAAAATGAGAAAAACTCGCCTACTGTCATTTTGTCAGTATACACTTCTTGGGCACCAAAAAAGATAACCGCTGCAAGTCCTGTCGCACCAATAATTTCAAGCATAGGAGAAACCACTTCACCCGTATAAACAGCTTTCATAGTTAGTTTTAAAAAGTGCTGATTTTCCACTTCAAATTTTTTAAGCTCAAATTTCTCTGTTGCATTGGCTTTAATAATTTCGCTGTTGTTGAAAATTTCACTTAGGCGTGTCATTACATCGGCACTCTTCTCTTGAGAACGCTTTGAGAGTTTTTTAAGACGTTTTGCAATACGAATAAGAGGATAAATAACAATAGGAAGAACCACAAAAGCATAAAATGAAAGCATTGGATTGAGCCAAATAACATAACCGACTAAAGCAACAACACTGAGTGCCTCACGAATAAGTTCCGGAAGCATATTAGACACAAAATATTGAATTCGATTAATGTCATTAGTAATACGTGAAATAAATTCACCACTACGATTGGAGTGAATAAAGTCCATATCGAAATGAAGCATTTTGCCTAAAAGCTCTTCTCTAAGTGTTGTGACAATACTAAGACCAATAAAGCTTGTAAATGCCGATTGTAAATAACGACCAATACCTTTAGTAATGTAAATAGAGATAAGAATAAGAGGAATAATATATAGCATATCTTCCTCTTTGTTAATAAACATATCGTCCATCATCGGTTGCATAATATAAGCCGTTGCTGCGGTAGAAGTAACGGTGAGTAAAATACCTATTAAAACAATACCAAAGTAGAAGTAGTACTCTTTGTAGTAGGGGAGAAATCGTTTAAATATTTTTTTCATTATTTATCTTTCACTTTAATCTTTATAGTTAATATTGAATTTTTGACAAAATGTAGTTGAGTTTAGTGTGAGTATTTCTTTAGAAACAAACTTTTTATCGTTGCTAATAATAAAGCCACATTTTTCTTGAAGCGCTAAAATATACTGAATAGTATCTTCCATATCTTTATAGTCACTATCTTCTTTCATAAGCGTAATGGTCATGCGTAATTCATCTTTTGCAAAAGGAATAATCTCGATTGTCTCTTGTAAGTCATGTAACGCAGTTAATGCTTGTTCACTCGAAGTGTATTTGGCAGTAATATAATAGATATTGGTAATAATGTCACAACTTGTATAGACTTTAATATCGTTTTGTAATGCGTATAAAAGTACATTTTTACTACTACTATGATTGTTTCGATTTTCATCAAAAATATCATTGAAAATATTGGCATCTAAAAATATTTTTTTAATTGTCACTATTTGCCTTACTTGTTTGAATAGACGTTTCTTCAGAAATTTTTCCTGTAAACATACCGCTAATTCGCTCTAACGCTTCTATTTTTTTCTCTTTTTCAAGTGTTTTCATTTTTTCTTGAATAAGCTCTTGAATCACTTGTGACTGTTTTTTGTGCATACTGTTCGCTAAAAATTCTAAATCAGAAACAATATTCTCGGACATAGTAAAGTTTTTTCGTATTGTCATGATAAAACTCCTAAGTTAATTTATACATACTATTTTATAATAATAGTGTGTATTTTGTCAATATAAGTCAAGTAGATATTTAAAAAATAGACTTAATAGCAAATAGATTTACACGCTTTGTATAAATTTAGGAGTGTACAAAGTCGTGATTGACTTAGCATAATCATACAAGATATAATAATAAAAAAGTAAAAGTAGTTGCTATGAAACTTAAAAAACTCCCTATTGGAAAATCAACATTCAGAACAATAGTTGAAGAAG